>Ga0209939_1000085_pt1 | contig 15107 bp, 9 predicted proteins | sample SalPon2A_A_D1_MG_FD_185714 | JGI IMG/M metagenome (GOLD analysis project Ga0209939, IMG submission 185714) | Soil microbial communities from South San Francisco under conditions of wetland restoration - Salt Pond MetaG R2A_A_D1_MG (SPAdes)... | ecosystem: Environmental > Terrestrial > Soil >...
ACGGTCAATGCCACCCACAAAGATGCGATAATTGCCATCCGGTACATCTTCCGCCTCGACCTTGAATTCAGTCCGATCTGCTCTTTCTTCGAAATCAGCATGGCCGCTGGCCAGGCTTCCGGCGCGTGCGGGCAGAAGTGCAATTCTTTCCTCCGTGAGCTGCACACCAGGTGGCGTGTCATCGGAAATGCCGCCGCTGCAATCTGTCCGGAACAGGTCGGTCAGGCGTTCAACTGCAAATGAACCGGAACCCACGGATGCCAGTTGTGTATTAAAAGTAGCCACGCCGTCATCACACGATGAGAAATCAATTACCATGCTTCCGACTTCGCTGACGCGGTCGTCACCCGGACTGTTTGATTCAAGAAAACCAACGCCGGCCCCTTCGAAAAGTGTCAGTGAAACCCGATTTCCATTGACTGATCCGACACCGACAAACCACGCTGACATCATGTCATCGCCATAGGTAAACCAGTAGGCAAGAGCAGCCTTGGTGCCACCAGCCTGGTCAACAATCTGCAGATTAATGCCCTGGCTTTCGTGTGCAGGCTGATCCCAAAGACCGGAGAAATTGCGAGTCACGATGGGGTCGGTCGCCGATGCCGCCGGGGGGAATGAGAAAATCAGCAATGCCAAAGAGAGAAGTATTTTTTTCATTTCAAAGCCTCCAATGCTTAGAACTACAGAAAGTCGAATTGGTAGGCTCAAATAATAGGCAGTTGAATTAACTCCCGATTGAATCGTTTATTAAACGAAGATGAATTCTTTATTAATTAATTAAACTGAGCGGGAAGGGGCTCGTTTTTGGCGGGGCACTATGGCAGTGGGCATGGAATCGCGGAGGTGGTCAGTCGAACCAAATCAGAGGTAATTGGGGTATACCCCATACCTGCAAATGTCGCGTTGGGTGTTAGAACCATGCTGACTGCATCGCAACTGTCGGCTGTAAAGCGTCCGGTTCCCCACTGGCTTTCAACCAGGTCCGCCGGATCAAAATCAGAACCCCACATGGGGCCTTCGAATATGAAGACATCAACAGTTGATTCGCCGTTCAACACCTCACCCACGGCCAGCAGGAAAATGGATTGACCCTGGGTGTCATAGCTGTACATCGTAGCCACCAATACCCGGCCGCCAGTCGCATTGGCAGAAACCTCAATCTGCAAACCCTCGCCATTGCGCGATGCCCCGCTCCACCAGTTGCCGCTGTGTCCGGGATTAAGCATCGAGTTGCCCCCTCCGCCATTGCCCTGAACCAGAATGGCCTCGTCCTCGAAGTTGGTGTTGTTGGCATTGTTTGCATCATTAATGTTAATGATTCCGCCAATGAAATAACTACCTGTGGCCAGAGTGCCCGGAAGATTCACATTGGCTGCAAAATTATCGCTATTGCCCACTCCAAGCCCTGAACGACTACTGCTTCCAAGTAAAGTGTCACCGCTGGTAATTTGGGCGTCTACAGACACGTAGAAATTGACGGTATAAACCGAAGAACCACTTCCGCCGATATTGTTAACTTCGGCTGAAATGACAATGGGATCACCAGCCTGGTAGGTAATGTTGTTGTTGACGCTGATTTCATTGAGGCTCAGATCGGCTGTTCCACCGCCACCGCTGCCCTGAACAATGATGGCCTCGTCCTCGAAATTGCTGTTGTTGGCATTGTTTGCATCATTGATGTCAATGATGCCGCCAATGAAATAGCTGCCAGAGGCCAGGTTGCCCGGAAGACTCATATTGACGGTAAATTCGTCATCCTCATCCTGCTCCACGGCTGGACGATTGGTGCTGCCCAACAGCGTATCGCTCGCTGTGATTTGTGAATCAGTGGATAGGTAGTAGTCAACAGAATAGGCCGAAGACCCGGTGCTACTCTCGTTTTCAACGTCGGTCTCAATGGCTATCGAACCACCGGCCTGGTAGGTGATGTCATTGTCCACGCTGATGTCGTCAAGTCGCAGATCAAAATTGCCACCACCGCCGCCCTGAACGTTGATAACGCCAGTCATCGTGGCGGGATGAACCGTGCACAGGTAGGTCTCGATGCCAGCCTGGGTAAAAGTATGCGAAAACACAAAGCTCTCGGCCGTGTCAGACCCGAAACCGTCTCCGGTGACATCGTGCTGAGGGCCACCGTCCTGTGGATTGGTCCATCTCACCGTATCCCCCACCTGGATGGTAATGTTCGCGGGACTGAAAAAATTATTGCCAACCGACACGTCATGGGTTGTCTGTGCCATTGCAATTGCAGGCCCCATCAAGGCAGATCCTGTCAATGCAAATACCCATACAAGTTTCTCAACGATTCTGTTCGTGTTCATTCCCGGTAGCCTCGGCTGGCGCACATCCTGGTTTTTTTTCTGTTCATTTCTTATTGTACCTGTGCTCTCTTACAACGGGCACTTGAATCGGCGCAATATCATCAATGGCAATCCGATAACGATTCCCCACCCGCAATGACTGGAACTAAGCAGATTATCAGGCGTGTTTGAAGATTGTTTCAATGAAACATGAATAAAAATTAAACTAATGATTAAAACGACCAAAAGCGAGATGCTTTTAGTTCAAAATAGGCCTGTAAGTATTCTGGGAAGGCATGAAGTTCGTGATTGCCCGGGTACGAAGGTAACCAGGTTCTCTCTAATCCAGGCCAGGCAACAACATGCGAATACTGATCGTTGAAGATGATCCAAGAATAGCCAGGTTTCTTGAAAAAGGCCTGATTGCCGAAGGCCATTTTTGTGCTGTGGCGGCAGATGGAAAAACCGGTCTGGCACTTGCGCTTGAGGGCGACTTCGACCTCGTTTTACTGGACCTCATTTTGCCAGAGATGCATGGGCACGAGGTCTGCCAGGAACTGAGAATGCAAAAAAGGGGAATCCCGGTCATTATCCTGACCGGCATGGACAGTCTGAACAACATCGTTGAGGGCCTGCGAATGGGGGCGGATGATTACATCACCAAACCCTTTGCATACGAAGAATTGCTGGCCAGAATCGAGACGGTCATGCGACGCAATTCCGAAGTCACCCTCGAGGATCAGGTACTTAAAGCAGGCAATCTGGAATTCGATCGAAGTTCATTGAAATTCAGTGTGGCAGGTGAGTCGGTAAAAATGACGGTTAAGGAACTGGCCATCATGGAACTCCTGATGAGCCATCCGGAGGTTGTTTTCAGTCGCGAACGTATCCTTGGAAATGTATGGGGCCTGGATCGGGATCCGATGACGAACATTGTGGATGTGTACATCGGTCGCCTGAGAAAAAAAATCGAAACCGACCCTGAAAAGCCAGTAATCGAGACTCTCAGAGGTTTGGGTTATCGGTTGAATACTGACTAAGACCGGAATTTCTGGCTTGCTGACCGCAAAGACTCCATCGCTTCTGGCAGTTTCAATTGCGGCCTTGATGGCAGCGTTGGCCACTTCTCAACTGTCGTGGAGCAATGAGTCAGGTCATGAAACAGGTCGGGGTGCCGTTTCAGGGCAGGTCACGATCACGCGCAATCTCGCTGCGCAACGTATGCGATTTCGGCTTTATCCCAGTTACAAGCCAATTGCCCCACCGCCTGCAGGTGCGGGTAGAGCGGATGAATATCAGAATGTGGTGATTTACCTGGAACCGCTGGACTTTGATTCACCACCCGTTTCCTCGCAAACCGGCCTCGAAATCCGACAATTGGGTGAAACATTCATACCTCACGTGTTACCTGTCACCGTTGGCAGCACTGTGAGTTTCCCCAACCTGGATCCCATTTTTCACAATGTGTTCTCACTTTCCCGGCCGAAAACCTTTGACCTTGGCCGGTATCCGAAAAGCGAAACACGCACAGTGACATTTGATGAGCCGGGCGTGGTCCCGGTGTTTTGCCACCTGCATTCGGACATGAGTGCGGTCGTGGTGGTGCTGGATACACCCTGGTACACCATTCCGAAGGCCAATGGGCTGTACCAGATCGCTGACCTTCCCCCCGGTCAATATCGTGTTACCGCATGGCATGAGCGCAGCCCTTCGGTGGCAACGGAAATCACAATTGAAGCAGGTCAGGTCGTCAGTCTTGACCTGTCAATCCCCATTCCTGATGAGAATGAAAAGGGAGCACCATAAAATGAACCATCGCGACAAGCTTCTGAAATTGCGAGCGTTCTCCGCGTTTCTTTTCATGTGTTTTTATGGACAAGCACATGCTCAACAACGATTCCTGATTGAGGGGCTCTTGACTGGCGAGCTTTACGACACCAGTGGCGATTCATTGCTGCTGTCGCGTAACGATGATGATCTGTCCACGGTTGGGAGACTGCAGCTTTGGTCCGCCTACCAGTTAAGCGATAACTTTCAGGTTTATGCGCTCGTGGAATTGGAAACTGAGAATGCATCCGGTTCTTATGACAGTGAAGCAGAGTTGGAGCAACTTGCCATCCGTTATACCCGACCTGAAGCTCCCTACATCGTGGTCGAGGCCGGGAGGATTCTGGGCCCGATTTCGGTGTTCGCGGACTGGCACCTGTCCGATCGCAATCCTCTGATCGGTGAACTCGACACTCACCCAACAACCTATCCCGAGGGCATACAGGTTTCCGGTTCACAGGCTAAATTCGATTACCGCGTGGCCTATATTGACCAGCCTGATTTTTATGCAGATGAAGACGAGTTGGCACCAGATTCAGCCTTTCGCCCTGTCTTTGGTGTCGGTTACACGCCATTTTTTGGTCTGCGCCTGGGTGCCTCCTACACGGATGGCCCATTTCTAAGCCGGTTTTACAACGACTCTCTGCCGGAGGGTGTGAGCTGGCGTGATTTCGATCAACGTGTGGTCGGAATGGATTTTCAATACAGTCACGAGTACCTGGAGCTTAACGCGGAGTGGTCACGTAAGAAGTACCAGTTGCCGTTTCTTGCCCCTGATCTGGAAGAGACCAACTACTTTGTTGAACTGAAATATACTTTTACACCCAGGTTTTATGCGGCAGCCAGGTTGCAGGTCCTTGACCGAACTCTGATCGGTACATCAGCACCGGAATTCACGACCGCCATCAACCGCAGGCTTGAAGACGTGGAGATTGGCCTGGGTTACCGGGTGAGTCCTGACCTTTTGCTAAAAGCCAGTTACCGCTCACAGCACTGGAGATCCCCGGACAACATGGTCAATGGCCTCAGAGACGGACATTCCCTGGCTTTCCAGATTTCCTGGACTTTAGATCCCAGATCCTGGCGGCAACATGACTGATCCAGACAAAAGAACGACCATCCCGGACCCTGGTGAAGCACCGGGAGTTCGAACTGACAAAGGGGTTGGCGGGGGATTTGGTTCCTGGCGGTTGAGCACCAAGGCCATGTTTGTCGGCGTCGCCATGACAGCCGTCATTATCCTGGCCGTATTTATCAACCTCAGTAATGACATTCGGAAGGGAACCGAGGAATCTCTTCGTAACGCACTGGAAAACAGCGAGCGCCAGGTCCTGAGAATTCGGGAAGAACACCTTGCCGACCTCATGTGGGTCAACTCGCAGGTTTCAGCCAACCCCACGTTGCGCGCGGCGCTGGAAACTTACCGGATGGAATCCGGTGATTCAGACCAGTTTCGTGACGAGTTGCTCGCGACTTTACAGAACGAGCTGGACAAGGTCTGGAATGGGCTTCGCCATGATTTGTTCTTCGTAACAGATCAGGAAGGCGCCATCCTGGCGGCAAATTCAAGCACGAACATATCGTTCACTGCCAACGCCAACATGGCTGCGCACCCGGTGGTTCAGGCAGCGCTTAACCCCACAAATCGTCCGGGAATTGAAAATTTCGGCCTGGTTGAATTTGACGAACAGCTTTTCCTTCTCGGCAGTTCGCCGATTGTTTTGCAGGATTACATCATTGGCACGCTTGCCATCGGTAACCTGGTGGGCAGCAGGCTGTTGCCCGAACTGAGGGATATTTTTGGCGGAGAAACGGTTTTAACCGCAGGCAACAGTATTATTTCTTCCACCCTGCAGGAATCCTATACGAAAGCCCTAGAAGCAAATGATTCACTCCTGAGCCAGGGTGAAGACGCCCCATTGGAAATCGCGGATGAAGAATTCATCGTCACTTCCATGGCATTGGGTCGGGATGAAAACGGGGAGCAGGTCAATCTCTACCTGTTGCGTTCCATTACAGATGCGTTGCGGGAGCCGAATCAAAAGCTGATCCGAACGCTTGCGATACAGGCTTCCTTCGCATTGATACTGGCAGCGATGTTGTCGTGGATTGCCACCCGCGCCGGTCTGAAGCCACTGCAGCGTTTTGTTGATTTCATGAAAAAAGTGGGTGAAACGGGAGATTATTCCCGACGCTTTGTTCAGGACGACAAAAAGGAGATTGAGAATCCGAACAACGAACTTGACCTCCTCGTTAACGGGTTCAACAACATGATTGCCGAAATCGAGGCCCGGGACAGTTCGATTAAGAAGGCACATGCTGACCTGATGCAGAGTATTGAAACCCTGCACCAAAAAGAAAAACAACTTCGACAGTTACAGAAAATGGAGGCGATCGGACTTCTCGCCGGAGGCATTGCACACGATTTCAACAACATACTCATGGTAATTTCCGGTTTTTCTGAACTGGCGCTCAAGAGTTTGCCCGCCGATCATGAGGCCACGGAAAACATCGATGAGGTGCTCAAGGCCAGCAAAACGGCTTCGCTCCTGACCCGGCAATTACTGGCTTTCAGCAGCAAGCAGGTGACCAAACCCAAAGTGGTCGCTATCAATTTCCTGATCGAAGAACTGGAGAAAATTCTCAGCACACTGGTTGGACATACCAAGCCGATCATGATGACGCTCGATCCGGAGGTGGGTTCGGTTCTGATCGACCCGGCACAAATGGAGCAAATTCTTCTCAACCTGACGGTCAATGCCCGTGATGCCATCAAGCTTCGTGGCGAGATTAAAATTGCCACCCGGCTTATCAAACCCGGCTCCGATATGGCTGCGCGATTCAGCTTTGAATCTGATCGTCCGCATGTCATGGTCTCGATTGAAGATGATGGTTGTGGCATGGACAGCGAGACCCGGTCACACATGTTTGAGCCTTTTTTTACAACCAAGAAGAAGGGCAAAGGCACAGGGCTTGGATTGTCTACCGTGCATGGCATTGTGAAGCAGGCAGGTGGCCAGATTCGCGTTGAGAGCGAGCCTGGTCAGGGAACCACCATGGTAATTTTCCTTCCGCAAATCAATGCAGATGCAGACGAACTTATAATGGCGGCTGGTGCAGAGGTTGTCGCGGGAACGGGTACCATTTTGCTTGTCGAGGACGAGAGTGACGTTCGCAAGGTCGTCAGCCAGATCCTGCAGATGAACGGGTATCAGGTCATCGAGGCATCCGGAGCCCCGGAAGCGTTGGCCATTGTCGAGGAAAGCGGTGACCTGATCGATGTTCTTGTGACCGATGTCATCATGCCGGTGATGAACGGCAGGGAGCTGAATGACAGGGTTCAGGAGATCAGTCCGCAGATCAGGGTGCTTTATATATCAGGGTATGCCGGAGGCGTGGTCGACGAAAGCGGTGTCCTGCCGGAGGGTGTTAATTTCCTGCAAAAGCCATTTGCACCAGAGGACCTGCTGGCCAAACTGCATCGCATTCTTAATGATGATTTCTAGATTTTGAACCCAGTGGAACACTATTTAGTTGAATGACGGGCAGACTGCCTCCCACAGGCTTGTCAGCCGGGTGTATTCACGGCTTGCGCTGCCATAACCACTGACGATTGAGTTGTAGCTGAACTGCACGCTTCCGCATTCGGTCCAAATCAGCTCAAATGTGCCCCAGGGGGAGAGAACAACATCATCCGGGTTGAAATCCGAGCCCCACACGGTGTTACCCGATGGATAGATGGCATCCATGGTGACGGAGGTTCCATCTGAATGACCAATGCCAAGCACCCACTGCTGATTGTTGTTCAGATCGTAAGTAAAGAAATACACAAGCACCCGACCGTCGGGCAGCCATTGCACCACGATGCCCTCGCCATTTCTCTCCGGTAAATAGTACGAGCCTGAAAGTCCTGCATTGTCATGTGGTGTGACTGCACCACAGCCGAGGACGTTGGTGAGTCGCCCGACATTTATGCTCAATGGCTCGATATCGGTGTCCACGTTACCCGTAAATGCAACGCTTGCACTCATTCCAGTTGCTTCACAATCTTCGAACTCAATGCTCTGTTGACCAACAGGGGTGTTGAAGATCTCGGAGGCATCAAAGTCCTCACCAAAACTGGTTCCGATGGGCCGCACAAGCTGGTCGAAGACCACGGCGTTATCCTCAACGGTTCCCGCGCCGATAAACCACATCGGACCACTGCCGTCTGGCCTGTGTGTAAATGTGTAGATGATCGCTGTATAGGCATCGAGCATCTCGATGAGTTGTCCTTCACCGTCACGTTGGGCGTCGAAAAAAGCGCCGCTGTGGCCCGGCGTGATGGTCGGGATTATTTCCTGGCCAGGGCAGTTCGCCGGATGTTCCTGGGCCGCTTCGCTGGCAATATCGCGCAATTTTCTCTGGATCCAGACAGCAACGCCCAGGTTGTCCTGGTCGGTAAGCTCTGAAGCCGGTTCTTTAGTGATGACTTCATACAGAACATAAGCCGTCAACAAAGCACCGTTGTGATTCGAATGATTGCCGTCAGAAGCATGCAGGATGATGTCGGGGTGCTGCTGCAGTGAAGCCTCCCAGGCCAGTCCGATCGGGGCGACACAGGCAGGTTCACGTGAAGCAATGTCGAGATGGAGTTGATGCACCCTTGGCCCTTCTTCGGTGTTTCCGAGCCTTGGCCACTCTGGAAACATGACGGGCAGCGCATTAAGCGCTTTCGTGCGTCGAATCCACTCTTCTGCAGCGCGGGTTGGATAAGAATACATCCCTGATGTTGAATATTTCTGTGCCTGCAAAACGACGTGAGTCCAGGCGCGAGAGTTGAAAGCATTGATGCTGGCGTCATCATCGAGGAGGTCTGCCAGAAAGCCCCAACGCGGTCCTCGTTCGGTGTGAACAGATGCGCCTGGTATTCCATGTTCAATCAGTTTTTGCAGTTTGCCTGGTAAGTCATTGTAACTACTGTGACTATTGCCCATTAGCAGAATTTCGTAGCGGTCATGCTGCCCGTCAACAGTGATAGCGTTCTGCTCGGCGGCTGTGTCCTGAGAAACAGATGCCAGGCTGAATAACAGTGCCGCCATGAACGTAAGGCTGTTCCAATCCATAAAAATACGTTGAATCCTGATTCTCATCCAGGTGCGAAAAATTTTTTCTCAAAAAGACTCGAATATATTGAATTAGCACTGGTAATCAGTCCTGAGATAAATGTCCTTTTTTCCTCCTTTTGGGATTTCAACGGTCATCAGCTCAACTCGTCCGAAATTCTCCTGACCGCTTCTGCGTTGCACCACTGGACACCGCGTTTCATTCTGCGTTTCTCAAAAGAGTGGAGAAAAGAATGAAAACGGTATTTCGTATCCTGACCATTTCGATCAGTATTTCTGTTGCAGGTTTATCTGCGGCAGGTGAAACAGAAGATGAATTGATTGACAAGGTCGTTGCTGCCTATGGCGGTGATGCATTGATAAACCTGAGTTCTTTTTCTATCGACAAGAAGTTCCTGTCGCCCACCCTGGGGCAAAGTCACACCCCTGATCTGGAAGAAATAAATCTCAATGTCCAGTATCTTGTCGTGGATATCGAAAGTGGAAGTGCCCGTTATGAAACCCTGTTTGACAATCGCGGCGGGGTATTTCAGAACGCCACCATCACCGATGGTGAGACGGCAACAACCATCAATTACCAGGCAGGTACTTACGGTTCAGCTGCACAAGCGGATGTGTATGCACTGGGTGGCGGTCCCATGCGCACCAGCGATCCGATACTCGCCTATGAGCTGAACAAGGCACGGGACACTGCTGAACACATGGGTGAGGCCAGCTATATGAATCGCACCCATGAGCTGATCTCCATGCCGTTTCCTTCGAGCCCGGATCTCACACTCTGGGTTGATCAGGAAACCGGTTTGATCTCCAAAATGACCCGGATGAATCCTCAGTTCGGCCAGCTTGATTATGTCTTCAAGGATCGAACCGAAGACAATGGCATTCCGTACGCGATATCGACCAACTTTTTCATCGCGGGCAAGCCCAACCTGATTACCGTTCGTAACGAAAATACCTTCAACCGCAGTTTTCCCGACAGCCTGTTTGAAGTGCCTGACGGTTTGAGCGAAGAAGGCGAGCGCATTGACACCAGTGAAATGAATGCGACCGAGCTTTCAGACAATGTATATCACGTGGGGCAGGGCGGTACATTTTCGATTTTCATCAACAGTCCGGCTGGTCTGATTGCAGCAGGCGGAAGTGCAGGATTCGCCCAGCGCCTTGATCACTACCGCAACGAAACCGGCAATTACCAACCGCTCAGCTACCAGGTGGTTACCCATCATCACAGCGACCATGTGGCAGGACTGGCCGATGCTGTTGCGGCGGGCGCGACACTGGTCACAGTGGATTCCAATGTTGAAACCATCAGGCGCGATGGTGGTGTTCCTGATGCCGAATTTCTATTGGCTTCCGGCCGCTTGACGCTGGGGCAGGGTGATGGTCGCGTTGAACTCTACGAGGTCTCGACCACGCATGCTGCCAGGTTCCTGGTCACCTATGTTCCAGAAGAAAAATTGATCTTTATGGCCGATCATTTCAATTCACCATATGTCACGGGAACACCCACGGCCAATATCAACACGGTCACCATGTGGGAAGCGCTGGAGGCGCTGGACCTGGATTTCGACAGGATTGCAGTTTCACATGGCGCCAGGATCTTCAGCAGGAACGACATGCGAGATTCAGTGGCCGATTTTGAGCCCGTCGGCTGTATGGCTGATCGGCCGGTTTGTCAGTGATTTTGGAAAATGGTGCGCGTTAATAATTGGGGTCAGAGTAAAATTAGCGCCCGACTTTTAATTACTTGCGCGCCTGTTCGAGGATATAGGCCCGAATAGACTCAACATCCTGTTTATCCAGGTAATCTGAAAAGCCCACCATTCCACGATCTGCCAACGCGCCATCAAGCACCACGGAACGGAATGATTCTTCGGTGAGCAGCATGCTGGACGTCTTCAGGTCGGGCAGGTAGCGCCCACTTGCACTGGCGCCGTGGCAAGCAAGACAGTTGTCATGGAAAAGCGATAGTCCTGCAACTGCGTCCCCCGCTGTGGTGACACCAACCAGATCAATTTCGGACGCTTTCGGAGTGTCGTAAGGATCAATCGTTGCCTCGCCATCCAGAGCGAAGACCAGCAATCGCCCTGGCAGTCGCGGTCGGTCGGGAAGTTCCCAATGTACGATCATCGCTCCAGCGCCGCCATAGCCAGCCAGCACCGCGATGTACTGTCGGCCATCAGCCTCGAATGCAGCAGGGGCAGCAATAATTCCGTTGCCAGCCTCGAATTCCCAGAGCCTTTCGCCACCGTCAGCGCTGTAAGCAACAAAATCTCCTTCAGCATTGCCCTGGAACACCAGTCCCCCTGCGGTTGCCAGAACACCGGCATTCCAGAAATGGGGATGATCGACACTCCAGCGAGCTTTGCGTGCAACAGGATCCCAGGCAATCAACTTGCCGATTGTGGCGTCTTTGAGCCCCTGCAGAGCATCCGGATCGTCCGGCAATGCCAGGATATCCAGTTCAAGGCCAATATTGCGTTGACCTTCACGATAGCCAAACTCTTTCTCGCTTGAGTAAGGGAAAGCCATTTCCATGGCGGGAATATAGACCAGGCCTCGGTCGGCATCGTAGGACATCGGGTGCCAGTTATGCCCGCCAAAAGGTGAAGGCAAGACGAGTGCCACCTCACCGGTAACGTTATATCGGGCCTCGGGCACCTCGATGGGTCGGCCATCTTCGCCGATGCCGCTTGCCCAGGTCACGGTGACGTAGTTTTCGGCAGAAATCAGTGAGCCATCTGTGCGATCGAGAACATAGAAGAAACCGTTCTTGGGTGCCTGCATCAGGACTTTTCTCGACTCTCCATGAACATCAATATCGGCAAGGACGATTTGCTGGGTGGCAGTGTAGTCCCAGTTTTCACCCGGGGTGGTCTGGTAATGCCACACATACTCACCGGTGTCTGGTCGAACCGCGACGATGGAAGAAAGGAACAGGTTGTCACCCTGGCCACCCGAGCGAAGGGTGTGATCCCACGGCGTGCCGTTTCCAACACCAAAATAGAGCAGGTCCAGGTCAGGATCCCAGGCCATGGAATCCCAGACGGTGCCGCCGCCACCCGATGTTTTCCACTCGCCTTCTGACCAGGTTTCGTTGACAAGGGAAGCCAGGATTTCATCCGATGCAGCGTTATCTGGCAATCCATCGGGATTCGGCGTCGTGTAGAAACGCCAGGCAAGCTCGCCACTGCCAGCATGGTAGGCCGAGAGATAACCCCGTACCCCCAGCTCCGCACCCCCATTGCCGATCAACACCTTGTCACGGACCACGCGTGGTGCCCCGGTGATGGTGTAAGGCTTGTCCTGGTCGACCGTGATGGTTGACCAGAGTACCTGACCGCTTGAGGCCTCCAGGGCGATCAGCCTGCCATCCAGTGTACCGACAAATACGCGGCCATCGGCCACAGCCACGCCACGATTGACCACGTCGCAACAGGCATTGAAAGCGGTCTCGCCCGGAACTTCCGGATCATAGGACCACTTGAGCTCGCCACTTGCGGCATTAAACGCGTAAACCTTCGACCATGCAGTTGAGGTAAACAGCACGCCGTCAACAATGACCGGCGTGGCTTCCTGCCCGCGCGAAGTGTCAAATTCATGACTCCATGCCAGTCCCAATCGCTCTACGTTGCCAGTATTGACCTTATCCAATGGGCTGAAGCGCTGTTCGCTCGCATCGCCACCGACGCTCGGCCAGGGTTGGTCGGCATGCGCAACAGCATCTGGTGCGGCAATAACTTCGGGTGCCTGGGTTGATTGTTCGCAACCAAGCAGAACGGTAAAACTGGCGATGAGAAACCACTGGACAGGCCTGTGAAACCGACTTGCACGAGAGTATTGCCACTGACTGAAATTGAAGTTCATTAATGCCACCCTGAAAACGATCCTCACCCAATCATAGACGACTTATCGTGAAACGTACGGCGAAGTTGACCCCACCATGCTTTTTCCCAAATAAGGGCTCGACCCCTTTTTGCGGTATAGCTGTGTGACTTCTCTCCGGTTTTGCTATGCTTGACGTATTGAAGGACGTGCGAGATGCGCGTATTGGGCTTCAATTCGACAAAAGGATTTGTCTAGGCAGGGCTATTGCTCTGCAGGGGAGGGAGTAATGTTTAAAGGTTCTTTATCGTTTGGGGCTTGGCGCAATGCCATTGGTACTGCCCTGTTTATGTTATCCACAACCAGCTTCGCGGCGTCATCGGACATTTTGCTGTCTTATGAATTGACGCACGACATGCTGCCCACGCAGGACAACTTCACTGTCACCTTGTACGAAGACGGGGTTGCCCTGGTTCATTACCCGGAATACATGACCAATTCGGGTGACTACATGGTGGAACTTTCGCCTTCCGAGGTGCAGCAACTCCGCTTGCTGGTCGAGCATCCGCTCGTCAAGGGGTTCAATCGGAATGAAGCTAAATCGCAGAAGCGAGCCATCGATGCTGCTTCTCAGGAGTTGTTCGAGATTTCTGACGACAGTTACTCCAATTTCGAGTTTCACACGTCAGGTGAAAGCAGGAGCGTTCGGTGGGCCAATCTGCCCATTGATGCCGACCGCTATCCGGAAATCGGTGCGTTTCGGAAACTTGCCGAAATCGAAGCGGAACTCTTGAAACTTGACCAGCATCCCACCGCGTCCGCGGTGGCTGACTGAACCATGTGGGCTTCAACAACGAATCTCAGGGGATAACAGTGAACAAACGTAATTTTAAACACGGGACAACCATGTCCAGGAGTCAGCGCACCTGGCGTTTTGCGCTGGCGTTGATATTTATTCATTCAATCGTGCTTAGCCCGGTCGTTCAGGCTGGCGCGTACATTTTCGCCGGTGAAGGCAATGGTGTGGATGCGATCACACACCCTTCGGGCTACACCGGTAATGGCGGAGTCTTGAATGTCGGGGTCTGCATCCAACCCACTTCAGACAATGCGCAGCAATTGGTGATACCGCTTCAGAACAACATTGCCGTTTGGAACGACCTGCAACCTGTAGCCAGTAATCTCGATCCGGGGGCAGTCAGCGGCCTGGATGTCGAGTCCGTACTGTTGCACGAACTTGGCCATTGCGTGGGCCTGGCACACGTCAATGCGGCGTCGGAATCCGGCCTGAGCGAAAACGACTACACCAAGGCCACCGACGGGGGCAATAACATTTTTGACGTGAATCCTGGTCCCGACGGTGTTCCGGGCAGTGCTGATGATATTCGGGGGGATGACGTCAACCTGCACTGGTTCAACCCGAACAACGACCCATTCCAGCTTCCGATTGCAACACCGGTTGATACCACCGTGTATCAGCGAGATTCGGCATTTTTGCCGGGTGGTGACAACTTCGCGGCAAATGCTTCGCGAGAGCTGGCGGCAGACCTTGGATTGGCACCCGCCGAGGCGGTTATGCAGCAGCTTACGTACTCCGGCGAGACGCAGCGCGAAATCATCAGTGACGGTGCCACGACCATCATGCTGGCTGAAAGCGGCATCGATGAAACAGCCGGAACGGCGGACGATTACCAGCTGAACCTTGTTTACGAGGGGATTACCACTGGGTCGCAGTGTGACATCACAGTGACCATGTCAACATCTTCCGGCTTTGCCTCCTGCAGCACCAATGGTTCTTTCCTCGGCAATGGGCATATACGTATCACAACGGCCACAATCCAGCTAGGCAGCAACTACAGCTGGCACTTCAACACCGAACCGCGTGGTGGCGGCAATCAGCCACCGGTGGCCGGGGACGATTCCGGTTCAGTGGACGAGGATAGCGTCGTTGATGTCGCAGTGCTGGGTAACGACAGTGATCCGGAAGGCGATTCCCTGAGCGTCACCAGCGTGGGTAATCCGCCCAACGGCAGCGCCTCAATTAATCCTG
>Ga0209939_1000087_pt1 | contig 14954 bp, 10 predicted proteins | sample SalPon2A_A_D1_MG_FD_185714 | JGI IMG/M metagenome (GOLD analysis project Ga0209939, IMG submission 185714) | Soil microbial communities from South San Francisco under conditions of wetland restoration - Salt Pond MetaG R2A_A_D1_MG (SPAdes)... | ecosystem: Environmental > Terrestrial > Soil >...
GGCGTTCGTCACGCCCGCATCCTGTTCTAACGCGGTCAGAAAACGTGCAACGTTAGGCCATGGCTCCAGGTCCTCATCGAGAAGCCTGAGCCAGCGCAACATGGCGTAAGCGTAAGCATCAACAAATGTGCGTCTGCCGAGCACAATGTGCTCACCGTCACCGATCTGGGCCTCGAGTTCAGCAGTCACCTTTCTGATTCGTTGTTCGGTTGCATTTTTCACAACCATCAATCCTTCATCACTGTGATCAGTGGTGAATCGACCGGGGTTAAACCATGTACCGAATGGCGGATGATAATCACCGGTCAGAAGTGCTTGCCAACGGTGCAGTTCGAACCGATCCATGATGTCGTTGCCGGCGTCCAGTTCTGAATCCGGTCTTAGATCCATGAAATACCCCATGATGGCATCGACCTGGGTCATGCTGGTACCGTCATCCAGGACCAGTGCGGGCACGGCGCCCAACGGATTGGCTTTCAGGAAAGCATCGCCAGGGTCTTTGAGATTAACTTTTTCAATCTCCAGCGGAAGGCCAAGCCACTCGGCCAGGATAATTGGCGCCAAAGAGCAGGCGCCTGGTGAATAATATAGTTTCATGTGTTTCAACCTCGTTTGTAGGCAGGGTTCAGGCAGCCATATCAAAAACAAGAACCTCGGCGTGATCGCCATTCCTGAATTCAAGTGACTGTCCTGGGTTGACGCTGACGCCATCACCAGCCTGCAGCTTCTCGTCGTTCAATTCGACCTCACCTCGCGCCACGTGAATCCATGCTACGCGGTTTGGTTTGGTGTTGTAGGAAAACGTCTCTTCATCGTTAAGAAGGCCCGAATATATTTTTACATCCTGGTTAAGGGTGACCGAACTGTCGTCACCATCATGTGAAGCAATCAGTCGCAAACGACCACGTTTTTCCTCATTAGAAAAATGCTTCTGCTGGTAACCGGGCGTGTGGCCCTTTTGATCAGGCAAAACCCAGATCTGCAGGAAATGCACTTCATCATCGCTGGAGTGATTGAACTCACTGTGGGTCACGCCGGTGCCCGCACTCATGCGCTGCACATCGCCCGGGCGAATGACTGAGCCATTGCCCATGGAGTCACGATGCTCCAATGCGCCATCCAGGACGTAACTGATGATCTCCATGTCCCGGTGCGGATGGGTACCAAAGCCTTTTCCTGGCGCGACGATGTCGTCATTGATGACACGCAGGTCGGCGAATCCCATGTGTTTCGGATCGTAATACTCTGCAAAGGAAAACGTGTGGTGGCTGTTCAGCCAGCCATGATTGGAGTTTCCTCGCTCCTGTGCTCTTCGTACGTTCAGCATTTTGGATACCTCATTCATTCTTCAACTGGCTGGAATTCTAATTGATGCTAAAAAAGTATAGAATAGTCACAAAATGCAAATTATAATTGCTAAATAAGAAATAATGGATCGACTCGAATCCATGCGCACTTTCTGTCGGGTGGCTGACCTGAACAGTTTCAGTGGCGCAGCTCGATCATTGGAGATCTCACCAGCAGTGGTGACCCGCCAGGTGGCTGCCCTGGAAAAAGAACTGGGTGTGCGGTTACTCAACCGCTCAACCCGGCATGTCAGCCTGTCCGAGGCGGGTGCTGAGTACTACCCGGGTTGTATTGAATTGCTGGAACGACTTGACGCCCTGGACTCACGGGTATCCGGACAAGCCGAGCGTGCTACCGGTTTGTTGAGGGTCAGCGCCCCGCTGGATTTTGGCCTGATGTACCTGCGACCGGCCATCCGTGAGTTTTTGTCCCGGGAGCCGGGAGTTCGGGTCGAAATATTTTTCGAGGATCGAACCGTTGATCTGCTTGATGAGCGGTTTGATGTCAGCCTGCGTGTCGGCCGGTTACCTGACTCCAACCTGGTCGCGCGCAGGCTGGGGCAGGCGTGCATTGCCTGTTACGCTTCCCCGGATTACCTGGCCTTCAAGGGTGAGCCGGATCATCCAACAGACCTCAGCGATCACCAGGTGCTTGAGTATTCCTTGTCCCCGACCCCGGGGAAGTGGCGTTTTCAATGCAGCAACAGGGACGTTGATCAACAGGTTGAATGGCGGTTTGCAGCCAATAATGGACGGGCGCTGGCCGAAGCAGCCTGTGAAGGGCTGGGAATTGTCAGGCTGCCGGAATTTCTGGTGACCGACCATCTCGCACAAGGTCGGTTACTTGAAGTTCTGGCGGACTACCGAAGTGACCCGCTGGATGTTTCCCTTCTCTACCTTCAGCGCCGGCTCAATCCGGCCAAGATTAAAGTCTTTGCTGATTTTCTGATCGAGCACTTTCAGGAAACGTGGTCCGAAGGGTGCTCCTAGGCACTGGAATCCCGCAGGTCAACATTAATCATCCAGTTTATGCCAAACCTGTCTTTGCCTGCTCCGAAACAGAAGCCCCAGAAAGCTTGAGAGACTATTTCAAATTCATTTTTCATGTCCATTCAAACAGCATCTTGATTCAGTTTGCTGCTTTTTGAAGTAACATTCACCAGCCTTCAGAGGTCGTACGATATCAACAAGCCAGAATGGGTTTAAATATGACGAACTTTACTGCTGACAATGGCTAGAATTCGGCCCCAGTCAAGCGTCCTGAAGCAGCGATACTTCGGATTTTTTGCCGGCCTGATTTTGCTGAGCATTGTTCATTCAACAACCGGAATGGCACAGGACCTTGAGCCAAGGCGCTGGACCCATCTTCCCATGGATATGAATGTGGTTGGTTCAGCACTGATCGCGACCCAGGGTGATATTTTTCTCGATCCGGTGTTGCGCATCGAAGATGCCGACTTCGAACTCTATTCAATTGGTGCCAGCTACATCCGCACTTTCGAGTGGCTCGGCAAATCCAGCCGAATTGATTTCCGGGTTCCCTATTCCAATGGAAGATGGGAGGGCATCGTCAACGGCAGCGATGTCAGCACCCGCAGGCATGGTTTTGGTGATCCCAGAATACGATTCTCGATGAACCTGTATGGTGCACCGCCTCTGAAAGGCAAACCATTTATGGAGTACCGTGTTGGCAACCCAATCTCCACCACGGTAGGTGCTGCGCTTTCAGTCACACTGCCGCTTGGCGAATATTACCCAGACCGGTTGATCAACCTGGGAGGAAACCGCTACATCGTCAGACCACAGCTTGGCGTTCTGCACACGCGGGGCCCCTGGCAGTTTGAAGCCACCACCACCATTGCGTTCTTTGAGAATAATGATGAGTTTTTTGGTGGCGCCACCCTGGAACAGGACCCTTTGTGGTTTTTCGAGGGGCACATCGTGCACTCATTTTCCAGGAATCGATGGATGAGCCTGAGTGGTGGCTACAGCTATGAAGGCGAAGGCCAGCTTAACGGCAACTCGCAGAATAACCAGCAGCGAACGCGTTACTGGGCCCTGAGTTTCGGCATGCCGATCAGCCGCACGCAGAACATCAAGCTCACTTATATCGATGCCCGGACCAACGTGATTGTTGGCTCCAGCTCGGACAGCCTGATCCTGAGCTGGTCGATGAACTGGTTTAGTAACTGAAAAGTCTTAAGATAAAGGCACCATCCAAACCGATATGGTGTGCCTCGAAATGACTGAAATCCTGAATCTTTCCCGGAAAGCCTTTTTTATTTGTATCTTCCTGCTGGCAGCAGTGTTGCTGGTTGCTTGTGACAGGCCCGATCCGCAGCCCGCGGATTCAGCGGATGCTGAACTGCAAAGTTCGGAACAATTGGCTCCTGATGTTGATATAACAATTGAACCTGAATCGCGGATTGTGCTGGTTACAGGCGCGACGGGAACACAGGGCGGTGCGGTAGCGCGAGAGCTCCTCCATCGCGGCTACCATGTGCGTGGTCTCACACGCGATCCGCAAAGCGAGCAATCACTGGCCCTGGAGGCCGAGGGCGCGCTGATGGTCAGGGGCGACTATGACGACCCAATTTCCATGGCGGATGCAATGAAGGACGCCGATGCCGTTTTCGCCGTGACCCTGTTCTGGCATGGCGGTTACGACGCCGAGGTTCAGCACGGCAAAATGCTGATCGATATGGCAGAAACGTCGGGAATTGAACATTTCGTCCTGACCTCGGTGGCAGGCGCTGACGATTCAACCGGCATTCCACACTTTGAGAGTAAGTGGGAGGTGGAACAGTACCTGCACCAATCCGATCTCAACTGGACGGTCATCAGGCCGGTTGAGTTTATGGATAACTGGGGCTGGTCGCTGGAAAATTTCAGGCAGGGAAGGTTGGTAGACCCAAGAAATCCAGAATCTGCTCATCAATGGATTGCTGCCAGAGACATTGGTTATTTCGTTGCCGAGGCGCTGGATGGTCCTGGGCAATGGCTGGGTGTGACAAAAGAAATCGCGGGTGATCAGTTGACGCTGTCAGAGCTTCAGGGTGTTCTTGCCGGGGCCTTTGACAGAGATTTCGAACACGTTCAGCCGTCGTGGGATGAATTCGAAAGCGAAATGGGTGAAGAAATCACCGAGATGTACCGCTGGTTTGAAAACGAGGGCTACGCTGTTGACATTGACGAGCTGAGGGAGAGCCATCCGAACCTTCAGACAGCATCGGAATTTCTTTTTGATCTGGCCGGAAGCAGCACCGATTGATTAGAAAAGGCATAACCGGCAGGATTCGCCCGGCCCTGGACCTGCCTGGTCATGATGATGACTTTCGCCAGGTTTTTCCATTCAGGCGATCCTGGGTGGCCATCCTTGTGCTGGGCGTTTTCACCATTGTCTTTATCATCCCGGCGATCTTCATTTTCGACCGTGCCGTTCTTGGCTGGGGTGATATTGAGGATCTCTTCGACCTGGTGATAACCGTGTTTTCTTTTGCGTGGCTGCTGGGTTGGTCGCTTGCGCCCCTTGTCATGTCTCTGGTCCTTGTCCTGATGATATTCGGCAGGGAGGTGGTGCGAATTCGGAATGGGGTTTTCGAACTGTTTATTGGCATTCCGATGGTCGGGCTGAAAGGCAGATACGATATTTCTTCGATGAGAAATCTTCGAATCCTGCAGCCTGAGAAGAAGTCAAAAAAGGGCTGGCGCGGGGCTCACCTGGCATTTGACTACGGCGCGAACTCCATCGAGTTTGGCTCCAATGCGAGCGACGCGGATCTCATGGTGATTGAAAATACCTTGCGAAATGTCAGCGGGCAGGCTGTTCGTACCGGAGGTGCCACTCCGCAGGAGCTGAAGGGTGACTGGGAACCTTCGGTGCTGCAGCAGATATCGGAACAAGACGCACCGATTGAACCGATCCGGCTTGAGCCAATCAAGTGGTCATCGCCCACAGCCCTGGCGCTGATCGTAGCCAACCTGATCCCGGTTGCGGGAACGGTCTACCTGGGTTGGAACCTGGGAGATGTGATGGTGTTGTATTGGGCTGAAAGCGCGATTATCGGCTTCTTCAATTTACTGAAGATGGCTGTGATTGGGCGTTGGCTGGCGCTGTTTACAGGGACATTCTTTATCGCCCACTTCGGAGCCTTTATGGCGGTTCACTTCCTGTTTATCTGGGGGATTTTCATCAAGGGTTTCGATGATGCTTCCGGTGATCTGAATGAAGTGGCACAGCATTTCCTGCTGCTATGGCCTGCCTTGCTTGCCCTTTTTGTCAGTCATGGTTTTTCGTTTTTCACCAACTTCCTGGGCAGAAGGGAATACAAGGACCGATCCATCAAGGACCAGATGAGCGAGCCATACAGCCGGATCATACTGATGCATTTTGTGATTATCCTGGGCGGTGGCTTGGCAATGGTTCTTGGTAGCCCAATGATTGTGCTGCTGCTGATTATTGCAGGCAAGATTGTGCTCGATGTGCGGGCACACATTTCTCAAAGAGAGAAACCGGCGTAGTTTGAAAGGGGCGCCAGTCGCGTCCCTCAGGCAGATTTCCCGGGGCGCCGATCGGTTCTGGGTTCAGGCCGACTTGGAGCGACAAGGTGATCGGTCTCCTTGTTGCGGAATGGCAGCCAGATATCACGCCAGCGCTCATCACTGATCGAACGCCGCGAGGTGCGGTCCATCAAAGCCTGGTGAGTGCCTTCGACTGACGCACGCGCATCACCCTCCTCAGAGAACAACTGGACGTAGCTGCCATCGCCTTGCATCTCCCAGGCCTGGCGCTTGTCCGCACGCATGACTTTCAGGGCGTTCCAGATGCGTTTTCGAATGCCGTGGTCAAAAACCGGGGTCACCGCTTCAATACGATGTTCGAGATTACGGTTCATCCAGTCAGCTGAACCGATGTAGAACTCACCCTTCAGTTTCTTCTCAGCACCATTTCGGAAATAATAAACCCGTGAATGTTCCAGGAAGCGACCGACCACAGAAATGACTCGAATGGTCGGGCTGAGATTCTCAACGCCCGGTCTGAGCACACAGAACCCACGCACAATCAGGTCGATGCGCACACCAGCCTGTGAAGCCTGGTAAAGCGCCTTAATGATGTCCTTGTCTTCCAGTTGATTCAGCTTGGCAATGATGCGGGCAGGTCGACCAGCCTGCTTGTGCTCAACTTCCTGTTCGATCATCTCAAGCAATCGTTTCTTGAGCGTCATAGGTGCGATCAGCAACCGGTTGAATTCAACCTCGCGTGCTCTGCCAGTGAGGTAGTGAAACAGTGTCGCCACTTCACGAGTCAGTTCAGAATTGCAGGTCAGCAAGCCCATGTCGGTGTAAAAACGCGCTGTGACCGGATGGTAATTTCCGGTACCAATGTGGGCATAACTGCGCACAGCATCACCTTCGCGGCGAACAATCAGCATGCACTTGGTATGGGTTTTTACGCCTAGCACGCCATGCACCACGTTAACCCCCGCGTCACGCAGAGCGTTGGCCCAGCGTATGTTGCGTTGCTCATCGAATCTGGCCTTGAGTTCTACCAGGCAGGTCACCTGCTTGCCGGCCTCTGCGGCTTCGATCAGCCAGGGGATGAAAGGGTTATCGTCACTGGTGCGATAAAGGGTCATTTTGATTGCAACCACGTCCTTATCATCGACGGCTGCTCGAATCATGCGCAGCACGGAAGAATCAAAACTGTCGTACGGATGATGGACAAAAATGTCACGAGTCCGTATCGCTTTGAAGATACCGCTGTCGGTGTCTTCAAGCCCGATGGGCGACCTTGGTTGCCATGCCGGGTAACGCAGCTTCTTGAGCGGCAACATTGCGATGTCATTCAGGTCTGTGTAATCAAGCTCACCCGGCATCTCGTAGATCTGGACCATTGAAAGCTGGAATTCCCGAGTGATACGTTCGAGCAGCCAGGGATCGGCTTCCGGGGGATGCTCCAGGCGCACTGCAAATTGTTGTCTTCTTTCACGCAGTTCTTCTTCAACCTGCTCAAGAAGATCGCTGGCTTCGGCATGTTCTATATCAACCACGGCGCTTCGGGTCACTCGAATTGGAAGCACCTTGTCAATGGTCATCCCGGCAAACAAATCGCCCAAATGCTGCTGAATCATCGTGCGCAGGGCCACGTACCGCCGCTGCCCGACTGCAGCGGATGATTTCAGTTCAATCCACTGTGGCAGCTGTTGCGGAATCTTGACCCGTGCGAAAAATGACTCGTGGGTTTCCGGATCAAGCAGGCGCAAAACCAGTGAATCGGAAAGATTCGAGATAAATGGGAACGGGTGGGATGTGTCCACCGCCTGGGGTGTCAAAACCGGGTACACGTTGTTTGAGAAATACTGTCCGGCTTCTTCCTGCTCACCCGCTTCGAGTTCTTCCCAGCTGAGCAGATGGATACCCTCATTTGCCAGTGCGGGTCGAATATCATCCTTGAAGCAGGCTGCCTGCTGGGCCTGGAGCTCCAGGACCAACTCACGCAGGCGCCTGACCTTGAACTCGTCCAGCACCTGGCCCTTGCGGCAGAACATGCTCACTCGTTTCATGAAGAACTCATCAAGATTCGAGGTCAGGATGCAGAGAAAGAACACCCTTTCGAGTAACGGCGTCCGTTCATCCTGGGCAAGCGCCAGCACGCGGCGGTTAAATTCAAGCTGGCCGACATCGCGGTCGAGAATTTTTTGTGACTTGGTCATCCGAACCATTATGGACCGGTTTGGCCGGAGAGTCATGACGCAAGTCAACGGGGATTCATGTCCGATTGGTCAATGGCTTACAAGATAAAACAGGGTCGAAGCATGCCAGTCGATCAGCCCGGACCAGTAATTAATGGTTGTCACGACCGTAACCACAGGTACGTCGGCACTCTTCTTGTCGGGTTCGGCTGGTTAGCAGTCACAAACTTTACTTCCGGTCATCAGTAATAAAGATATACCGCTGTTTTGCGACGGCCTGGAATCACTATCGCTACATTCAGTCATGCAGACTGTCGCATTAACCGTTACGCGCAATATTTTTTGGTATGCTGACTGGCACCCCAAAAAATGCGAGTTGCATGGAGGAAGAATGATGCCGAAATGGCTCACGATCACAATTTGTTGCCTGGCGTTAGGTTTGCCGATCAGTGCATTGGCAGACGAACTCACACAGATGGCTCAACAGGAGCTTCAGGCTCTTGGCTACGATATCGATAACACTGATGGTGAGGCGACAACCCAGACGATCGTCGCGATTTCCAAGTTCCAGGCAGAACACAACATGGAAGTGACCGGTGAGGCCTCGCCACAACTGATCGGGGCAATACGGGCAGCCAGCAATCCCCGGAGCGCACCGGCACAGACTGCTGGTTCAGCACCAGCTGCTGCCGCACCTGCAGCAGCGCCTCAACCCCAGTTATCCCTTGAGCAACGGCAACAAAACTGCCTGCAGGAAAAATATGCGGCAGCCCAGGAGCGCAACAAGAAAAAGCGCGGCATGATGCGCTTGCTAAGCGCAGTCACACGTACCAGTCGTCAATTCGGCGACGGTGGCCTGGCCAGCGACATCAGCCGTTCAGCCAACGAGGCCTACAACGTCAACGCCACCGCCAACGATCTTGAGGCGGCGGGCAAGGACCTGGGCTTGACGCCGGATGAGATGGAAGAGTGTCGCAATCCCCCTTAGGCACAAATCAGCTCAAGACAAGTGATTTGTTTTTGGTCACAGTTCCGATGAGTACTCAGTGAGTAAACCAGCTTCAATCGCTTTGGCAAAACATTACTTGATCACCCGAATTGTGTGCTTCGTCGTCTGTGCATTGGTGTGCACTGGTGTGCATGCGCAGTACCGATGGCCAACCCTTGAATTTGAGGTGTTTCCAGGCAACCCCTGGGTGGGGTCAACACTGTATGGGATCCAGGAAAGCTTTGACTGGTTGGAGACGGAGGACTGGATAGACCGGATGAGCGATGAGCAAATCCATGAGTTTGAACGTGCTTTCAACGAGGCGGCAGTCTGGTATCAAAAACACGGTTTTCCACCCCCGGCGCTCGAGATCAATCAGGAGGCTGAAGGTGGACCCAAATACCGTGTCTATGTGTGCAGTTATGAACGAGACCGCGAGATTTGGGACAGTCTCGTCGAGCTGGCCAATTCAGTCGGCTCTTCAGTTTTGGGTTCCAGTCTGAACCTGGAAAACTTTGAGCTGGGGGTGCTAGAACCGGAATTCAGTCGTTGCGGTGGCCCCCAGGGGTATACCGGCGCATATATGTCCGACTGTAACGCGGGACGCAGCCAAATCTTCTATATCAACAGGGATGCTGCCCTGGGGCCCGACGGAAAATTGACCGAGCTCGGCTATCAAACTCTTGCGCATGAAATGTTTCATGCAATCTGGCCCAAGACAGCGGCTGGTCAATCTGAAGACAGGTGTTACACCGGGAAATGGGTTACTGAGGGCATTTCCGATGCCCTGGGCTGGGATATCGCTGAAGAACTCTGGCGGCATCGGTACACACCGAGTACAAGCGGTGGAGATATTGGCAAACGCTGGGGAACGAGGCCTTATAACGAGCGATTGCCGCAGAAAACAGCCATAAACCTGGCATCGATTGGCGGAGCGCCCTTCCCAATTGGCTATCGTACAAGTTCATTCTGGCGCTTTCTTGCAGATGTTCATCCAAAGGGATGGAACATTTTCGTTTCTGCGGGCCGTCCGGGCCCCCCTGGCCTGCTGGATATTTCGATGGAAGGGAGCCGGGGCTGGCGCCGCGAAGTCAACTGGATCGACAAGGGCCTGCGAGGCAAATTCAACTATGGGCTGGACGCCATGTACAGCAGCTTCGTGGGCTGGTTCGTTTACAGTATCCCGCCTTACTCCAGTTTTGAAAACAGACCACCGGAAAGCCTGGAGGTTGTCGATGAGTGGGCGAAATTACTGTTTGAAGAGTGCGAGACAATTGATTTAAGAATTGAGCCCATGCGCAAGGTCAGCCTGGAACTCAAGGGCCTGGCTTCGAAGTGTATCTGGGTCGAGCAAACTGGCACACCTGGTGCCCAGTCGTTAATGTTCCAGGTCGCTCACGACGACCTCGACGTGCTGCGCGACATCTGGATCAGCAAACCCGGTACGACGCTTCAGGTTCGTGGTTCTCACACCGGCGAGCTTCCTGGCGGGCCCGCCCGCTTCATCACCACCTGGGCAGAGTTCACTCAGGATGGTGGCAAACCAAACCTGTACGTGATTTCAAACGTTGCCCGTAAACCCGATCAGAGCAAACCACGGGAGTTTGAACTGACCGCCTCCATACCATCCAACAAGGTTTCGACGCGGGGTGAGTTGCCAGCACGAAAACACGTGCCCGCACCCGAGAAGCCCGCGCATGAAAAACACGCAAGAACCAGGAACCGCAGGGAGGCTGATACCCGAAAAATGGTCAATGAGCAGATCAACGAGGACAAAAAATCACTGACTGAACACGCTGTGGGTGGCACTCGTGTGAGCCGATCTTTGAACGAGCCCAACTGCGACGAGCCGTTTCGCTATGATCCTTGTGGTCCACAGATGCATATTTCACTAACGGTTGCTCCAGGGAACTACCTGAGCCTTGGACAAGCCAGCGCCCAGGGTGGCGCGGCAGGCCAGGTGATGGGGAGTCTGCAGGCCATGGCGCAGACCAGTGCTTTCGATACCATGGAGGTCGTGCCGGAAATGCAAGCGAAGATTAGCGCCATCGATGGCAGCAGTGTCAGCATCAGCACGCCTTTGTTTGACTATGGTTTCAGCGGCTCTTTCAGTAATGCCCTGATTTCCGTCACCATGCGCAATGACGAGAGGCTTTCTTCCCGGGGTGCGATGGACTCTAACTGTCGGGCTCCACTGACCGGACAGGTCACCATTGAGGAATATACGCCATTCATCGTACGAGGCAGTTTTTCAGCGCGGGTCGTTGATTTCGGCCAGCCCCCCGAAAACTCCTGCCAGGCGCCTATTACGCGAAGCGAGTCAGTCAGTGGCACGTTCGCATCCGTTGCACCCTGGCGTGAGGATGAGCGTGTAGTGGTCATGAATGACTCCGAAGAGGTGATGAGAGAAGAAATCATGAATGCACTGGGTGTGCCTGCCGGGATGGCCAACAGACTGACAGAGGACGGAAACCCGGGTTCACAAGACCCTGGCGGAACAGGGTCGTCATCGGGTTCTTCCAGCGGCGGCGGTTTTCTCGACCCGGACTGTTCCTGCGAATGCGAGAATCGTGAAGCTGCGGATGAATTATGCGAGTTCTTTTGTGAAGTAGAATTCGCTGCATGTGAGAATTAAAGACAACCAGACCAATGAGAGGTTAAACGGACAATGAATTTATTCAATATGAAAAGACTCGCAACATGGTTAATTGCGTTATCTGCCATTTTGATTGGATCCCCTGCGATGGCCTCACATCCCTATGCGGAGTGGGCTGACGAATTTGGTATCGATCTGAACGCATCCTACGACGGAACCCGGGTCATGGAAATGAAGGATGGTTCCTTCGAATTCGTCGAACACAAGGCGCCGGGAAAAATGTATACCCGGGTTGATATTGGTGGCATGTCTTCGGGAATTATTTTGCGCGAAGACCTGGGCAAGGGATACATGATGATGCCGAGCATGGGCATGTACAGAGAAACATCACTTGAAGACGGCATGATGCAAAGTTCGAACGGCCTGCAGTTTCAGCAAATCGAAAAAGTCGGAAGCGATGAAATCCTTGGCTATCCTTCGACCAAGTACAAGACCCGTTTCCAGGACAAAGATGGCAAGGGCGCCGGGCATGTCTGGGTCACCGATGGTGGTGTGCCGATCAAGATGGACATGATTTATTCCAGCGCGGACGCGAAGGGCCTGCGCCTGACCATGGAATTTATCGAATTAAACATGCGCGAGCAGGATCCAGCCATTTTTGAGCTTGACCCTAATTTGAAACCCATGGGCATGTCAGGATTGGGCAGCATTTTTCAGCAGGGCGAACAACAGCCCGGAGGCGGTTCCAACGATGCAACATCAGCACTTCAACAGGCCATGCAGAACATGTCACCCGAGCAACAGGAAGCCCTGTCTGGCGCCGGCCTGGGAAGCCTGATACCTGGAATGGGCGGTCAACCCGAAGCCCAGGCTGCGCCGGCGGGTTCAGCCGCCACGGCGGTGCGGTCAGAATCCATGTCAAAGCAACTGACGACCGATAACCTGACCCAGTCTGTTCAGTATCATTTGCAGTACCTCGGCATTGATCCGGGTAATACTGATGGTGAAATGTCGCTCGATACCCAGATCGCGATATCGGAGTTCCAGGCCTCCAGGGGTATGAAAGTGACAGGTGAAGCAAGCCCACAGCTTCTGGGTGTTTTGTCTGCAGATGTAGACTCCCAGTAAAAGGAGCACTCTCCATGGCAGGAATTCAAAACCACTTGAAACAGCTGTTGATCCTGGTGTGCGGGGCTTTCCTGTTTTCAGCGCCGCTGTTTGCCCAGTGGGCAGCCGAACCTGGCGAAAAAGTTCGCAATGGCTTTGGGCCTGAATCCGGTGTCCAAAGTGTTTCGACCTGTCGCGGAGCCTGCGGCCTGGGTTGCCCGAGTTCCTGCAAAGAGCGTGTCACCTATGAATGCGATGATTCGGAACGAATGGTGCGCGTAAACTCCTATGTCTGTGGAACCCACCAGGCATGTCGTGACCATGACAATTGCCTGGACCAGTGCCGACAAGACAGGGAAAAGGCTTTCGATTGCGACGCCTATTGCCACACTGAAGTGCTCGAATCGTTCAGCATTGAGAATGCGATCTCCTGGAGCACAGGCGGAGGCCCGTATGATGGACCTCCAATTTTCTTCGAATACACCCGCGAATCACCCAATGCGCCCGAGCCCGCTTTCCGTTGCCCTGATGGTGCGAAAATGCAGTGTTCCAGGGGCAAGGGCAGCTGCCTGGCAGCAGGCGGTGGACTGGCGGATCCGGTCTTTGATTCCTATGTTGGCGTGGGGGCGGGCGCCATGCGCATTTCCAATTTCCGTTCCGGACACTTGTGCGGAGACAGCGTATGTCAGCAAACAACGCTCATCCGCGTCACCGGACAGGATCAGTGCGTGCGCGGCGATTGCACCAAGTATGGTGTTGAGTTCGAATATGAAAATGCCAATCCCGCGATGCCACTGGAATGCACGGGTGAGGTGACGGGTGGTGGCGACTTCATTGGCAACATGCTCAAGAAGGGCGCCGACATGATGCCCCAACAGGGCGATGGTTCTGGTGAGGACGGTGCGGCTGAACTGATGGGGATGTTACAGCAAATTCTTCAGAGCGCTGACACTCCGGAAGATGTCCAGATTACGATGACGCCGAACGATGAACACGGGAACCCGATCCCCGGGCAGACCGTGGGTAATACTTACGAAGGCCCGGCCTCAGTGCCGCGTACCGTGGACATTCCTGCTGCCAGTGGCAGCATGGTAGTTCCGATGTATCAGCTAATGGGTATCAATAATCCACCACAGGCGCGGCAGATTCGTTGCAGCCACAATGGTGTTCCGGTACTTGAAGTGGCCTTCCAGCTTCAATACTGAAAAGAGTAAAGCCTGGTAATAGAATAGCCGACAGGCCGGCAGTCAGTTCAGCACTTACAAGCTATCCCGGCCGGAAATTATTGCTGCCAGGGGGGCACTCCTTCGCGCGCGGTGTACACCATGAAAGCCACAGAGGGGCTCGAAAGATTATTCTCGTCGTTCAGAGCTTCAAGTGTTTTTGGATCGTTCGGGAAACGTGTCACCAGATCGCGCAGCAAAGCGGCGTGAATCTCCGGATTGCGTGACACGCCGTCTTCCTCTCCATAATCGAAACCAAGTGCCTCAGCCAGCGCCGCAGGCGCACCTTCGTCTGAACGACCAATCAGGGCTCGCGCAGCGCTGATACGGACCGACTCATCATCGAATTCGAGCAGAGCCAGGATCAGTGGAAGTGCTTCGGCCTGGTTACTGGTTGCGAGGGCATCAGCCAGCCGCCACCGGTACTGGGCTGTACGCCGAGTGCGCTCATCAGCACGAGCGCGAAAACGGTCACGTTCGGCAAGAGCAAAGCCGGCGACCATCCGGGCCATGCGCTGTGTGTCGGCGGGCACTCCTGCTGCTACCTTGGCGCTTTCCCAAAGCAGTGGTTTAAGGCGTTTGTACCAGGTGCCCGCAGTGTTGCGGCCAAAATCCCAGTCGCTTTTATAAGTCAGCGCGGCCAGTTCACGGAGCTGCGAGTGATCACCGAGTTCGTATAAGCCAATTCGCATCCAGGCCAGCAGCCATTCGTTGGCATGCCCGGCCGCAACGCGCTCTGCCAGCACCTGGCGCGCCTGTTCACTTCGCGTGTCCACAAGGTCGCGGACCAGGTCCGGCCGATGGTCCGTGCGGTCCTCAGGCGGGATTCGGCGCTCGAGTTGCTCATTTGTCCACTCGAAGGCTTCCACGTCATCGATGTGCAGCAGGACACTGGCCGCAAGGTACTGAGGATCTTCCTGGACCCCCGCCGCCTGCGCATAATTGACTGATGAAGTTTGTGTCTGGTCCGTCCAGGGGGCAATGGACTTGGCTTTCTTCACA
>Ga0209939_1000089_pt1 | contig 14770 bp, 9 predicted proteins | sample SalPon2A_A_D1_MG_FD_185714 | JGI IMG/M metagenome (GOLD analysis project Ga0209939, IMG submission 185714) | Soil microbial communities from South San Francisco under conditions of wetland restoration - Salt Pond MetaG R2A_A_D1_MG (SPAdes)... | ecosystem: Environmental > Terrestrial > Soil >...
CGGCGAAGGCCACCGTGAACTCACCGCCACCCAGCATCGGCTTCTCCTCCTCGGTCACGGCCGGGAGGTAGAAGGCGAACACGTCGCCGTCCTCGGCGACATCCGTGCCGTCCGGCCAGTTGGCCTGGTAGAAGGTGGCCTGCCGGTGCAGCCAGCAGTTCCCATCCAGGATGGGTAGACCCGCATCGCTGAAGCTCGTGGTGGCGATCGACTCCACGCCACCAAGGCCGCCGTTGACGTAGTCCGGGTTGCGCAGGATGTCGCCGACCTCGTTCAGCGCGTCGACGACCTGCGGGTCGTTGAAGGGGATCTCGTGCTCGACCCACTGGTCGTAGACGTCCACGCCGGCGTTGCGCAGCATGTAGTCCTCCAGCCAGTCTGTCGCGGTCCACCCGGTAGCGGTACCGGACTCGATCCCGGCGCACCACGGCTTGGTGTCGGGGTTGTCGGCGACGATCTGCTCGGTGAGCGCGCTCATCTCTTCCAGCGTGACCGGGATCTCGTAGCCCGCCTCCTCCATCATGGAGGGGGAGTACCAGACGAAGGACTTGGCGTTCGCGCCCAGCGGGGCCCCGTAGTAGGTCCCGTCGACGGTGCCGTACTCCTTCCACTGCGGGTTGTAGTACTCGTCCACGTTGGACTGCGCGGGGTCGGAGACCTCGACGATCGCGTCCGGGAAGTCGGAGGCGATCGTCTCGATCAGCCCGGGCTGCGGGATGTAGGCGATGTCCGGGGGGTTGCCCGCCTGCAACCGCACCTGGAGCTGGGCTTCGAAGTCACGGGACCCCTCGTAGTTCACGGTGGCTCCGGTGCAGTCCTCGAAGGGCTTGTAGGAGTCGATGTGCGGCTGGTCCTCGGGGGAGATGATCGAGGTGTAGATCGACACCTCGGTGCCTTCGAGATCGCCGTACTGCTCGAAGTCCGCGCAGTCGACATCGCTGGTGACGTCGGCGAGGGCGTCGGACTCGCCGCCGCTACCCCCACCTCCGTCTCCGCCACACGCCGCGAGGGAGATGGTCGCCACGCCGGCGGTCAAGGCCAGCCAGCGACGGGATGTGGTGCGTGAGGGCATGTGCCCGCCTCCGTTTCACGTGGGCGCCGACGGCGACACTTCACCTCGGCGCTGAGGGATACGGAGTCAATGTAAGCGATTGCGAAGCCGTTGTGCGGGCGTCCCAGTCACGAGACCGTAACGATTCCGCCCGATCCGTTTCACATGCGGGGTCGGCTGGCCGGGTTACTCGCTCTCTGCTGAGGCCTCGAGACGCAGGAACTCCAGATGGCGAAGGTAGGCGTCCAGACAGTCGTGAATGATCTGGCTCTGGGTGTAGCCCATCACGTCATAGCCCTGGCCACCCTCCACCGTGTGCACCTCGAGCCGTGCGTAGCGCTCTTCCCCGCGGGGCATGCGTCCTGCGTAGGCCGGCACCGGCGCGTCGTGGAGCTCCACGCGGTAGACGAAGGGGTGGGGGCTGTCCAGGCTCGTCTGCAGATGGACGTTGCGGCGGGCGACGTCGTTGCCCTCGGGCAGGTCGCGCTCCGCCTCGGCCACGGTGTCGACGCTCACGCTCGCCTCGACGCCTTGGCTGCTCAGCTCCTCGGCGACTTCCTCCAGGGCCGGGGTGACCGTGTCGTCGAGGAACCGGCTGCCCTTGTCGACATCGGGGAAGGTCAGCGCGTGCGAGAGCCGTCCTCGCCACACGTGACGGGGCGGGAGCTCGTCGCTCTCGTTGACGATCGAGGAGTCGCGCGCGGAGAGCATCGTGGGAAGCACGTGCTGCCCGCTGTCGACGCGGTAGGCCTCGATCCGCAGGGCCCGGTAGAGCCCCACCATGACCAGCACCATGACGAAAGCGAACGGCAGACCCATGATGACGGTGGCGTACTGCAGCGCCGTGATCCCTCCGGCGATCAGCAGGGCCGACGTGAGCACGCCGGTCCCCACCGCCCAGACGATCCGCAGCCAGGCGTCCGCGTCCGCGTGGGACGTCTTCAGCGTGGAGCTCAGGTTGGCCATGACCAGCGCACCGGAGTCCGCTGAGGTGACGTAGAACAGCAGGCCGACCAGGGTGGCGACGCCGATGATGAACAGGGCGCCCGGGTAGTCCTGGAGCAGGGTGTAGAAGCCACGCTCGGGCTGGTTCATCGCCAGCTCGCCGAAGGCGTCGTCCCCACCGCGCACCCGCGCCAGCGCGCTGTTGCCGAAGATGGAGACCCACATCACCACGTAGCTGAACGGGATGATCATCGTGCCGGCGACGAACTGCCGGATGGTCCTCCCGCGCGAGATCCGGGCCAGGAACAGACCGACGAAGGAGGCCCAGGCGATCCACCACGCCCAGAAGAACAAGGTCCAGAAGCTCATCCACTCCGCCGTGTCGTTGAAGGCGAAGGTCTGCATCGTCAACCCGGGAAAGGAGGTGACGAAGTCGCCCACGTTCATCACGATCGCGTTGAGCAGGAAGGCGGTCTGCCCGGCCACGAGGATCCAGGCGGCCAGGCCGATCGCCAGCAGGACGTTGATCTGTGAGAGCAGCCGGATGCCCTTGTCCACGCCGGTGGTGGCCGAGATGGTCGCGATGACGACGGCCAGGGCGATCAGGCCGACCTGGGCGGCAGTGCCCTCCGGCAGGCCGAAGATGAGGTTGAGGCCGAAGTTCAGCTGCACCACACCGATCCCGAGGCTGGTGGCCACCCCGAAGATGGTGCCGAGCACGGCTGCGGTGTCCACCGTGTGGCCCAGCGCACCGTCGATGCGTCGTCCGAACAGCGGGTACAGCGCCGAGCGCACCGCCAGGGGCAGGTTGCGCCGGTAGGCGAAGTAGCCCAGCGCCATTCCCATCAGGGCGTACATCCCCCACCCGGTGATGCCGTAGTGGAACAGGGTCCACACGGTGGCCTCCCGGGCGGCCTCGACGGTCTCACCGCTGCCTACCGGCGGCGCCAGGTACTGGGTGACCGGCTCGGCGACCGAAAAGAACATCAGGTCGGTGCCGATTCCGGCGGCGAAGAGCATCGCGGCCCAGGAGAAGGTGGAGAACTCGGGCTTGGAGTGGTCGGGCCCGAGCTTGACACTGCCGTAGCGGGAGATGGCCAGGAACAGCACGAAGACGAGCACGAGCGTCGCCAGCGCGATGTAGAACCACCCGAACCACGTGCCGGTGTACCCGACCAGCGAGCCGATGGTGGACTCCGCCTGCGAGGGCCAGATCATCAGCCACACGGCCACCACCAGGGTGATGGTCAAGGAGGCGCCGAACACGACGGTGTTGACGGTCGTCTCTTTGCGGGGTGACGCGGCGGAGGCCTCGGGTGGTGGTGGGGCCGCGCCCTTCTCGTTGTCGATGCTCATGCTGGCTCTCCTGCGTCTTCGGGCCGCATCTGCGGCAGGCCTTCCCGGGCACCGGCTGCGCTCGGGGGGTCGGTGGTGGCGTCCCAGGCCTCGTTGCGCGGGTCGCCCGGTGGCCAGAGGGGCATCCCCTCGCCGTGGCGGTAGTACGGAACCTCGGTCGCCGGCAGCGGGGTGTTGCCCGCGATGAGGTCGGCGGCGCGCTCCGCGACCATCATCACCGGGGCATAGATGTTGCCGTTGGTGATGTAGGGGAACACCGACGCGTCGACCACACGCAGCCCGCTGACGCCGTGCACTCCCATCGTCGCGGGGTCGACCACCGCCATGTCGTCGCCCGCGTCACCCATCTTCGCCGTGCACGAGGGGTGCAGCGCCGTCTCGGCGTCGCTGGCCACCCAGTCCAGGATCTCCTGGTCGCTCTGCACGGCGGCACCGGGCGAGATCTCACCGCCGCTGAACGGAGCGAACGCGGGCTGCTCGAGGATGTTCCGCGCCGCCCGCACCATCTCGATCCACTCCCGCCGGTCGGCCTCGGTGGACAGATAGTTGAACTGCACCGCCGGATGGACGAACGGGTCGTCGCTGGTGATGTGGACGGTGCCGCGGCAGTCGGAGTACATCGGGCCGATATGCACTTGGTAGCCGTGCTCGCTGGCGGGGCGCGAACCGTCGTAGCGGATGGCGATGGGCAGGAAGTGGAACATCTGGTTCGGGTAGGGAACCTCGTCGTTGCTGCGGATGAACCCGCCCGCCTCGAAGTGGTTCGAGGCGCCGACTCCGCTGCGCAGGAAGAGCCATTCGGCGCCGATGCGCGGCTTGTGGCGGTGACGCAGCCACGGGGCGATCGAGATCGGCTGGGTGCTGGCGTGCTGGATGTAGACCTCGAGATGGTCCTGCAGGTTGGCCCCGACACCGGGCAGCTCGACCCGCGGGGTCACTCCGGCGGCCTGCAACACCGCCGGGTCGCCGATCCCGGCCAGCTGCATCAGCTGCGGGGTGTTGAACGCACCGCCACACAGGATGACCTCACCGGCCGTGGCGCTGCGCCGTACCCGGCGGCCGATGGTGTAGTCCACACCGGTGACCCGGGTCCCGTCATCGCTCGTCCGCAGTCCGGTCGCCTGCGCCAGCGTGCGGACCGTGAGGTTCGAGCGTCCCATGACCGGGTGTAGGTAGGCCCGCGCAGCGGAGAGACGACGACCGCGGTGCACGTTGCGGTCGAACTTGGCGAAGCCCTCCTGGCGGTACCCGTTCACGTCGTCGGTCAGGGGGTAGCCCGCCTCTTGCACCGCCTCGAGGAAGGCGCCGAAGATAGCGCGCGTCGCCGGGCCGCGCTCCAGCACCAGCGGGCCCGAGCCACCTCGCCAGGTGTCGGAGCCGGCCAGGCAGGTCTCCATCCGCTTGAAGTAGGGCAGGCAGTGGGCGTAGTCCCAGTCCTGCATCCCCGGCTCCCGGGCCCAGCGCTGGAAGTCCAGGGGGTTGCCGCGCTGGAAGATCATGCCGTTGATGCTGCTGGAGCCGCCGAGGACCTTGCCCCGCGCATGCTCCACCCGCCGACCGCTCATGAACGGCTCGGGCTCGGTCTCGTACTTCCAGTCGTAGAGCTTGCTGCCGATCGGGAACGGAAGCGCAGCGGGCATGTGGATGAAGGCGTCGAACCGGAAGTCGCTTCGGCCGGCCTCCAGCACGAGGACCGAGACGCTGGGGTCGGCGCTGAGCCGGTTGGCCAGGGCAGACCCCGCTGAACCCCCACCGACGATGATGTAGTCGTAGAACGGATCGGTCGGCATCGGCGACTCCTTCACGAGCGAGAACGAGGTGACCCGTGGCGGGTGACTCAGACTGTAGCGAACCCGTTCGCGCCCAGGGCCTCAGCCGCGGTCACGGAACCAGTCCGCCCGGGCGGGGCGGGTGTTGTGCCAGATGTGCTTGGTCTCGCGGTACTCCTCCAGGCCGGCGCGTCCCAGCTCACGACCGATCCCGGACTGCCCGTACCCACCCCACTCGGCTTGCGGCACGTAGGGATGGAAGTCGTTGATCCAGATCGTGCCGTGTCGCAGCCGAGCCGCGACCCGCTCGGCTCGGCCGGCGTTCTGGGTCCAGACGGCGCCCGCCAGGCCGTAGACGGTGTCGTTGGCGATGGCGACCGCGGCCCGCTCGGCCTCGAGGTCGTCCTCGCCGCTGAAGGTCTCCACGGTCAGCACCGGCCCGAAGGACTCCTCGTGCACGCACGCCATCTCCTGGGTGCAGCGGTCGAGGATGGTGGGCAGGTAGTAGGTGCCCGAGGTCAGGTCACCCTGGGAAGGCGCGCTGCCGCCGGCGAGCAGCTCGGCGCCGTCGGCGACCGCCTGCTCGACGTACGCGTGGACCTTGGTGCGGTGGTCCTCGCTGATCAGGGGACCACTCTCGGCCTCCTCGTCGAACGGACCACCCAGGCGGATGCCCTCGGCCCGGCGGACCAGCTCGGTGACCACCTGGTCGTGGACCTCCTCCTGGACGATCAGTCGCGAACCGGCCGAGCACACCTGCCCGGAGTCGAGGAAGATGGCCGTCAGGGCGTTGTCGATGGCGGCGTCGAGGTCGGCGTCGGCGAACAGGACGAAGGGGTTCTTCCCGCCGAGCTCCAGAGCGATGCGCTTCACCGTCCCGGAGGCGGCGGCCATGATCGCCCTCCCGGTGTGCAGCCCGCCGGTGAACGAGACCAGGTCCACCAGTGGTGACTCGGTCAGGGCCGCCCCGACGTCGGCGCCCGTCCCCAGGACCAGGTTCCCCACCCCGGGCGGCAGTCCGGCGCGGGTCAACGCCTCCATCAGCCAGATGGAGGTGGACGGCGTGAGCTCGCTGGGCTTGAGCACGAACGTGTTGCCGGCGGCCAGTGCCGGGGCCACCTTCCACGAGGTCTGCAGCAACGGGTAGTTCCAGGGGGTGATCAGCGCGCACACCCCCACCGGCTCGTGGACCACCCGGCTGGCGATGTCCGGCATCCCCGTGTCCACCACGCGCCCGGCCTCGGCGGCGGCCAGATCGGCGAAGTGGCGGAAGACCGCGACGATGTCGTCGACGTCGATCTGGGACTCCACGAAGCGTTTGCCGGTGTCGCCGGACTCCAGCCGGGCGACGGTGTCGCGCTCGCGCTCCAGGTCGTCCGCGAGCGCGCGCAGGACCTGCGCGCGGGCCACCGCGGGGGTGGAGGGCCAGTCGCCTCGGTCGAAGGCCGCCCGGGCGGCTTCCACGGCCCGGACCACGTCCGCGGCCGTGGCCTCGCTCACGGTCGCCACCTCCCGGCCGTCCGCGGGGCAGGTGATGGTGCGGGTACCCCCGGCCTCGGGGGAGCGCCACTGTCCGTCGATGAAGAGCTCAGCCATGAAGGCAGCCTATTGCGGGTGAGCCGCGCGTGTGCAGCCGTGAAGGACTACCCTTTCCGACGTTCGCCCACGCTCGTGCGCGTCCGTGCTGAGTTCGGTCACTCGGGCGCCGCTGGCCTCACGATGGAGTGATGATGGCTCGTTCGACCGCCTTTCCTGCCGGCTTCCTGTGGGGCTCGGCCACCGCCGCCTACCAGATCGAGGGGGCCAGCCACACCGACGGGCGCACCGACTCGATCTGGGACACCTTCGCCCGCGTCCCGGGGGCGGTGTACGAGGGCCACGACGGGTCGGTGGCCTGCGACCACTACCACCGGTACGGCGAGGACGTCGAGCTCATGCGCCAGATCGGCCTGGGTGCCTACCGGTTCTCGGTCTCCTGGGCCCGGGTCTGTCCAGACGGCGGCGGCGTCAACCAGGCCGGGCTGGACTTCTACTCGCGTCTGGTCGACGCCCTGCTCGAGGCGGACATCGTGCCGTGGCTGACGCTCTACCACTGGGACCTGCCGCAGGCCCTGGAGGAGTCCGGGGGGTGGCCCGCCCGGCAGACGGCGGAGCGGTTCGTGGAGTACACCGGCGTGGTCCACGATGCGCTCGGGGACCGGGTCAAGTTCTGGACCACCATGAACGAGCCCTGGTGCTCGGCGTTCCTCGGCTACGGCAGCGGCGTGCACGCCCCTGGGCGTACCGACGGAGCGGACGCCCTGCGTGCCGCCCACCATCTGATGCTCGCCCACGGGCTGGCCGTCCGGGAGCTCCGCGACCGGGACTCCTCACTGGATCTGGGACTCACCCTGAACTTCGCCGACGTCGAGGCGGCCAGCGACTCTGCCGGGGACCAGGACGCCGAACGCCGGATGGACGGCCTGATGAACCGCTACTTCCTCGAGCCGATCATCAACGGCGCCTACCCCCGCGACGTGATGCAGGACGTCTCGGAGGTGATGCCCGAGGACCTCATCCAGGACGGTGACCTCGACGTCATCTCCACCCCTATCGACGTGCTGGGGGTGAACTACTACTTCGGGCAGGCGGTCAGCGGCGTGGAGCCGGAGGAGGCGGCGCAGGCCGCCGCCGACGCCCGGCAGCGGGGGCCGTCGGCCAACGTGGGATCGGAGCACGTCGAGGTCGTCTCCCGCGGCCTCCCGGTCACCGATATGGGCTGGGAGGTGGTGCCCGACGGGCTTCGCCGGCTGCTTGTCAGGCTGGACAACCACGTCACCGGACCGGTGGGGACCGGCCTGTACGTGACCGAGAACGGTGCCGCCTATCCCGACGAGCCGGACGAGGACGACTTCGTGGACGACCAGGACCGGATCGCCTATCTCAGAGCGCATCTGGAGGCATTGCACGAGGCCGTCGAGTCGGGGGTCGACGTACGCGGCTACTTCCTGTGGTCGTTGATGGACAACTACGAATGGGCCTTTGGCTACAGCAAGCGGTTCGGTATGGTGCGTATCGACTACGAGTCCGGGACGCGCACTCCCAAGGCGAGCGCCACCTGGTACGGCCACGTGGCGAGCCACGGTGAGCTTCCGGACTGAACCGGCGCCGATCCGACGCCCGCGAGATGAGGGCCTGAGTGCGCATCGAGATCGACCCGGAATCCGGCACACCGGTCTTTCAGCAGATCTGCGACGCCGTGGTGGGTGGCATTGTCACGGGGTCGATCTCGCCGGGGTCGCACCTGCCGCCGGTGCGTCACCTGGCCACGGAGCTCAGCGTGGCGTCGAACACGGTGGCCAAGGCCTACCGCCAGCTGGCGCTGGAGGGCCACGTGCGAACGCAAGGGCGCAACGGCACCGTGGTGCTCTCGCCGGCTCAGGCGGACGGTGCCGACGAGTGCACCGCCTCGGCCAGGGCGTTCGTCGAGGCCGCTCGTGGGCGCGGCCTGTCGGTGACCGAGGCGGTGGGGGTCGTCCGCCGGCTGTGGTGACGAGGCCGCCGGCGACGTCGGCTACTCCAAGGGCGTGACGTAGGCGCTGCTGATCCCGCCGTCGATGACGAACTCGTTGGCCGTCATGAAGCTGGAGTCGTCGCTGGCCAGGAAAGCCACCGCGGCGGCGATCTCCTCGGGCTCGGCGAACCGACCCAGCGGCACGTGCACCAGGCGGCGCTGCGCCTGCTCGGGGTCGGCGGCGAACAGCTCCTGCAGCAGCGGCGTGTTCACCGGGCCCGGGCACAGTGCGTTCACCCGCACCCCCGTGCGCCCGAACTGGACGCCGAGCTCACGAGAGAGCGCCAGCACGCCGCCCTTCGAGGCGCTGTAGGAGATCTGCGAGGTGGCCGCACCCATCAGAGCCACGAACGAGGCCACGTTGATGATCGAGCCACGACCCTGTTCCAGCATGTAGGGCAGGGCCTTCTGGCAGCACAGGTAGACGCTGGTCAGGTTGGTGTCCTGGACCCGGCGCCAGGTCTCCGGGTCGGTGTCCAGGATGGAGGAGTCGGCGGGAGGGTTGATCCCGGCGTTGTGGAAGGCGATGTCGATCGAGCCGTAGCGCTCGTGCGCCGTGGCGTACATGGCGCTGACCTGGTCGGCGTCGGTCACGTCGGTGCGGACGAACAGCCCGCCCACCTCGGACGCTGCGGCCTCACCGGTCTCGGGGTCGCAGATGTCGCCGATCACGACGTGCGCTCCCTCGGCCGCGAGTCGTCGGGCGGCAGCCAGGCCGATGCCACTGGCTCCTCCGGTCACGACGGCGACGCGATCGGTCAGGCGGGAGCAGGCAGAGATGTCAGACACGGGGGAGTGCCTTTCGGGTTGGGTTCGTCAGTGCGCTGCGAAGAATACGGTCTTGACCTCACTGAACGCATCCAGCGCATCGGGGCCGAGCTCCCGCCCCAGGCCGGACTGCTTGAACCCGCCGAACGGGGTGTTGTAGCGCACCGAGGAATGGCTGTTCACCGCGAGGTTCCCGGCCTGCATTCCTCGGCTCACCCGCAGCGCCCGCCCCATGTCCCGGGTCCAGATCGACCCCGCGAGACCGTACGTGGTGTCGTTGGCGATCTCGATGGCCTCGTCCTCGGTGTCGAAGGGCAGCACCGAGATGACGGGCCCGAAAATCTCCTCGGTGAAGCCGGGGTCGTGGCGGTCCCTCGCCCGGACGAGGGTGGCCGGCGACCAGAAGCCCGGGCCTTGCGGGCAGCTGGCTTGGGCCAGCACGTCCGCCTGCTCGACGTAGCCCGCCACCGAGTCGCGCTGCGCGGCCGAGATCAAGGGCCCCATCAGGGCGTCCTCACGGCTCGGGTGGTCCACCACCACCGACTCGACGGCCCGCGACAGCTCGGCGACGAAGTCGTCCATGACCTCGCGCTGCACCAGCAGACGCGAGCGCGCACAGCAGTCCTGCCCGGCGTTGTCGTAGGCGCCCCCGGGCGCGGCGGCCGCAGCCGCGGCCAGGTCGGCGTCGGCGAAGACCACGTTCGCGTTCTTCCCCCCTAGCTCCAGCGTGACGCGCTTGATCTGTTGCGCGCAGCCGGCCATGATCGTCCGCCCGACCTCGGTGGACCCGGTGAAGACCACCTTTCCCACGTCGGGGTGACTGACGAACCGAGCGCCCACGACCGAGCCCTTGCCGGGCAGGACCTGCAGGAGGCCTTCGGGGAGTCCGGCCTCCAGCGCCAGCTCCCCGAGTCGAATGGCGGTCAGCGGGGTCAGCTCGGCGGGCTTGAGCACCACGGCGTTGCCGGCGGCCAGCGCGGGCCCGAAGGCCCAGCCCGCGATCGGCATCGGGAAGTTCCACGGCACGATCACGCCGACGACACCGATCGGTTCGTGGAACGTGGCGACCATGCCCCCGGAGACCGGGATCTGCTGGCCCAGGTGACGCTCCGGTGCGCCCGCGTAGTACTGCAGCACGTCAGCCACGTTCTGGGCCTCACCCCGGGCGTTGCCGATGGTATGGCCGGCGTTGCGCACCTCGAGCTGGGCGAGCTCCTCGTTGTGGTCCTCCACCACCGCGGCGAACCGGCGCAGCAGGCGCGCCCGGTCGCCCGCGCCGACGTCGCGCCACTGCCTCTGGGCCCGGCTCGCGCGGTCGATGGCGGCGTCGGTGGAGTCCGCGTCGTGCAGCTCCAGGGTGGTGATGACCTCCTCGGTCGAGGGGTCGAGGACGTTCGTCGAGGTCACAGGCGCTCGAACCCGCGCACGAGCTCCCAGTCCGTGACGGCGGCTTCGAAGTCGCGCAGCTCGATGTCGGCCATGTGGACGTAATGGTCCACGACCGCGTCACCGAAGACCTTGCGAGCGATCTTCGAGCCGTCCAGCAGATCGCGGGCCTCGCGCAACGTGTTCGGGACCTGTTCCTTGTCCGACTCGTAGGCGTTGCCCTCGGTCATGGGTTCGAGCTCCAGCTCGTTCTCGATGCCGTACAGGCCCGCCGCCATCATGGCCGCGAGCGCCAGGTAGGGGTTCGCGTCCCCCCCGGGCACCCGGTTCTCCATCCGCGCGCTGCCGCCCTCACCGACGATCCGCACGGAGCAGGTGCGGTTGTCCATGCCCCAGGCCACGGCGGTGGGCGCGAACGAACCGTGGGCGAACCGCTTGTACGAGTTCACGTTCGGTGCGTAGAACAAGGTGAACTCGCGCATCGTGGTGAGCACACCCGCGATGAACTGGTCGTACAGCGCGGTGCGCTCGTTCTTCTCCTTGTCCCAGAACACCACCTCGTCGTCCAGGCCCCGCAGCGAGAGGTGGATGTGGCACGAGTTGCCTTCGCGGTCGTTCGGCTTGGCCATGAAGGTGATGGACTGCCCCAGGCCGGAGGCGATCATCTTGGCGCCGTTCTTGTAGACGCTGTGGTTGTCCGCGGTGGTCATCACCTCGTCGAAGAGGAACCCGATCTCGTGCTGGCCGAAGTTGCACTCGCCCTTGGCCGACTCCACGACCATGCCGGCCGCGTACATGTCGTTGCGGATCTTCTGCACCGTGGGCTCGACCCGCCCCGAGCCCATGATCGAGTAGTCGATGTTGTACTGGTTGGCCGGGACGAGGTCCTTGTACCCCTGTTTCCACGCGTCCTCGTAGCTGGTCTTGTACAGCACGAACTCCAGCTCGGTCCCCGCGACCGCCCTCCAGCCGTGGGACTCGGCCCGCTCCATCTGGGCGGTGAGCATCGAGCGCGGCGACATCGGCACGGGTGAGCCATCGGTCTGCGCCAGGTCGCACTGGACCATGACGGTCCGCTCGAGCCAGGGGATCCAGCGGATGGTGTCGAGGTCGAGCTGGAACTCCATGTCTCCGTAGCCGGCCTCCCAGGAGGAGATGGCGTACCCGTCCACCGTGTTCAGCTCGACGTCGACCGCCAGCAGGTAGTTGCAGCCCTCCACCCCTTCACCGAGCGCCTCGTTGATGAAGTAGTCGGCGTGCAGGTACTTCCCGGCCAGGCGCCCCTGCATGTCGGTGAAGGCGACGATGACGGTGTCGATCTCGCCGGACTCCACCGCAGCGCGCATGGCGTCCACGGAGAGCATGCGCGGGTTGCGGGGGTGTTCGCCGGGTTCGGCCATGAAGGGCTCCTTTATTGAGGCGCCCGCTGGCGCCGGATCAGGTGGTATGGCGGGTCAGCGCAGGTCGGACTCGGCCTCGTCGATGCTGGAGAACTCCTCCTCGGGAGCGTTCGTCACGACGTGGTGCCGGCTGTAGAACTGGAAGTAGGCCAGGAAGGCGAGGAAGACGGCGGCGGTGATGGCGGCGGCGCGGATGTCGACGAAGAAGGTCGCGATCACGGCGATGATGCTCAGGACCAGCGCCACTCCCGTGGTAGCCGCACCGCCGGGGGTGCGGTAGCCGCGCTCCAGGTCCGGCTCGTTCCTGCGCAGCATGATGTGCGAGAGGTTGAGCAGCACGTAGGACATGGCCGCGCCGAACACCGCGATGTTGATCAGCAGGCCACCGTCCTGCAGGATCGCCGCGAGCAGGAACCCGAGGGTCCCGGGCACGATCAGGGCCACGTAGGGAGTCTTGCGCTTGCCGGTGAGCGAGAGCACCCGGGGCAGGTAGCCGGCTCGCGAGAGCGCGAACAGCTGCCGCGAGTAGGCGTAGATGATGGAGAAGAAGCTGGCGATGAGTCCGGCCAGCCCGGCGTAGTTCACGAAGCTCGCCAGCAGGGAGTTGTCACCGTAGGCGACACGGATGGCCTCCGGCAGCGGGTTGCTGGAGGCCCCCACGGTCTCCGCGCCGCCGGCGCCGGGCACCAGGGTGAGCATCAAGGCCGCGGTGACCAGCAGCACCATCATGGCGACGATGATGCCGCGGGGCATGTCCTTCTTCGGGTTGCTCGTCTCCTCGGCCGCGAGCGGCACGCCCTCGACGGCCAGGAAGAACCAGATGCCGTAGACGAACGCGGCCAGCACCCCGGTGATCCCGAACGGCAGCAGGGCGCTGGACATCGCCGAGCCGTCGGGGTCGATGTCGGTGAGGTTGGCGGGGTCGAACTGGGGGATGAGCCCCACCGCAGTGGCGATCAGCGCCACCATGGCGATCGCGGTGATGGCGAACATGACCTTGAGGGCCTCACCCACCCCGTACAGGTGCAGCCCGACGAAGATCGCGTACATCGCCAGGTAGATCCACCAGCCGTTGGTGATGCCGAACAGCCCCAGCGCCTCGATGTAGCCGCCGATGAAGACCGAGATCGCCGCAGGAGCGACGGCGTACTCGATGAGCACCGCGATGCCCGTGGCGTAGCCGCCGAGGGGGCCGAGGGCCCGTCGGGCGAAGCCGTAGCCTGCGCCGGAGGTGGGCAGCGTGGAGGCCATCTCGGCCAGGCCGAACACCATGCAGGTGTACATGACGCCCATCAGGATGGTGGCGATGAGCAGGCCACCCCACCCACCGACGTCGATCCCGACGTTCCACCCGGCGAAGTCCCCGGAGATGACGTAGCTGACGCCGAGACCGGCCAGGAGGATCCAACCGGCGGCTCCAGACTGGAGCTGCCGGTTCTCCATGTAGTCGTCGCCAGACTTGCTGTTCTGCTCTGCGTTGCTCATGGAGTACACCGTTCGTGGTGGGAGTAGTACCGGCTACTACGCGGCATGGGAAGTCTTACGGCACCGGACGAGGCCGTCAAGTGGAACGACCCGCGTCGCACTCAGGTCGCCACAGCGGCCCAGATGCACGATCGAGGGGCGGCAGTGACATAGAATGGGGGGAACACCACGCTGACTCTTCTTCGCGTGGCTTCGGGCTGCCCGCCCGGTCAACCTCTGGAGTTACCTTTTGTCCCTGAAGTCCTTCGCCGATATCGGCGTGCCTACCGACCTGGTGTCCGCGCTGCGCGCGCGGGGAATCACCGACCCCACGCCCATCCAGGCAGCTACGCTGCCGGACTCTCTTGCCGGCCGGGATGTGTTGGGTCGGGGGCGCACCGGCTCCGGCAAGACCTATGCCTTCGCGCTGCCGGTGATCACGCGGCTCCAGTCGTCGAAGTCGCAGCGCAGGCCGCGCCGTCCACGGGCATTGATCCTGGCTCCCACCCGCGAGCTGGCCAGCCAGATCGCTGCCTCCGTCGAGCCGTTGGCCCGACTGGCGCATCTGCGAGTGCTGACCGTCTTCGGGGGAGTGGGCAAGCAAGGCCAGGCCCGCGGCCTGGCGAACGGTGTCGACGTGCTCATCGCCTGCCCGGGTCGGTTGGAGGATCTGCTGAGCAGCGGTGACGTCATGCTGGACGCCATCGAGATCACCGTGCTGGACGAAGCCGACCACATGGCCGACCTGGGATTTTTGCCCAGTGTGAAGCGGCTGCTGGACCGAACACCGAAAGGTGGCCAGCGGATGATGTTCTCGGCGACGCTCGACGGGGGCATCGACGTGCTTGTGAAGCGCTACCTGAGCAACCCCGTGCGGCACAGCGCCGACTCGCCGCAGTCGCCGGTGGCCACCATGGAGCACCACGTCCTGCACATCTCCCGCAATGACCGGCTCGACATCCTGGCCGACCTCACGTTCGGCTCCGGGCGAAGCCTGGTCTTCAGCCGGACCAAGCGCGGGGCCAAGAAGATGGCCAGACAGCTCAACGAGCGCGGTGTCCCCTCCGTCGAGCTGCAC
>Ga0209939_1000091_pt1 | contig 14627 bp, 14 predicted proteins | sample SalPon2A_A_D1_MG_FD_185714 | JGI IMG/M metagenome (GOLD analysis project Ga0209939, IMG submission 185714) | Soil microbial communities from South San Francisco under conditions of wetland restoration - Salt Pond MetaG R2A_A_D1_MG (SPAdes)... | ecosystem: Environmental > Terrestrial > Soil >...
ATCACATGGTCACCTGGATCAATGCCCTCAAGAACCTGCGCTGCCAGGCCGCTGCGGGCGCCCAGCTCAACATTGACGATTCTGGCACGACCATCGCGTACTGCAAACACTGACCAGTTCTCACCTTGCCGAAAAACAGCACTGGCAGGAACCTGCAGAACGTCCGCTTCCTCCCAGATCACGAACTCAGCTTCAACCCGGTAGCCGTCTCCAAGTGATTGCCACTCTTCAACCGGAGACGCGATGTCACAAATCACCAGCACCCGCTGTTCTTCCACACCCAGTGCGGAAACCTTGGTAAATCCGGTGGGCTCAATTCTCCGAACCGCGGCCTGCAATGTGGCGGGGCCACCCCAGCGCAACAGGCGCACTGGCATGCCGGGGCGCAATTTGACCGCATCCTGCGACAACAACTCAACCTCGACCTCGAGTGCAGCAGGATCACCAATTTCCAGCAATGACTGTCCCTGCCGAACTGTTCCCTCGCTCTCCCGAATGACCTTGAGTACACGACCGTTAACCGGCGCAGTTACCGTGACGGAATGGTGTGCGTCATCATCTCCGGGCAAAGCGGCAGCATAATCCAGTGCTGCACGTGCCACCTCCAGTTGCCCGCGTGCGACTTCGACATTGAATTCGGCTGAGCGCTGTCGGGCTTCGGTGCTGCGCCACTCTGCCCTGGCCGCATCCAGCTCGTTCTGTGAAATAAGCCTCTGGGCTGCCAGGCGACGTAAACGTTCATACTCATTCCTGGCCCGATCGGCCTCAGCAGTCGCTGCACTCACTGCTTCGCTGGAAGCGCTCAAAGCAGCCTGTGCGGCAGTGACACGGGCCTCGGCCTCAGCCTGGCTGCGAGGGTCAAGGGTTGCGGAACGCATGGGGTCCAGGTGCACGAGCTCCTGACCTGCGGAGACGATGTCACCCACCTCAAGTTCAATGCGTCGAGCGAATCCATCGATGGGTGCTGATACCTCGTAGCGGTCAATCACACGGGTTTTGCCTTCTTCGGTCACCGTGACAGACAAAGGTGCACGGACAACCTCGCGAACATCAACTCCAAGCGGTCTGGGTGTGAATCCCCAGGCAATCAGGCCAACAATAGCCAACGCGATGATCACAATCAGGGTTCTGCGCAGATATTTCACTTTAGCCATTTCAATTGCTCCAATTCTTCATGCCTTAAGACCCGATCGATGTTTATTCATTGGTTTTCAACACCGCGATAAGATCGAGATTGTCGAGCCGCCTGCGAACAATCAGACCGGTCAAAATTGCAGAGGCAAGAACCACAGAGGCAGACAGCGCCAGATTCTTTGGGCTGATCACTACCGGAATCAGGAACAACTCCTTTGGCGACTGAACGGCCCACTGCACTGCCAGCCACCAGCCCACGACAAAGCCAATGGGGATGGCAAACAAGACCAGGATGGCCAGTTCGCCCAACAGGATGCGACTGATTTCGGCCCGCGTGAACCCCAGCACCCTCAGACTGGCGAGTTCTCTTGCCCGCTCACTTAGCGTGATACGGGCAGCGTTGTAGACGATTCCAAGCGTAATGGCGCCCGCCATTGCGCCCAGGAATGTCACGTAAGTCAGTAAAACTTCCTCAAAAGACTGTTCCCAGGAACGAATGGTGCCGCGCTGTGAGCGCGTGCCAGCCACTCGTGGTCGTGCCTCCAGTTGCTCGAGAACCGTGGTTTCAAGATATTCGGGTACCGCCAGGTAGGCACCTGAGATGACATCACCATCCCCCAGTAAGCGGTTAAGCGCGTCGATATTCATGTATGCGGACATCCCCACCCATTGCTGAATCACGCCTGCCACTTCGACCAGGTATTCCTCCTGGCTGCCATCGAGCACCCTGATTTCTGCCATATCTCCTGGTTGCAATTCAAGCACTTCGGCAAGCACTTCACTCAATACCAGGCCATCATCAGGCAGAAGTACCGGTTGAGAGTCAGCATCCAGGACGCGATGCAGTTCAGGTTCAGATTCCAGGCCCTGGATGACAGTTCGCCGGAATCGATTGAGGTGATGAAGTTCAATTGAAACCGTGCGCTGAGGTTCTGCCATGATCACTCCCGGTATTCCACTTAGCTCATGCAGGGCCCTGCGCTCGGTGTTTTCAATAAAACTGACTGCCAGGTTTTCCCGCGAGGCGCGGCGAAACTCGGTATCGACGATCAGGTCCATTGAGTCGGGAAAGAACACGCCGGAAACCATGATTCCGGTAGCTAGCGCGACACCGGTAACGGTCAGGAGTGATCGCAACGGTTGTCGTTCGATCTGGCGCATGACCATTCTTGTGGCAGGTGACAGAAATGTCTTCAGGCCAATGCGCTCCACCAGGGTCGCGCGATAAATCGCGGGTGGCTCAGGTCGCATGGCTTCCGCCGGGGGCAGCTTGACACCACGCCAGACTGCACCGGCAGCGCCCAACAATGCTGCTGTTGCAGTGACCAACACAGCAGCCAGCGCCATTTGCGGGCGCATTCGAAACACCATTTCCGGCAATCGGTAATAGTCGCCATAAAGACTGGCAAGCCCATCGCCCATCCAGGCACCCACGCCCAGCCCCATCACGCAACCGAGCAACACAATGGCAATTACTTGCCGTCCATAGTGCCACCCCACCTGTGTATTGGAGTAGCCAAATGCCTTGAGGATCGCGATTTGCGGCCGCTGTGTGTCCACCAGGCGGCCGATCACCATGTTAAGCAGGAACGCCGATATGCCCAGGAAAATCACGGAGAACATCTGCCCCATGTGGGTCAGCTGTTTGAATTCTTCGCTCAGGAAACGATGGGATTGCTGTAAATCACGGCCGTAAGCCCGGGTTCCGCCCCATGGCTTGAGCAACTCGTCCAGCTGATCGATGATTTGTTGCTCATTGGCACCAGGGGACATGGTCAGCGCCAGGTTGTTGAACGCACCGTCCAGGTCCAGTGCACGCGCCAGCGGCTCCCTTTCCATCCACCCGATCGAAAAACGCTCGAAATCAGGCATGAGTTCACCCGGTCCCAGCTGGTAGATGAACTCCGGGGACAATGTTATGCCAACGATCCGCGGCTTGACCTGCTTTCCATAAAGGATCATTGAAAGCCGGTCGCCGGGGCTGAGTTCATGTGCCTCGGCAAAGGCCTGACCAATAACAATCTCGTCACCACGGTCGGGCATGGGTAGGCGACCGGCTGTGAGATGAAGCCTGTTCAGTCCTTCAGGTATTGAGAGGATGTAGCCTCGAACTGGGTCATGAAAATCAGGCATTTGCAGGGTGATTCCCGCCGCAACCCGGGTTTCAACGGTGGCTACACCTGGAATTTCCCGGACTCGCCCGGCCAGTGAAACAGGCGCCCGGGTGAGGTCAGCAAAAACAGAAGCAAATCCATTGTCGGCATAAAACTTGGCCCGGCTGGCACTTAAGGAGTCCAGGGTTGCCAGTGACATCATGACGGCTGACAAACCGGCAGCGATCACCAGTGAGATAGCAATAACCTGGCCCCGCAATCGCCACAAGTCGCGAAATAGTTTTTTATCGAGTGTGCTGGTGATGTTCATGGCGGCGCTACCAGGTGATTTCCCCAGGCGCCTGGCGCGTGGTGTTTTCATCAACGTTTGCGATCCTGCCGTCCACCATGCGGATGACACGGTTGGCCATCCCTGCGATTCCGGCGTTGTGAGTGATCACCGCTGTTAATGTCCCAAACTCACGATTGACGCGGTCCAGTGCTTCCAGCACAACCACACCGGTGCGGGAATCAAGCGCGCCGGTGGGCTCGTCACAAAGCAATACCTGGGGTCGTTTGGCAATGGCACGGGCAATCGCAACGCGTTGCTGCTCACCACCGGACATTTGGGCCGGGAAATGACCCATGCGGTCCTCAAGCCCGACGATGGCGAGCGCCTCTTCAGCCGGCATGGGATTTCGCGAGATGTCGGTGACCACGGCAACATTCTCAAGCGCTGTCAGGGAAGGAATCAGGTTGTAGAACTGGAATACGAACCCGACATGATGGCGCCGGTACTGGGTCAGCTCACGCTCACCTGCCCCGGCAAGCTCCATGTCCAGGTAATGGACTTCACCGCTGGTCGGAGTATCCAGGCCACCGATGATATTCAGCAGGGTAGACTTACCGGAGCCTGACGGTCCCAGGAAAACAGTGAATTCACCCGCATAAAGGTCCAGGTCCACACCACGTAACGCCTGCACCTCGACTTCCCCCATCGGGTAAACCTTGGTCAGATCATGGATTCTGAATATCACTTCCATTTGTTCGGTGTCACGAGCCAGGGTAATCACAGTGGTGATGACCAATCGGTGATTGTGCGACAAGCAACCATTTCGTTGCTTGATCAGCATCAAGAACGAGCACATTGCCACCCATTATGCTTAGGCTTGCAGCCAGGAACGCCTCATCATAAACCCAGGAATGCGAAAAAATGCCTGACACAGAACGTTTCTCTTCCATATCAATCATCAATCATTGGGTTACAGCCCTCCTGGTCGTGGTCATGCTTGTTCTGGGATATATCGTTGATGCTGCGCCCACGGATCCGATTGAGCACTTTGTTCTGGGTGTTCACATTTCACTCGGATTTTTCCTGCTGCTTTTTGTTATCTGGCGTGTTGGTGTAAGGATTTTTGAGGGCTTTCCTGAAAGCACCGGCAAAACCGTCTTTGATCGCCGCGCTGCCTGGCTGGTTCAGAGGGCCATACTGTTCTTCCTGGTGGTACTGGTGCTCACCGGACCGTTATACCTCTTCACTGAGAACGAATGCATGGATGTCTTCGGCTGGTTTTCAGTGTGCCTGCCACTGGAAAGCCTGTCGGCAATTCATGAGCCCGTGGAGTGGGTGCACAAAAAGACCGGGAAAATAATACTGCCAGTGCTACTGGGCCTGCATTTCCTCGGAGCCATCCGACATTATGTGATCCGGGATGACCAGGCTTTGCGTGGTGAAATGTATGACTGAATTGACTGAAACGCTCGGACCACCACAAGCATTTGTAATGTAAAGTTTTATTGTAGAAATATTGTTGATATTGTCTGCTTAAACAGTCAATTTTGGCAGCGCAAATCAGCTTGTAAGAAATTTCTTGGCTGTAACTTTTTAGTAAAAGCCGATTGTTCGCCAGGTCTAGAATCGATAACTCACCTGCGCCCGGAATACAGTGACGTCATAGTCGGGGCTTTGTGCACCGAAAGTCAGTATGGCAGGTACTCCATCCGGTCCGAGTCCGTCCAGCGCCCAGTCTGTGCTGTCATAACTTTCATACTCGATGAGCAGTTTCAGCCCCCAGCGCTGGCTAGCGTGATGGTCCAGGCTCAACCTCATGTTGAAAAGGTATGTTTCGAGGGTAGGGAATGGCGCTTCACCGACTCCACTGTTGGTGCGAATATCGCCTTCGGCCTCCGAGCTGACCATGTCCAGGCGCAGTTGGGTTTTTTCATCAAAGCTCACGTTCAAACCGATACCAGCGGTGAGAAAGACATCCTCCGTGGTGGACACCCAGGGCGCCATGGCACCGAATTCCATCCCGGCCAGGGTGGCGTTGAAAGTCTGTTGGCTGATAAACGCATGAGCACTGATGAGTCGGGAGGGATTCCAGCTCAAATCAGCATTCAGGCTGTCACTGTCACTAATGCGCAGACCCAGGATGGAATCGCCAAAGCGGTCTTCATTGAGTCGGTAGGAAAAGTTGAGCGACATGGCCGATGAAGGATACAAATCAAGATCGAGCGCAAGCCGATCGCGATCACGGTCAGCGAGATTGAATTTGCGCATCAAAGGGTGCTCGGGAAGCGCGAAATCCGTCACCTGCAGATAGGGTTGACCACCGCGATCGGCACTTTCGAATCGTGCGCGCAATCCGGCTTTCGGGCCTGCCCTGACAGATGCCTCAATGAACCAGCTGTTCTCTTGCGTTTCTTCAACAGATTGGAGGGTTCTCTCAAGGTCGTCACGGTTGATGCCTGCCTGTAGCCCGAGGGAAGAATGAGGGCGAAATCGTAAAGCCACAGAGGAACGCTGGCGCTCAAAGCTGTAGGGCCGGTTGGGACGCGGCTCGCGCTGAAAAAAATCGGTGATAACCGGGGTCCAGTTGTCGACCGGTGTCTTGTTGTCACGCTGATCGTGCTGCCACCTTGCGTCCAGCTTGAGCTTCCTGGAAATTCGGGCCATCAGCCGCCCAGTAATGTCTACCGAACTGCTGTCTATACGCGAATCCGCGGTCAGGCGCGGCAGGGGCAGATCACTGAATGCCGGATTGATGGAATAGGGTAGTAAGGGATCGTCCTGATTCATATGTCCGAATGCGGCACTGCCTGAAAGTCGCAGCCTGGAGCCATAGGACCAGGCGCCGGCGAGGTCAAAACGGTACGCCTCGTTGTCCGGAGCCAGGGATGAACGCAGTACTTCAGTACCTGGCAGTGGCGTGAAGGGATTTTGCCAGGTGAATGATTCCTTGTGGTTTTTGAACCGGGAACTCATAAACCCGGCACGCCAATGACTGCGAACACCCTTGAAGTTGAGACCCAAAGTGATTCGGTCAGTAGAAAAATCGACCGGTGCCGGGATGTGGCTGGCATTGAGGCTCAACACACCTGCTCCGACGGGACGTGTCCCGGATTTGGACTGGTGCTGATAATCCGCATCCCATGACCAGGCCTGTCCCAGTCGCCAGCTCAGTTCGGTATCGAAGATCCTGCGCGTGGTTTTAAGATCAATAGGCTGAAGTGTTTGCGTTAGCTCAGACATCTCAGAAGTGGTAGAGGCTGGTTGCCAGCTTGTCGGTAAGGTGAGGGCGCCGCTGCTTGTCCCCAGATAAGGAGACTCCGCACCAAAGCCCCGATATTTCGGAATCTCACGATAGCGAATCCTGAGCGAATAGCGTCCGCGTTTGCCAGCGCGCGCCCGAAGCTGGCGACTGTCGATGCCAAGATCATCCGCGACGATATCAAAATAGCGTCCATCTCCTGAGCGAAAATGTGCGTTACCGTCCAATGCCATAAAGCCACCTTCGTCATTAAGACCACGGTAGTCACCAAACTTGTTGGAAGATTTACTCACCCTACCCGCGCCAACATCAATCTCACCCCACCAACCGTAACGATATGGACAAAGCGAACAGGTCCAGCGACTTGTCTCAACAGTTTTTACAGGAGAGGTGTTTTCGCCGACATCTGACGATTCGGAACTTGCGGTTTCAGGCAGCATTACCAGCGCCATGTATATGAAAATCCATCCTGTCGAGATTCCCATCATCTGTGCAGCGTGACGCCAGAAGGGTGGTTGGAGCCATGTGGTTGAGAGTGACAATTCATGCAGGCGCGCCCGAGCATGAATCGATTATTGAAAGCATCATTGGCAAGTTCAGGGGTGTAGGCCTTACTCGGGTGGTCAATCGGAGAATGGCATTGCTGGCACAGCTGTGGTTGGCGCCGCACCAGCATGGCATCATGATTACTGCCGTGAGGACGATGGCACAAGGAGCAATCCTCTGAGGCCGGTGCATGCTCCCAGAGAAACGGCCCACGCTTTTCAGTGTGACAGGTGTAGCACGTCTCGTTAACGGTGGGCTCTTGCAACAGGAAATCGTTGTTGCCCTGGTGAGGGTCGTGACAGTCGCTGCATGCCATTTCGCCAAAGCGCAGTGGATGGTTGCTGGTGCGGAACGTATCGGCTTGCCGGTTGGAATGACAGGTGAAGCACGCGTTCTGCTGGGCAAGCGAGTCGAAGACACGGTCGACTTCGAGATGAATCTGGTGACAGGCGGTGCAGGGAATGTTTTCAGTTTCGTGTCTGCTGCCGAACCAGCCCAGGCGACCATGTGATTCATGGCAGCCGAGGCAAATCTCGTTTTGCTCTGCGGCCGGGGTGCTTGCACGCATTCCGAATGTGATTGCCGGTTGCACGTTGCCACCACCGCGCTGCGCGCGGGCATGATCTTTGCCTGGGCCATGACAGGTCTCGCACTGGAGATTGGCAAATGGGGCAGAAGGGTCTGAACGCCCGGCGTGCGGGGTTTCGAAGATAGGTGTCGCATCCTTTGGCATGCCCGCGTCATGGCACAGGATGCAGGAATCGGCGCCGAGGCGGGAGTACTCTCCCGTCTGTTCAAACTCTCCCGCAGGTTTTTTAATCTCACCTGGCTGCTGCCCATCTGCGCTCACCACCCAGAGCGAGTGAACCATCAGGATCGTGATCGATACCAACCATGTGTGTGCTTTTTTAGTCAAGCCGGCTCATGTCCTCTTGATCGCCATAATTTTGGTGATTTGGATGTGAGTCGGTTCTCAATAGACAAAGGTTCAGCCAATGATCAGATTCAAATCGATTGGCCAGCAGGCAATAATGCTCGCCGTAATGTGTTCCGCGCCCTTTAATCTCGCAGCTCAGATGGCAACATCATCCGAAACAGCAATCTGTTTCGGCTGTCACGGGCAGGGCGGCGTTTCAATCAATCCGATCGTTCCAACGCTGGCTGGCCAGCCCTACACCCTGATCGAGGACAATTTACTTGCCTTCCGCGCCGGTAAGCGTGCGTGTGCGCCAGAGCGTGGTGACGGCAGTCCCGAAGCCTTGTTGGCCCAAACCATGTGCACCACGGTGGCAGACCTTGGGGATCAGCAGATCTCCGCCTTGTCCGAATATTTTTCGAGCCAGGAGTTTGTTCCGGCCAAGCAAACTTTCGATCAAAGCCTTGTGGGGCAAGGAGCCGAAGTGCATCAGGAAAAAAACTGTGAGCAATGCCATTCTGATGGCGGGAGAACCACCAATTTCATGGCGCCTGTCCTGGCCGGCCAGTGGATGCCCTATCTTCGCCGGACGATGCATGCCCTGCGCGAGGGTTTGAGGCAGAGTCCCAGGGTGATGAACGACGCTATGAGTCAACTAAAGGACGGTGAACTCGAGGCCTTGTTGAACTTTTACGCCAGCCAGGGTCAGGCTGAGTGAATTCCTTCAGGCATGAGGGGGCATTGCGGTGTTTTGAGCAGATTTTGAATTCGCAGCAGGATCGGAACCCGACGGCATAACACACGCCGTCGGGTATTCCGCGGTTTTAAAGCATTAAACTTCCTGTTCTGTGCCTCATTGTGGCTGCGCCGCCAGGCATGCTGGCACATTGTCGAGGGCAATCCGCGTAATGGGTATCACGCCCATGAGACCCAGTGAAGGTATGTCATAGAGCAACAAAGCGTTATCGCAGTCGGCGAACTCAATCTCGATCGTGCCATAGTTCGGGTCCTGGACGACCATTGGCTCATCGGAATTGAAAACCCCACCGGTGGTCAGCTCAATATTCAGGCTTGCGACATTACCTTCATAATTTCCAAAGGCGGTCAGCCAGCGGTGTCCCGGCTCGCCCAACAGCGCCATTACATCTTCAGCTGGGCGCTCGGTGTCATAGGTGAACCACGCCAGGAAGATGGCGCCGACATCCGGGAACACGGTGATGAAAAAGCCCTGGCCCGCAGTCGTTTCATTGAACCAGGCATCGTTCAGCCCGTTGTTGATCACGAAATCTGAACCGGTGGACTGCGTCACCTGTATCGGTTCGTCCTCGAAGTTGCTGTTGTTGGCATTGTTGTCGTCTTCGATGTCGATGATTGCACCGATGAAATAATTTCCTTCAGCCAGGCTTTGTGGCAGGTTGAAGCTGACGCTGAAATTATCGGAATTTCCGGCATTCAGCGCTGAGCGATTTGCGGTTCCGAGTAAAGCATCGGCAGTGGTAATATTGCTGTCTGCTGAAACAAAGAAGTCAACAGAGTAGGCTGCCGATTCAGCACTGCCCACATTGTCGACTTCCGCGCCAATTGCAAGCATATCGCCGGGTGCATAGACGATGTTGTTGTTGACGCTAACCTCGGACATGCTGAGATCCGCGTCTCCGCCACCACCACCTTCAACCGTGACCGAACCCTGCATGCTGCCAGGGTGGATTGTGCAGAGGTAATTCAGCACGCCAGGGTCGTTGAAAGTGAATTCGTATATAAACGACTCTGCTGTTGTTGAGCTACCCCAGTCGCCGGTGACGTTATGAATCGGGCCGCTGTCGGCAGCATTGGTCCAGCGGACCGTGTCACCGGCCTGGATGGTGATGTTGGCCGGGCTAAAAAAATTATTACCCACTGTTACGTTGTGAACGGTTTGTGCGCTGGCCACCATCGAAAATGTGAGCAACGTCATGCACCACATCGTACGGACAGTGCTGGTCATGATATTCATTTGGCTACTCCTGTGTTTAGCAATGCCGCTGCCACGAAGTCAGGGCTTCACAGGTGTGTACGTTACCGGGCGTAATACGTTCAATAGGAATATACACCGGAATACTGGCTCAGGTGATCGAGAGCGGGAAAAGAGGCGGTCTGATGCCGTCCGTCGCATCAGGCGGGTAATACCCTTCGATGGTAAAAGCGGGACCATCGGACAAGATGTGGATTACTCTACCTTCTGACGCCAACATCGACATCACCAAACGGGATTGTGCCAGCCAGTGTTTCGGTGCCTGAGGGCAGAAAAACTATGATGATCATGGCATCGTTTTGTGAATTGTTCTTACCGCCACCCCGGGCTTCTTCGAAATATTACGGTGAATTCGCCTACAGGAGCAGTGGGGTCGTTCTGGCTGGCATCGACCACAAATTCCACGGACCGGTCAAAGCTGGGCAACATCGAGCCATCCCCGCTGACACATTCTGTTTTGGCCGGGCCGCGCGCGACTGCCGTGTTGACAAGCACTACAGACAGAAGAAAAGTAAGGATTCTGAGCACTTGAAGTCTCCCTGTACATGGTGAAATGGGTATTGATTTTGATAGGCAGGTGCGTGCAATACTTCGAAAGGTTCAAAATCGGGAGAGTCGAAATGCCAAAATACCGAATGATCTTGCTGGTTTGTCGGGTCGAATTTGAGATTTAACCGCGTTTAGCAGGTGCTGGCCATTGTTTTTAATTCTAATCAGGATGATTTACTAGGATGAACCGGGATATTTTTGTTCCTGCTTTTGCTTTGATTTTTATCAGTATGCTGGCGCCTACGATCCAGGCGTCGGAATATTCGATTTCAACCACTTTGACCAGTGAATACATATTTCGTGGCTTGAAGAGATCTGACGGTCAGCCCGCACTTCAGTTGGGAGTGGACTATGAACACGATAGCGGTGTCTTTGCTGGTGTGTGGGGCAGTACCATTGACATTCAGAGTCCCGCTGGCAAGCGCGACCTGGAACTGGATTTCTATGCAGGGTTTCATCACCGGTTTCAGGCACCCCTGTCGGCTACATTAACGCTGCTTCGCTATACCTATCCGGGCCAGACAGGGTTTCACAGTTACGACTACAACGAGGTGCTGGTCAGCGCCACCTGGCAGGACCGTTACTCTGTGGAACTGGGAATGACCAGAGATCTCAACGGCCTTGGGCATGACAGCCGCCACTGGGAATTCCAGCTTGACTATCCTGTGGCCAACACCTGGGTTCTGGGTGCAACGCTGGGTCTTAATGACATGTCGGATGCTGGTGTTTCACGTTATTTCTATTGGGATGTTGGTGCTTCGGTTCGCTGGTCCAGGATGATTTTTGATTTGCGATGGTTTGACAATGAGCGGCCGGACGGATTTGCTGCCAGGGATTCAGCCGGCTCGCAATGGGTTGTGAGTTTCAGGATGACATTTTAGAGCCGAATCAGAATCTCTCGGAAACAAGTTGGTCTTGTTGACAGCCGGTTTTGGATAGCAGTTCAGCCAGTGCTAGGCAGGCATTCACCGAACCATAATTCGCTGATTGACTTCCAATTAACAGAGACCTGACTTTCTCGGTGCTCAAACGGGGACGGCTTGCAATCAGCAACGCGACAATTCCCGTTACATGGGCTGCAGAAAGCGAGGAGCCCGAAGCGAAGTCGTATCTGCCTTTGGGGACTGCAACCAGGATGTCAGTGCCCGGAGCCCGGATCTGAGGCAAATGCTGCGCCTGTTCCATTTGAGGGGGCTGGCTTGTCCCAACCGCTATCACACCATCTAGTTCCGCCGGAAACCCTGAGCGCGAGTGTTCAGGGGCCGCGGCAATGACCACGATGCCATTTTCCAGAGCCTGCTCCACCATTCGTCCCAGTAGTGCGTCTGAGGGTCCATTTAGGCTGAGGTTAATGATATCGGACTTCGAATCGATGGCGTAATCCAGGGATTTCGCCAATGTAAAACTGTCGCAAACTGCCGAAGACCGATTCGGTTGATGCCAGCAAGCCCTGAGAATTTGAAGCCTGGAAGCGGGAGCCACACCAATGATCCCAATTCCATTATCGGCATCGGCACCTATGACACCAGCCACCGCAGTGCCATGAGCCTTCGAGGAGGTTTCGTGTGCCACATGGCTCACGAAATCGTGTTGGCTTGAAATGCTTGCTTTCAGATCCGGATGCTCAGTGTCGACAGCTGTATCGATTATGGAAATTCGTATGTGGTCTCCTCTTGACCATTGATGAGCCTGGGCAAGTTCGAGCATGTCAAGGCTGTGTTGCAGGTTTGCATAGGATTTTTCAGTCGCAAGCTCGTTTTCGGCGCTGACTTCGAATACGTTGAGTCGCTGAGCTGAATCAACCTCGGCGGTTTGTTGAAGGCGGAGCAACAGGTCATCGATGTCTGTCTTGTCCGGCACCTCATAAACCAGGCAATGGACCCTGAGGGAAAGGATCGGCCATTCATCCACAATCTTTAATTTGAATTCACTGGCGATTCGTTTTGCAGTGCGCCTGACTCCAAGCGATACAAGGTAAGTTGACGTGCTTCTTTTGTAGCCTGGACGCGAGGCGGTCACTCGCGCGGAACTGCCGATAGCAGGGTCAGAAAACGTGACCAAAATCCTCGTCCGGCCGGTTTCTGACTGACCTGGTGCGCCCCCCTCAGCAAGCAAACTGCCAGTGAGAAACAACAGAACGATAAGGCTGGAAGAGCGATTCATGGGTCCTGGGGATTGGAATGAACCACCGGTTGTGCGAACTGAACAGATGGTCGACTCTGTATTTGACCGAGCAATTGCTCCAACTCTTGCGCGCTGGTTCCTGCTGTGAGCGCCAGGGTATAAACGCCCCGAGCCGTTGGTCCTGTTTCTACTTCAAGCGCGAGTTCTTCGAGGAGTGCAGTCACTTCAGCCAGTGTCGTTTCCGGGTTAAACACCACCCTGACATGGTGGCTGCCCGACAGGCTCTCGGGCCGTGTCAGCGTGGTGAATTCCGGTTCAGAAACTGTGGGCAATGCCAGTGCCAGTGTCAGCACGATAACAAGGATTGTCTGAGCCACGAATGCCAGCTTCCAGGGAGCGCCAATACCTGAACGTAACCATGAAGAAAGCTTTTGACTCCAACCATGCTTGTCGATCATCCGGTCGATTCGCGCATTGATGTTGCGCATATCCGGTGATGGGATGAGCTCTGCATCAGCTTGATCTTCAACAAAATCTCTAAGCGCCTTAAGTGCTTTTAGCTCACGCCTGCAAACGACACAGGATTGTGCATGGTTTTGCACAGCCGCTTGCTTTGCAGCATCCATAGACCCATTGACCAGCCAAGGCAACAATTCAACAGCTTCCTCGTGCGATATCGAATCAGGAGCGTTCACGATTTTTTTCCCCGGTTTGCCCCGCCAGAGCCGGAAGCAGTATTCTCAATCGGCGCCTGGCATGAAACATCCGTGTTTTTACGGTATTAACGGGGCACCCTGCGATTTCAGCAATTTCCTGGTAGGAAAAGCCTCCGTAATAGGTTAATTCAAGCACCTGGCGATGTTCATGGCTGAGCTGTGCAAGTCCCGCCCTGATCCATTCCGAGTGCCTTTTACCTTGGACAATCAGTGAATCGACCTCAGCTTTTCGATCCAGGTGAGATTGATGACGGCGGTGTTTTCCAATGGCTGTCATGATCTTGTTATAGGCGATTCCGAATATCCACGTCGAGACAGCCGACTTGCCGCGAAACTTCCTAGCATCTTTCCAAACCACAAACATCACATCATCCAGCACTTCTTCGACCGTTGCACGGTCTGACAGGAATCTGAGCAAATAGCCAAAAATCCGGGGATGAAATCGCCGATACAATTCCGAAAATGCAACTCGATCGCCATGCCTGATGCGGCTCAGGAGTTCGAGATCCGTGGACTTTTGTCCTTTCGAATGCATGCTTTCGCCTGTTTTGTGGTGGCTGCTCCTATCTTATGAGTGTCTCGCCGGGCTGCAAAGGTTCAATCATCGGGTTGTTGCCGTAACGGTATCCACCCAAGTGTTCGGGAGAAAGAATTTGTCAGGTGCTCAATCAAAACCGCCAGCTGGTTAGAGGTTATCTGGCAGTCGGGAAAGGCCCTTTTTGCCTGGTTCGGGAGTTAAAGCCGTCGAATCATAGTTTGAGATCAGAGTGGATCTGTCCGGCTACCCTTAAACCCCACGAAACTTCTCTTCCTTGGGGATCACAAGTTGTCACTCATTCTGATGACATTCGTTTTTTTTTCGCTGCCCCGGTTGTCGTTTTTGCAGGCGGTCCAGCAGATAAAACCATAACCTACCAGGGCAGGTTGGGATGACCAGGCCACCGCTTGCCGTGGTTTTATTCATGGAGTTGTTGTGAAATCATGAGG
>Ga0209939_1000092_pt1 | contig 14615 bp, 15 predicted proteins | sample SalPon2A_A_D1_MG_FD_185714 | JGI IMG/M metagenome (GOLD analysis project Ga0209939, IMG submission 185714) | Soil microbial communities from South San Francisco under conditions of wetland restoration - Salt Pond MetaG R2A_A_D1_MG (SPAdes)... | ecosystem: Environmental > Terrestrial > Soil >...
AAATTGCTTGGTTTTGTTCTCAAGCGCAAAGAGAACTACTACAGCGACCGCCGCCAGGATGGAGGTGAAAAATGAGCTTTGAGCTGTTTTCACCCGGGCTGATCCTGCTGACCGGCGCATTGCTGACTGCCGTTACACATGGCTGGTTACGCAATGTTGTTGTGCTTGGCGTGCCGGTGGTTGCAATGGTGGCAGTCTGGAATATTCCGGATGGAATCGTTGCAACCATTCCGTTCCTCGATTACACGCTGCAGCCAGTCGAGGGCAGCCCGGTGCGCCGTTTATTCGCCACCATATTTGTGCTGATGTCCTTTGTGGGTGGGCTCTTCGCATACCGACAGGCCAGGTGGTATGAGCTTTCGGCTGCATTCGCGTACGCTGCAGGCGCCGTGGGTGTGTGTTTTGCCGGCGACCTGATCAGCCTTTTCCTCTCCTGGGAATTAATGGCGCTTTTTTCGACTGTCATTGTCTGGTGCGGTGGAACGCCTGGCGCACGTGCGGCAGGAATTCGCTACGCCATCCTGCATTTGCTGGGTGGCGTGATCCTGAAAGTTGGTATTGAAGGTGTGGTTGTCCACACAGGCTCAATAGAAATTCAACCATTGCTGGCGACCAACTTTGATACATGGATGATCCTGATCGGAATTCTGATTAATGCTGCTGCGCCGCCACTGTCGGCGTGGTTATCCGACGCCTATCCGGAATCCAGCCCGACCGGTTCGGTATTCCTGTCCGCGTTCACGACCAAGACGGCTGTACTGGCGCTGATCCTCCTGTTCCCGGGCGAATCTGTCCTGATTTATGTCGGCCTGTTCATGGTGATGTACGGGATCATCTATGCATTGTTAGAAAACGACATTCGCAGAATCCTGGCTTTTTCGATCGTCAACCAGGTGGGTTTCATGGTGTGCGCTGTCGGGATCGGAACCGAGATGGCGCTCAACGGTGCTGCCGCACATGCATTTGCGCATATCATTTACAAGGCGTTACTGTTCATGAGTGCGGGCGTTGTGATCTATCGCACCGGCATGAACCGTTGCAGTGATGTCGGTGGCCTGTTCCGCACCATGCCACTCACAGCGGCATGTGGAATTATCGGTGCGCTGGCCATTTCCGGTTTCCCTCTGACATCCGGATTTACAACCAAGACAATGATTTCCCAGGCTGCGGTTGGTGAAGGCCTGGTCTGGGTTTACTTCACTCTTGCAGCGGCTTCGGCCGGAGTCTTCCTGCACGCCGGCATCAAGTTTCCATGGTTCGTGTTCTTCCAGCGTGACTCGGGCCTGCGACCCAAGGATGCTCCCTGGAACATGGCAGCCGCGATGGTCATTTTCTCGGTGTTATGTGTGCTGCTTGGCGTGATGCCTGATCTGTTATATCGCTTCCTGCCGTATCCGGTTGATTATGTGCCTTATACAGCCGGCAAGGTGCTCTTCTACCTGCAGCTATTGTTGTTCTCTGGTCTGGCTTTCTTCCTGTTACTGCCATTGATGAAACGTACCTTGACCATTTCCCTGGATGCCGACTGGATCTGGCGGGTGTTGTTGCTGGGTATCGTTGGCCACATCGGGTTGGTCCTGGGTTGGATGATGGACTTGCTGAGAAGCCTTGTCGGAGCAGTTGGGAACTGGTTTGATCGTGTCGGGAAGAACTGGTTTTCAGGTTCTGAAAATTCTGAATCTGCACCGGGCGTTTTTGCGCGCGCCTGGCCGATCGGCACCACGGCGCTTTGGATTGCTGTCCTTCTTATCACCTACGTTCTGCTCTACTTCTTCTGATCGCCCATGGACCCGGTTATTCTCTTTTTCGCTCTTGGACTGGTCGCTGGCCTTGCCCGGTCTGAATTGCGTCTGCCGCCGGCAATTTATGAACTATTAAGTGTGCTGTTGCTTTTAACCATTGGTCTCAAAGGTGGGATAGAGCTCGCGCAACAACCGTTCGGGGGCCTTCTGCCGCAGATTATTGCGGTCATGGCCATGGGAATTGTGATCCCTTTAATGGTTTTTCCGGTCCTGCGGTACGTTGGCCGACTTGACCGCCCCAATGCCGCTTCAATTGCTGCGCATTATGGCTCGGTCAGCGTGGCCACCTACGCGGTCGGGATTGCCTACCTGGCATCCCAGGATATTTTCTACGAACCCAGGCTGGCTCTTTTCCTGGTGCTGCTGGAGATGCCGGCCATCATGGTGGGTATCGTGCTGGCAAGAGGTATTTCGAAGGACACCCGCTGGGGCAAGCTTGCACATGAGACTTTCCTTGGTAAAAGCATTGTGCTTTTGATGGGTGGCCTTATCATTGGATGGATTGCAGGGCCGGTAGGGATGGAGCCGCTTGAGCCGTTTTTCTTTGACCTGTTCAAGGGTGTGCTTGCCCTGTTCCTGCTTGAAATGGGCCTGATTGCAGCAAGCCAGTTCAAGAACCTCAAGGATCATGGCTTCTTCCTGGTGGTTTTCGCGCTATTGGTACCCGTGCCACTGGCAATGATGGGTGCGTTGCTTGGCTGGTGGATGGGCCTGTCGGAAGGTGGCACCATGCTGCTGGCGGTTCTTTCAGGCAGCTGTTCCTATATCGCCGCACCGGCAGCCATGCGAATTGCAGTCCCCGAGGCCAGCCCAACGCTTTCATTGACAGCTTCCCTGGGGGTCACGTTTCCGTTTAATATTTTTGTAGGCATACCGTTGTATCTTGGTATGGCTCAGTATTTACATACTCTCTGATGGTGCGATGGACATAACGGTAAAAAAACTGGTGACGATCATCACCGAGGCGGCACTCGAAGATAATCTGCGTAACGAGCTTCCCGGTCTTGGGGCTACCGGCTATACCATCGTCAATGCTCGTGGCAGGGGCAGCCGTGGTGTCAGGGATGCAGGCTGGAGCACTTCCGGAAACATCAGGGTGGAAGTGGTTTGTGACCCGGAGATTGCGGTCAGAATTGCTGCACACCTGCGAGATCGATACTACGAAAATTTTGCAATGATCACTTATATGTCTGACGTGGAAGTATTACGAGCTGAAAAGTTCTGACCAGTGCTTTAACCGATTGTGTCTTCAAATAATCGCAGCCAGTTCAGACCAAGCAGCTTTTCAAGATTTTCCTGGCTCCAGCCACGACCTTCCAGGATTCTGACCAGGTTGCGGAAACGGTCAGGTGTATCAAGTTCAGGTATCCATGGTGGCCAGCGCACCTCGTAACTGGGTTTAAACCACTCCAGGCGCGGCTCATACCAGTTCTCCCTTGTGGCCCAGGGTGAAATGCCTTGCGGCGGGAAATCAGTTGATAGCGCGACATGGTCGTAGCCAGCCAGGTTAACTGCATATTCAACCTGGTCAGCATAGTCTTCGATGCTGGTCTCACCACCAGGGTCAGGGCCGATGAAATAACCCAGTGCACAAATTCCCGTGACGCCGCCCTTGTCAGCGCAGGATTTGATTGCTTCATCTGATTTGGCGCGTGGGTGCGGTCTGAGTGCAGCACAGAATGTATGAGTCATGGCAATGGGTTTTTTTGAGAATTCGATGCCATCGAGCGTGGTTTGGGGGCCGCTGTGTGAGACGTCTATCATCACGCCTACATCGTTCATGCGCTCGACAACTGAAACACCAAACTCGGACAAGCCAGCGTTGGTTCGTTCCAGGCAACCATCACCCAGCAGATTGCGATAGTTGTAAGTCAGTTGGAAACTGCGCATCCCTAACGCATGCAGGGCATCGACGTTATCGGCATCTCCCTGGAGCATGGTGGCGTCCTGGAAATTCATCATGACCGCAGTACGATTACTGGCCCTGGCTTCCTGGAAATCCGCCGCAGTCAGAGCCATCAGCAATTGCCTTCGATTCTCATCAATTCGGTTGCGCCATTGGACCAGCGCATCGATGGCGGATTGCAGGCTGTCACGCGGCAGGCTTTCGACAATTCCCGAGTAGTTCGCATCTCGCAGCCCTTCAAACGCATCCTGTTCCCACTCCCTGCCAAAACACAAGGCATCGATCACCAGCGCCTGGTCGTAGAAGCCACCCGGCAAATCCGCCCGTACTGCTGGAATGGCCATTGCTGCGGCTGTTCCGGCCAGAATTCCAATCGCTTCTCTCCTGCTTGTCACAAGAACATCTCCGTGATAATCCGTAAAATTAATCCTGGATATATTATTCCATGCCTGGATTACGTAGTATTCATTCCCTTCGCTCAGGAGGACAACATGTTTCTCAGAATTTCTATTTTGCTTGCGCTGGTTTTTATTATTTCATCCTGTGGTGGTGAAAGTGGTGATGGTGCGGAAGCCACAGTTGATGTCGCGGCGCGCACTGATTCGGCTGCAGGATCAACAGAACCAATTGCGCTCACCCGCCAGTCAATTGTCTTGTGTGAGGCCCTCAAAGGGCATCGCCAGGAACTGGCATCAATCGTCGGTTTCCAGGCTGAAATGGACCGTTCGATTGCGGGGGTTGGCAGCGAATGTTTCGTACGGGGTAAAGGTGGTGACTTTATTCGGGTTGCAATTCCTCCGGCCATTGTTCGATCAACAAGCATGTATGCAGAGCACTTTGAAGGTACATCGAATCCGTTACCCGAACTGGGTGAAGAGGCCTATCACCTGGACGATGGTTCGAAACCCCACGTGATCTTCATGATCGGTGAAGTCATCATCGATGTTGAAGTTGACTATATCGAAACACCTGATCAGGATGCCGTGGTCAAGCTCGCGCTTCGTGTTCGTGAGTTACTCCAGGACGCCAATTCATAAGCCGTCACAAACCTATTCAATAAAAGGAAAAAAAATGACCAGCCAGGTCTTAAGCCACATCCCTATACCAGGAAAACTCGCCGGGTTGACGCTCTTGTCGGTGCTGTTTTTAACAACGTCAAGTCTGTTCGCCGCCGAGTATCGTGAATACTCCTGGCTGACCGTGGGCGAGCCTTCGGGATCGCTAACAGTCAATCACAACGATGATGCATCGATCAGTATTGATTTTGAGTTCAATGACCGGGGCAGGGGACCAAATACTTCCACAAAAATCTGGCTGGATCAGCGGGGCTATCCCATTCACCTGCATGTGACAGGCAACAACTATAGTGGTGGTGAAGTTGATGAACGTTTCGAAGTGCTGGATCGCAGCGCGGAATGGTCATCGAATGTCGATTCGGGCAGCGTGCCTGCTTCCGATGCAGGGTTCTATACGGCCCACAATAGCAACTCTGAAACTCTGGCGATGCTTGCTCGTGCACTACTGGGATCAGACTCCGGAAGTGTTGAGTTGCTGCCCTCGGGAACAGCATCCATTTCAACGGTCACCTCGAAAACAATTAACCAGGACGGTGAGTCTCTGGACATTACCCTGTACGCCATCCAGGGGCTTGGTGCCAGCCCGACCCATGTCTGGCTGGACCAGGACCAGCAATTGTTTGGTGTCGATTACGCATGGTTTGCTATCACCCGGAAGGGCTGGGAGTCACATTTTAGCCTGCTCAAGGCTGAACAGGAAAAAGCCACCCTGGAATTCTTCGAGTCACTTGCACGTGACCTGACCGAAGATTCCGGAGACATGCTGGTGATCGATGGCGCGAGGATTTTTGACAGTGTTGAAGGCGATTTAACCGATCCGGCCACCGTTTTTTCCTGGAAAGGAAAAATTTCTGCCATTTATTTTGAAGAAGTGGAAATCCCCAAACAGGCGACAGTCATTGATGGCAGTGGCCAGGTGTTGATGCCGTCACTCTGGGACATGCATGGGCATGTCGGAATCGAGAGCTTCCTTAATTACACGGCCAGCGGTGTCAGCAATGTTCGTGACATGGCCAATGACCCGGACAACATCAGCCAGCTGCGTGACCAGGTTGGTAAGGGCCTGATCATTGGCCCGGATGTCTATGCCCTTGGTTTTATCGACAAGCGGGGTGAATTCTCTGCACCCACCGGGATGCTTGCTGACAGCATGGAAGAAGCCCGGGAGCTGATCGACTGGTACTCGAGGCGAGGTTTCTTTGGTATCAAGCTTTACAGCTCAATTGAGCCTGAATGGGTTGCACCACTTGCTGCCTATGCACACGAGCGCGATCTGGTTGTTATGGGGCATGTGCCTGCCTATATGAATGCCACCCAGGCAATTGAAGCGGGCTACAACGAGATCACCCATATCAACATGATCATGCTGAACTTCCTGGGCGCTGAAGAGCTTGATACACGCACTCCAACGCGCTTCATAGTGCCGGGGGAGCAGGGCGGTGAACTTGATCTGAATTCACCTCAGGTTCGGGATTTCATAGCCATGATGATTGAACGTGATGTTTCACACGATCCAACCATTTCAATATTCATGGATAGTTTTCTCAATGAGCCAGGAAAGATTTCGTGGACTTTCCGGGAAATCGACGATCATCTTCCGGCAAGTGTGCGCAGGGATGCCATTGCCGGGGTTGGGCGAAATGACGGCAACGAAGGAGCCTGGGCACGTTCCGCTGAGACCATGCTGGAACTGGTCAAATTGCTGCATGACAGCGGAGTGAAGCTGGTTCCGGGTACCGACAACATGTTGCCGGGATTCACGCTGATCCGGGAACTGATGTATTACGCTGAAGCAGGAATCCCGGTGAACGAGGTGTTGCAGTTGGCGACCATCAGGTCAGCGGAGAATGCAGGACAGGAATCTCGCCTGGGATCGATTTCGGTAGGCAAGGAATCACATATGCACCTGGTGAAAGGTAATCCTGTGGACGACCTTTCGAATCTCTATCGTGTCAGCCATGTGATCAAAGGCACAAAAGTCATGAGTGCCGCAGAAATTCTCAGGTCGCAGGGTTTTGTGCCGTTTGATTAAGAGGTTCTACTGATCCAGCGCAATGTAGTAGTCATCTACTTTCTGAGATAATCCGGCCTGGTATTCAAGGTACAAAGCACCCTTTCTCATGCCAGATAGCGGATCAAGTAACGGACTTCGCTCGAACTCACTTCGTGAGTTGCGTCGATTCCTGTTGAAATCCTTTAGCTCGCTGCGCGAAAGTGCAATGGCGCTGCTGCCGATTGTCCTGGTAGTGGCTTTTTTCGAATTGGTGGTGCTCCAACAGTCCATTCCCAACCTGGGTCGAATTCTGGCTGGCGCCCTGATGGTGGTGGTTGGCCTTACTCTTTTTGTTCGCGGACTGCAGATGGCGCTGTTTCCGATTGGTGAGGAAATGGCTTACAACTTTGTTCGCCGGGGCAGCCTCTGGTGGCTCCTGCTGTTTGCCTTTACGCTTGGATTTGGCACAACCGTTGCCGAGCCTGCACTGATTGCAATTTCCGACGAGGCTTCACGTATTGCTGCTGATGGCAAAGTCATCGCCAACACCGATGATGCAAAATCGGGTTATGCACTTGGACTGAGATTGACGGTTGCTGTCTCAGTTGGGTTTGCCCTGTTGGTAGGCGTGTTCCGGATTCTCAAAGGATGGCCCGTTCAGTACCTGATTATTGCCGGCTATTCCGGTGTTGTCATCATGACGTTTTTCGCGCCTCGTGAAATCATTGGGATTGCGTATGACTCCGGAGGTGTCACGACCTCAACCGTTACTGTTCCGCTGGTTGCTGCGCTGGGGATCGGACTGGCAAGCTCGATCAAGGGCCGGGATCCACTCATCGATGGGTTCGGCCTGATCGCTTTTGCATCACTCACTCCCATGATTTTTGTCATGGGCTACGGAATGTTTTTCTGACCCGCCATGATTGATGCCATCACAAGTTTCGGATTCACGGTATTGGCCATGTTGCGGGATGTGCTGCCCATTGCTGTCATCCTGATCGGATTCCAGGTTTTTGTGCTTCGGCGGGCGATTCAGAATCCTGCGCGCGTGGCGGCCGGCCTGATTTTTGTTCTGCTTGGCCTGGCGCTGTTTCTTGAAGGGCTGGAACTGGCGCTGTTCCCGCTTGGGCGGCTGATGGCCGAACAACTGACAGCCTATGGTTTTATTTTTGATGGTGAGGCGATTCCAAAGGGCGCGATTCCATGGCATAAATTCCTGTGGGTCTACGCCTTTGCTGCAGCCATTGGGTTTGCCACAACCGTGGCAGAACCTGCTCTGCTGGCCGTGGCGATCAAAGCCAACCAGGTATCTGCCGGAACCATAACAGTCAACGGATTGCGCGTGGCAGTGGCAATTGGTGTGGCGGTCGGTGTGGCGCTGGGCGCTTTCAGAATTGTGACCGGCACGCCACTACACTGGTACATCATCGCTGGCTATGTCGTGGTCATCATCCAGACGGCCTTCGCGCCAAAACTGATTATTCCGCTCGCCTATGATTCAGGTGGTGTCACCACCTCTACCGTAACGGTGCCATTGGTGGCGGCATTGGGCCTTGGCCTTGCCGAAACCATACCCGGCCGAAGTGCAATTCTTGATGGCTTCGGCCTGATCGCATTTGCCAGCCTGTTCCCGATTATCGCGGTCATGGGGTATGCACAAGTGGGCGAATGGCGCGCCAAACGGGCAAAAATTAATTCATCAACTGAATAGATTGAGGAAAGACTATGCACTTCAAACTGATCGTCGTTATGGTCGAAGACAAGCGAACACCGGCCCTGCTGGATGCTGCAAGGGATGCGGGTGCCACGGGCGCTACCGTCCTGAACCAGGCACGTGGAGAAGGGATCACGCCGTCAAGAACCTTTTTGGGTCTGAGCATGGACAACAGGGTGGATGTCATCATGATGCTCGCCGAGGAACATATGAGCCGCGATATTCTGGAAAAAGTCGCCCAGGCAGGAGAATTCGATAATTCTTCGGGCGCCGGTATCGCTATCCAGATTGATGTGGAGGACGCCATTGGTGTCCGGCACCAGATTGAAGCTCTCACTGAAGCCGTGGAGGAAAGATTATGAGTTACAAAGCCCCCGTCACCCGGGTCCGTGAAGTCATGAAAAAGGAAGTGGATATCCTTGACGGCATGCTGACTGTCGCCGAGGCATTGCGGGTCATGAAAAACCCGGATACCCGCACCCTGATCATTGACAAGCGCCATGATGATGATGAGTACGGTGTTGTGATGTTCAGCGATATAGCCCGAAAAGTACTGGCCCGTGATCGTTCACCAGATCGCATCAATCTCTATGAAATCATGTCCAAACCGATTCTTTTCGTGGACCCGACAATGGACATCCGCTATGCAACCCGCATGATTGCAAGATTTGGCCTTTCGCGCATTCCGGTTGTTGACCATGGAAAAATTGTTGGCCTGATCAGTTACACCGATGTCGTCCTGAAGGGCCTGGTTAATAATCCTTTAGAAACTCAGGATTAGCAGCCATCATTCGAAGCCAGCCTGGCCGATGTCAATTTTCTGAAGCCTCGCCTTTCAGATGACGTAACTGGCCGTCGAATCGTCCGAGACCGGTGAGCAGGGACCTAAGCGAGTCTCCTAGCTGTATTATTTGACTCTCGCTCATGTGCGCCCTGAAATGATCTGATACAAAGGACTTCAGGATCTGCCTCGATTGTTTTAACGAAGTCCTGCCGGCAGAAGTAAGCCCGATATGGATGACGCGACGATCCTGAGCTGACGGGTTTCGCTCCAGCAGTCCGCCTCGTTCAAGACGATCAACCATCTTTGTGATCCCCGCTTTGCTGTAGTACAGGCGCTGCGCAAGCTGACTCATTGTCAGTTCACCATTGTTTACGGCCACCTGCTTCAATAAATCCTGTTCTGCCAGTCCAAACCCCAGATCCCTTCTTAGTGCGAGGCTGAGTGCATCAGTCAGGTATGTTCCCGCGTGGGCCAGGCTGACCCATGCCATCATCCAGTCCTGCTCTTTTATTGCCATGAATTCATCCGATGAATTGATTGCTTTGTCGCAAGATTAGTTGACGAGTCAACAATAATCCAGTTAACTAGTAAATAGTTTACCAGTTAACTATATATCCGGAGTGATACAAATGAAGCAATTGACACCGCTAAAGGCAGCTGGTCTGCAGCTTGTACCTGGATTAGCGAACCTGGTCGTATTTGTTGGCCTGGCTTATTGGTTTAACACCATGGGCCTTCCGGCGTTCCTCGCGCTTGCGGCAACTATCATGGTTTCTGAAGTTCCAGTGAGCTGGTGGCTTATGAATCGAATCACCAGAAAGGAAACGGGAGGCAAGTTTGATTTCAAAGTGGCATTTCCCTGGAGGGCATCGATTCCCTGGTGGCAATACCTGGTCATCGGTTTGCCGCTGGTGATATTTGGGATGGTGGTGATAGGGGGCATGACACCTGTGATTAGCAGTGGTATCAGAGAAGCATCAGGACTGAATGTTCCGGCATGGTTTCTTCTCGAACCGGATCCGGCTGTTTTCGCCAGCATGAGTCAGTCCATGTTGATGATCATGTGGCTTGCGAGCCTGGTTGTATTTGCGGGGATTGGTGGGTTTACACAGGAACTCTACGCGCGTGGTTTTCTGTTGCCAAGGACGCAGTCCCTTGGAATGTGGGCGCCACTATTTAATGCGGTGATGTTTGCGGTATTTCACCTGAATGCACCCTGGAGCTGGCCCGGGTTCGCTGTTCTCGCGCTCCCCTGGGCATACCTGACATGGTGGAAACGATCCGTCAAATTCGGCCTGGTCGGCCATATTGGAATGTTGCTTATGCAATCATTAATGATGTCTGCAATCGTTTTCGGTCTGGTCCCTGTTGACCGAATGGCAGGCTAATCAGGGTCGCGAATGCCGTGGGTATGGGAGCGATCGGTTTCCTCGTCGAATGCGACACCCAGGAGCAGGCTGGGTCCGGTCAGGTTTGTTGGATCCATGATGGCTTCGATGCGGTCATCATCCAGTAAACCTTCTTCCCGGATGATCTCCACGACACCGCGATCTTCTTTCAGCGCTCTCTCTGCGACCCGAGTGGCATGTTCATAGCCGATATGCGGGCTGAATGCCGTGATAACACCAATGCTTTCATCGACCAGTTTTCTGCAATATTCATGATTGGCCGTGATACCCCGAATGCACCGCTCGGTGAGCATTCCGAGTGCCTTGGTCAACATCCTGACCGAACTCATCAGGTTGTAGACAACCACCGGCTCAAACGCGTTGAGTTGAAGCTGGCCAGCCTCCGAAGCCATGGTGACCACAAGGTCGTTGCCAATCACCTGGAAGGCAGTCTGGTTAACAGCTTCCGGGATCACCGGGTTCACTTTGCCCGGCATGATGGACGAGCCCGGTTGCATGGGTGGCAGATTTATTTCACCCAGGCCGGCACGGGGACCGCTGGAAAGGAGGCGCAGATCATTGCAGATCTTTGATTGTTTGATCGCGACTCGTTTAAGAATGCCCGAGAACATCACGAACGCACCCATATCAGAGGTTGCCTCTATCAGGCTTTGCGCCAGTTTAAATTTTATTCCGGATATATCACTCAGGGCGTCGGTTGCAAGCTGCGCATAATCCGGGTGGGTATTGATGCCGGTGCCAATGGCTGTGCCTCCGAGGTTAATCTCGGTCAGGAAAACGGCTAATTCGTCAATTCGCTTGATGTCTTCACCAACCGTGATGGCCCATGCCTCGAATTCCTGGCCCAGCGTCATTGGAACGGCGTCCTGCAACTGCGTGCGTCCCATTTTGAGTACACCTGAGAATTCGGCAGCCTTGTCCTGAAGCGCTTTCACCAGCTCATTCATTGCCTCAACCAGCGGTTTCTGCGCCAGAATCATGGCCAGGCGAACCGCTGTGGGGTAGACGTCGTTGGTAGATTGCGACATATTGACATCATTGTTTGGATGCAGGTGCCGGTAATCACCGCGCTCAAAACCGAGAATCTCCAGGGCCCGGTTGGCGATCACTTCATTGGCATTCATGTTGGTAGAAGTACCCGCGCCACCCTGGATCAGGTCAACAACGAACTCTTCGTGAAGCCTGCCGCGCTCTATTTCAGCGCATGCTTTTTCAATCGCGTCGGCTTTGTCATTGGTCAGCAGACCAAGTTGATTGTTTGCACTCGCAGAAGCACGCTTGACGATGGCAAGTGCCCTGATCAGTTCCGGAAAATGACCAATGGGCACGCCGGTAATATTGAAATTCCTGAGGGCGCGTTGTGTCTGGATTCCATAGTAGGCGGTGGCAGGAACTTTTTCGTCGCCCAGCAGATCATGCTCAACACGGAAATTCTGGTTGTTGTTCATTTTTTACTTTCCGGTATTTTGTTGTAAGCATTGTAATGTATGGTTCTTTGTGCCGGACCGGTTATTGGGAATCTTCCTGGTGTCGAGGCAGCGATACGAAAACTGATGGATAGAAATTCACAAGATGTTCACCATATTCAGGGTCAAATAAGGTTCAATCCGAATTTCGAGGGGGTTGCTGCGCGGCATTTTAATCATAAACTACCTTTGAAGTAACGCATATGTCATTGATATTATTAGTTGAAGATCATCCAGACCTGGCCGCTATCGTGGGTGATCACCTTGAGGCTGCCGGACACGAAGTAGATTATGCCGCCGATGGCGTGACCGGGCTGCATCTTGCTGTCACCCAGCCGTTTGATGCCATCCTGCTTGATGTGATGCTGCCCGGAATGGATGGATTGGCACTGTGCAGGAAGTTGCGTGAGGATGCCGGAAAAGATACCCCTCTGTTGATGCTCACCGCCAGGGATACCCTCGAAGACAAGGTAGCCGGCCTGGATGCTGGTGCGGATGACTACCTGGTCAAGCCATTCGAACTGGAAGAACTGGACGCGAGGCTGCGTGCGCTACTGCGCCGCGCCCGGGGCGAAATTACCGCCGGCAAGCTTTCACTTGCTGACCTGGTAGTCGATACGGGAACGATGGAAGTGAGCCGGGAAGGAAAACCCGTCAAGTTGTCTCCGATTGGGCTCAAGTTGCTGGTGACACTTCTGAAGGCTTCTCCTCGTGTTGTCAGTCGGCGTGAACTCGAACGAAGCGTCTGGGAAGATATTCCACCGGACAGTGATGCTTTACGCAGCCATCTTTACAACCTGCGAAAATCAATCGACCGGCCATTTGAGACCCAGTTGTTACACAACGTCCCCGGGATGGGATATCGAATGGCGCTTTTGGACGAGTAGTGGCGAACTCCAGGAATCTCACCCATCGATTGGGGCGGGAAATTCTACTCCAGGCTGTCTACATCAGCCTGGCGGTCATTGTCAGCGTCTTCGCTGCATCAAAACTCATCGAAAGTGTGCTGATGAAACAGGCGATCAGCGGTGAGGCTGAATATTACTGGATTCGTGAACACGTCAGCCCAAACGGCCCGCTGCCTGATACACGCAACCTGACAGGCTATCGTGAAAGCTTTGGTGATGGCATACCAGCCGAGCTTGGTGACCTCGAGCTGGGTTTTCACAAGATGGATGAGCCCCGGGAAACCCTTGTTTACGTCAGTGAACAGAATGGTCAGCGTCTCTACCTTGTATTCGAATCAGGAAGAGTTGACAGGTTGATCCTTCTCTTTGGCCTGGTTCCCCTTGTGATTGTTCTGATCGTTATTTATATCTCGCTGTATGCGGCCTGGCGTGTTTCACGAAAGGCGGTTTCACCCATTGTCTCGCTCGCCGAGCAGGTTACAGAGCTGGATCCCGCCCAGCCTGACGCCTCAGTTTTTCGATTGGAAACACCCTCTGAGACCGACGATGAAATCCGGGTGCTTTCCAAAGCGCTTGAAGACCTGGTCGGCCGGGTGACCGACTTTGCTGAACGTGAGCGAGAGTTCACCCGGGATGCAAGTCATGAGCTCAGGACACCTTTGACCGTGATCAAGATGGCAGCAGATCGCCTTCTCAAGAACCCATCACTGGACAAGGAACAGACCGAATACCTGTTGAGGATCAGAAATTCGGTAAAGGATATGCAACGTCTGACAATGGCGTTCCTGATGATGGCTCGCGAGGAAGATTCCGCGCTGCCCACCGAGTGGGTCAATGTCAATGAAATTGCTGCCGCCGAACTGGACCGGTTCGAAATGATGGAGACCAACAGCACCATTGCTACCCATTTGAATTCGGAAGGCAACTTGTTGGTTCGTGCGCCGGAAAAAGTCCTGGAAAGCGTGATTGGAAACCTGATCCGCAATGCCCTGATGTACACCGAAGAGGGTCAGGTGAATGTAGAAATCGATTCTGATTCGATCACCATTGAAGACACAGGCCCTGGAATGACGCCGGAAGAGGTTGAAAAAGTCTTTCAGCCATTCTTTCGCAAGGAGCGAACACGCGGGGGGTTTGGAGTCGGCCTGACCATTGTGAAGCGTCTTACCGAGAGATTTGACTGGCCCATCGAGGTGGACAGTGAAGTAGGGCGGGGTACAAGGGTTAAAGTTGGTTTTTCAGAGGCACAGCTGCAGGAAACCTGATTCCTTTCACACGAACTTCACCCGCTGTCCACAATCCATTCACAACAACCCCTTCAAACTGTTGTCATCAAACATGCAATTACGGAGGGAATAAGAATGCATCGCATCGGAAATCATCTGGTACTGTTTAACCTCGGTTGGGTCGCAAGCATCATCTTCATGGCGAAAGGAATGCCTGGTATGGCTCTGGGTTGCATGGCGCTGGTACTGGCTTCGCACCTGGCAGTGATTGCTGCACCCCTGAAAGAAGCTGTTTTCCTGGCGTGTGTCGCTGTTTTTGGAACGGTGATCG
>Ga0209939_1000094_pt1 | contig 14590 bp, 8 predicted proteins | sample SalPon2A_A_D1_MG_FD_185714 | JGI IMG/M metagenome (GOLD analysis project Ga0209939, IMG submission 185714) | Soil microbial communities from South San Francisco under conditions of wetland restoration - Salt Pond MetaG R2A_A_D1_MG (SPAdes)... | ecosystem: Environmental > Terrestrial > Soil >...
AATTACGAGCGCGCCATCATTGCCCTGGACCAGGTGGACCTGAACCAGGAAGAGCTGGACCTGCAGCGTTATTACACCCTGCGAGGGCTGGCTCACCTGAGGCGCAAGGAACTCGAACCGGCACGCGATGCTTTGATGGAAGCCGCCAACACCGAGGCTCCTGATTCACTGGTCTTTATCTACCTGGCCCAGGTGAATTTTGAGCTGGAAGATTACCGGGGGACCCTGGATGCCCTGGACAGTGCCGGACCAGCCGTAGAACGTGTCGCTTCCGTTTATCACATGCGAGCGCAGTGCCATTGGCTGCTGGATGAATTCGACTGGGCCCTGGCGACCCTGGACCAGGCTGGTGAGCTGTTCCCGGAGAACGACACATTTACCAGGCGCAAGGTGTTTTATCTTGTCGACCTGGGCCTGTTCCAGGAAGCATCCGAACTTGGCCGGCTCTATCTCGAGACCAGCGAAGGCACACTGGAAGATTATGTCGCCCTGGGAACAGCAATGCGATCCAGCGGTGAACTGAATGAGGCCGCCACTTTCCTGGAGCTGGCACAGCTGCTCTTTCCCGACAGTGTTGATGTGAAAAAATCGCTCGCTCACGTCTACATTGCCCGCGAGGAGATGAGCGCTGCTGCAGACCTGATTCACAAGGCAGCATTGCTTGAGCCATCCCTGATGGGAGAAGCAGCCGAACTTTACCGACGCGCCGGACAAACCTACAGGGCCCTTGCTTTAAATGGTCAGTTGCAGGACCAACCGGAAAAATTCCGACAGCGAATGGCCTTGTTGCTTGAGCTGGGAAATTTTGAGCAGGCAGCAAGCATGGAAACTCCGCTCTATCGTGTCGGCCTGCTCGAAGACGAGGATCTTCGCTATGCTCTGGCATACGCACAGTTCAAGATTGGAGAATTCAGTTCTGCTGAGAACAACCTTGCCCAATTGACGCGCCCAGACCTGTTTCGCAAGGCGACCGAACTGCGCAGAGCCATTGAGGAATGTAGCGAGGATTCCTGGAAATGTCTCTAAAATCATTTGCGTCACTGGCATCGGCGCTCTTGCTGCTGGTAGCGATATCGGCCTGGGCACAATCCGGTGAATTCACCCTTTACGTGTTCAATGAGGGTTCACCGGTCTACAACGTGGAAGTACTGGTCGATGATGAACTGCAGACCCTGACCGGCGAAAACGGCGTCGCACAACTGGTGCTCGATCCCGGCATTCACGAACTGGAGCTTCGTGTTCAGGACAGTGTTGTGCTTGAGCAGCAGGTGATCGTGACTCAGGACGAAGTGGCGCAATGGATTGTTGATATTTCCGGCGGTGGTTCTGCTCTCTACGAGGAGGAAAGTTCGCATCTGGATGACCTGGCAGATGAGCGAACCAACCAACAGAGCGACAAAATCGACGGCGACCCGGGAACGATATTCGGAATCCTGACCAGCGCGGACGATGGTGCTGCCATTGCGGGTGCACGAATTTTCATCAGCGGCATCACTGAACAAATTCGAAGCGATGAACAGGGCCGTTTCACGATCAATGTTCCAGCTGGCACATATTCACTCTCGGTGCTGCATTCCGGCTACAACACATTTACACGTGACGAACTGCAGGTGGCTTCAGCTGATACAGCGGAAGTCAACCTCGAATTGATCCCCGCGGGCTCTGAATTGCCTGAATTCGTTGTGGTTGCCCCGTTTATATCCGGCTCGCTTGCCTCGGTTCTGGCTGAACGCCGCGAATCGGATGGCGTGACTGATGTCCTGAGTGCCGAACAGATTTCGCGAGCGGGTGACTCGGACGCTGCCGGGGCACTCAAGCGAGTGACCGGGCTTACCCTGGTCAATGGACAGTACATTTATGTGCGCGGCCTGGGTGAGCGTTATTCAAGCGTGTTACTCAATGATGCCGTGATTCCCAGTCCGGACCCGACTCGCCGGGTCGTGCCCTTATCATTATTCCCTACAGGGGTGATCGAGGCCGTTGTGGTGCAGAAGACAGCCTCTGCAAACCTTCCCGCAGAGTTTGGTGGTGGCACGGTACAGCTGCGAACCGTTTCATTCCCGTCCGAAGAAACCGCCGGGTTCAGCATGAGTCTTGGCTACAGGGGTAACACCACATTCGAGGATGGTTTGAGTTACAAGGGCAGTGACACCGACTGGCTGGGTTTTGATGACGGTGCCCGGGATCTGCCCGTTTCGCTGGCCGAGGCGATTGCAGATGGCCAGTTCCTGAGACCCAGGTCTTTCACAAACCCTGACGGATTCACCCCTGAAGAGATTGAAGTGTACGGCGAAGATCTTGCTGCCGGCAGCACCTATGACCTGATCACAAAAAGCATCCCGCCTAATTTCAGCGTTGCCGGTGAATACGGCAACTCTTTTGAATTTGGTGACGGCTATCGCTGGGGATTTCTGACAGCCCTGAAGTATGACAATGAATGGGGGAATGTGCAGGAAGTCAGGAGAGAATTCAGCGCTGTATCGAGTGGTAACGGTCTGCAACTTGCTGATGAGTTCGACGTATACCGAACCATCAACAGGATCGACACAGGCCTGTTTGCGAACACGGGAATTGAATTCGGTGAAGGGCAGGAGGTGGGCTTCAATGCCATGCTGCTGCGACAGACAACTGACGAGACCAAGCTCACCGAAGGCGTCGAGGATAACCAGGTCCTGCAACGTTACCTGTTTCAGTGGATCGAAAATGAGCTCCTTTCATACCAGGCTGTAGGCTCCCATGCCCTGCCTTTCGAGGACTGGTCACTCAACTGGCAGTACACCGATGCCACGGCGACCCGGGACGAGCCGAACACACGCCGTTATCGCCGTGACGATGATGACGAGGACGGCGAATACCTGGTTTCCACCCGTGCCGACAGCAACGAACAGGGCTGGTCCAGCCTTGAAGACAATCTGAGTAACTGGTCGATGGACACCACTTTGCCATTGACGTTTGGGCGAAACCTGCTGGCCATCAGTGGCGGATACGGCGACCTGGAGCGTGATCGTGATGCCAGCATCAGGACATTTGCTTTCCAGGGCAGAATTCCAAACGACTTGCGCACATTGTCCTACTCCGAGCTGTTTACACCCGAATACATTGATCCATCCATACTGCAGTTGAGAGAATCGACCCGCGCAACAGACACCTACACCGCAACCCAGGCGCTGGAATCAATGTACATGAACCTGGATTGGACAGGCTTTGATGGATTGATTCGTGTTTCAGCAGGCCTGCGAAAAGAGGACAATCAGCAGGAGGTTATCACTGCCGATCTGTCTAACCCCAGCGCACCTCCGGTGATCGGCCAAATCGACCAGGTTGATCGGCTGCCGTCAGCGGCCGTTACCTGGGCCTACAGTGCCAATGCCCAGATCAGGGCGGCCTACGCCGAATCGCTCAACCGGCCGGACTTTCGCGAGCTGTCTCCGGCACCTTACCTGGACCCCTTGCTCGACATTGTCACCGTCGGCAACCCGGACCTGGTCACGGCAGAACTGACCAACTACGACCTGCGTTGGGAATACTATTTTTCACCCAGCGAGAGCTTTTCAGTGGCGATTTTCTACAAGGAATTCACCAACCCGATTGAAAAGACTTTTTCATCGGGCGGCTCAGCGCGAATCATTACACTCCAGAACGCACTTGCAGCCGATCTTTCCGGTGTCGAATTCGATTATTCACAGTCGCTGGGCTGGATTGAGGATGTCAGCTGGCTCAACTGGCTGGACGACTTCAGCCTTGGCCCGGTCGGACCGTTTAACTGGGAGAACTACTACATCGCATTCAACTATGCCTGGATCGATTCAGAGGTTGAAATTGATACCAGCCTGACAACCCAGACAAACCCCGACCGACCGCTACAGGGGCAATCACCATGGGTTGTTAATTTCCAGGTGGGCTATAACAACCCTGACAGTCCACATGAATGGACCCTGCTTTACAACGAATTCGGCGAACGAATTACCCAGGCAGGGGTTCTGGGCCAACCGGATATTTATGAACAACCCTTTCCACAACTGGATTTTGTCTACAAATTGCGTTTCAGGGAAGACTGGCAGTTCACATTAAAGCTGCGAAACATTCTCAATCCACGAGTCGAATTCACCCAGGGAGAAGAAATTACACGTGAATTCGAGCTGGGTCGTGAGCTCTCACTGGGACTGCAGTGGTCTTACTGAAACACCAACGTCATATTCACATCCGGAACGCAATATTCCTGTAACAAATGCCCGTTACTGTACGGGTCACCATGACCAACCAATGGTCATTGTTCAATCCAAAAATACTTTTTCAAATCCCGGAGGGAAATATAGTGAAGATTTCATTGCGACGACTTGCGCTGCTTTGTGCGATCGCCGGCTTTATGTTTGCTGGCTCAGCAAGCGCGGCGGTCAAGTGGAGCGACGTTTTTGACGGTAACTATTTCTCACCATCGGCAGATGGACGCGGTATTTCCGTGCTTTCAGCGCCCCAGGCAGATGGTTCAACACTGTTTTTTGGCGCGTTGTTCACCTACGACGAAAACAACGAGCCGGTCTGGCTGATTCTGTTCTCACCGTTCCTGGAACATGAGTTTGAGCGTAACGACGTGGACATCCTCCTGTATTCAGGTGGCGAATTTGCCGGTGACTTCGACCCAGCGCAGGGTGTTTCAGTTGGCACAGCTTCGGTGACTTTGAATTCCTGTAACAGCCTGTCTGTAAACCTGGATATGAATGACGATTCCGGCTTCCCGGATTCAGACCTGGGTGATCTTCGACCCGTGGACGGACCAGCCGAAAGCTGCGTTTACAGGGAGGAGTTCTCCAGTTGTCCTGCGTTCTCAACCCCGTTGGGACTGGTGCCTCGTGGTTGCGTACTGAGTGGCGTGATTACCGATGATATCGTCCTGACGAACGAGATCACATGGGTTCTTGATGGCCTGGTTCGGGTTGGTGATGACAACGCCAATTCGGCAACCATCTGGATTGAACCAGGTACGGTTATGATCGGTGCCGGACAGTCTGCTGACTACCTCTATATCAGCCCTGGCTCACAGATCTATGCCAATGGCACACCAACTGCCCCTATCGTGCTGACAAGTCCCCAGGATGGCTTCAGTGCTGAATTCGGCAGCCCAAACCCCGGAGATGTTGGCGGCCTTGTCATTTCCGGAAACGCACCTGCCAATGCATGCCCGGAAGCCCCGTTCAACTGCTTCTCGGAATTCGACCAGAGCCAGCGTTTTGGAGGCGATGACCCATATGACTCCAGTGGCGAAGTCAGCTATTTCCAGGTTCGTTACGCGGGAATTGAATTCCAGCCAAATGCCGAAGTAAATTCCTTTACTTTCCAGGGCGTGGGCGCTGGCACTAAAGTTCATCACCTGCAGGCGTACCGTGGCCAGGACGATGGCGCTGAGTTTTTCGGCGGCACAGTTAACGTTAAATACATGGTTGTTACCGAAGGCGGTGACGACGCGGTCGACTGGGATCTTGGTTACACCGGTCACCTGCAATACGGCCTGGTGATTCATGGCGAAGGGTTCGGTGAAGGCTTCGGTATCGAGGGCGCCAGCAACCCGGACGGCTTTGACGCCATGCCTCGTGCTACCCCGACCGTGGCCAATTACACCTTCCTGGGCAATGGCAATGGTGACTCTGGCATCCAGTTCAAGGACGGTTCAGGCGGAAATATATACAACACCATTGTCGATGGCTTTCCAATTGGCTGTATCCAGTGGAATGATGCCCCGGCGACTTACGATGCAGCAGGCACACCTGCTTCACCGAATACCGATGTGAGTTCTTTCAATGGTGTGATCATCAACTGCGGCACTGACTTTGTCGATGGCGACGATGCGCCTTATTCGGTTGGAGATTTCTTCAACAGCAACGCATTCGAAAATAATGAGTCTGCAAATCCGCAACTGAATGGTTACATGCCCAATGCAAACTCCCGGGCATTGAGAAACAGTGTCAACATTGCTGAAATCACCGGCAATGAGTTCTTCGACAACACATTCTACCGTGGTGGATTCGACGGCCAGAGTGACTGGACCGACGGTTGGACCCACCAGGTATCAGGTGGTCAGTAAACGTAAAAGACTGAAAAAGTCGAAACCATGAAAAGGGCCGGGAAACCGGCCCTTTTTTTATGTGTCATTCGAGCACGCCACGCTCGCAAACACGGTGCAAACTGGACGGAGAGTCAGGTATGGACAGTTCGGCAATCTGATGAGCTGCCGCCAAACCGGCCTGATGATTCAGGAGGATTTGACTGTGCTGAGCTGTTCCATGACCTCATCGAGGCTGGTGTGACGAATGTCACGGCCATGCACCAGGTAAAACACATACTCGGCGATATTTTCACAGCGGTCACCCATTCGCTCCATGGCACGGGCCGCCCATAATATTTTCAGAATGTCGGGAATGTTCTTTGCATCTTCGGCCATGTAAGTCATGAGATGCCTGGTAATGGACTGGTACTTGTTGTCGACCTTGGCATCCGCCTTGACCACTTCGACCGCCGTTTCGACGTCTGTACGAGCGAAAGCGTCAAGTACCATCCTCAGTTGCTGCCGCACCAGCGTTGCCATGTGTTCTATTTCCTGACGAACTTCACTGCGCATCGACCCGCTGGAATCTTCCACAACCATCTTGGCCACACGCTTGGCCTCATCTCCGATTCGCTCCAGGTCAGTGATGGTCTTGATGACCGCCATGACAAGCCGCAAGTCGGATGCCGCCGGCTGGCGCAGAGCCAGGATACGGGTGCATTCCTCGTCAATCTCAACTTCGAATGAATTCACCCGAACGTCATTTTGAACGACATGCGCAGCCAGCTCGGAATCCCCATTGACCAGGGCAAGCGTGGCGAAACGAAGCTGCTCTTCAACCACGCCGCCCATCTGGAGAACGTTGCTGCGAACTTCTTCGAGTTCCGCATTGTACTGCTGGGAGATGTGTTGACCGAGATTGAGCTTGTCCATCTTTTGAGTTCCCTTTCAAAGCAGCCTGTTTACAAAATTATCGCGCCATGCGCCGTGATGCAAGAAACTGCCAAATCAGGCGGACAGAATCAGGCGGACAGAATGACTTAACCGTACCTTCCGGTGATGTAGTCCTCAGTGCGCTTGTTACGAGGGTTGGTAAACACCTGGTCGGTATTGTCATACTCCACCATTTCGCCCAGGTACATAAACGCGGTTTTATCTGAAACCCGGGCCGCCTGCTGCATGTTGTGCGTCACAATTATGATTGTGAATTGCGCCTTGAGTTCATTTATCAGCTCTTCGACCTTGAGGGTGGAAATCGGGTCGAGTGCAGAACATGGTTCATCCAGGAGGATGACTTTGGGTTGAACCGCAATCGCGCGGGCAATCACCAACCGTTGCTGCTGACCGCCGGACAGGCCGAGAGCAGACTCATTCAGCCGATCCTTTACCTCTTCCCATAAAGCAGCACCTTTCAGGGCACTCTCGACCGCCCGATCGAGTTGCTGCTTACGCTTGATGCCCTGGATCCTGAGGCCATAGGCGACATTTTCAAAAATTGATTTGGGAAACGGGTTCGGTTTCTGAAAAACCATGCCAACACTGCGACGCAATTCAGCTACATCGACCGACGCGTCATGGACGTTTCGTCCATTGACCGTTATTTCACCCTGGATCACACAATTGGGAATCAGGTCATTTAGCCTGTTGAAACACCTCAGCAGCGTGGATTTTCCACAGCCGCTGGGGCCAATGAAAGCGGTCACCTGTTTTTCCGGAATATCAAGATTGATATCCCGCAAGGCCTGCACCTTGCCGTAGTGAAGATTTAAATCACGCACCGTCACCGCAACCACGTCCTGCTCAGACTCTTGCTGACTTTCAACCTGAAGCTCAATCTGTGCATTGTCATCGGCAGCTGTATCGGCAGCCGCAGATGTATGCAAAGGCAGTTCCCTTTCCTGGTTCAAGTTTCGAGTCCTTTGTATCTCTCGCGCAGACGGTTTCGAAGTCGAATTGCCGCAGCGTTCAGAAGTAACGTGACCAAAACAAGCAGCATTGCGGTAGCGTAAACCAGTGGACGTGCTGCTTCCACATTCGGGCTCTGGAATCCGACGTCATAGATATGAAAACCAAGGTGCATGAATTTGCGTTCAAGGTGCAGGAACGGAAACTGTCCGTCAACCGGGAGTGATGGCGCCAGCTTGACCACACCAACCAGCATTAAAGGCGCGACTTCTCCTGCGGCCCGGGCCACAGCAAGAATCAAGCCGGTCATTATTCCCGGGCTGGCCACCGGCAGCACTGTTCGCCACAGCGTTTCCCACCGGGTTGCGCCCAGTGCCAGGCTGCCCTGGCGTAAAGATGACGGAATTCGGGACAAACCCTCTTCTGTGGAGATGATGACGACCGGAAGCGTTAATAGTGCCAGGGTGAGTGAAGCCCAGAACAGCCCGCCGGTTCCAAACGTTGGCATGGGCAACGCTTCTTCATAGAACAATTCATCGATGGTGCCACCGACCGCATAGATAAAGAATCCCAGGCCAAAGACACCGTATACGATGGAAGGCACGCCAGCCAGGTTGCTGACTGCAATCCTGATTGTGCGGGTGAGCAAACCCTGCTTTGCATACTCACGCAGATAAATTCCTGCTATTACCCCGAACGGAAAAACCACGACAGTCATGATAAAAACCATCAGCACCGTTCCGAATATGGCCGGGAATATCCCACCTTCAGTGTTTGCCTCACGAGGTTCCTCTGAAACGAACGCCCAGAAAGCGCCAAAGAAATGCATGACCTTGTGGCTGAAACTCATATCGTTTGGACGCCAGGCTTTAACAACGTCAGCCATGCTGAGCTGCACCTGCTCACCTTCAGCAGTCTCAAGAATGACGGTGTCTTTCTGACTTTGCTCGTACAGTGAAGCCAGCCGGGCTTCATATTTCAGATACTCAGCTTCCAGCGCGTTGCGCTCCAACTCTATTTCCGAAAATGGCTCCGTAGCTGATACCTCATCGAGCAGAAGACGCCTTTCCTGTAACCGCAGTTGCTCCATTCGGTGGTTGATTTTGCCAACCTGGTCGCGCTCAATTTCACGAATGTTCGCCCTCAGGCCTGCAGTCTGTTCAATTCCCGCCTGGAATTCTTCCCACACATCGCTGCTTTGCAGTAGCTGGCCATCGCGTCTGAGGCCGCGCACATAACCGATAAAAACGCCCCACTCGGCACGTTCAACCACAACCGCACTCAGGGGGCGGGTTTGCTGCCGGATATTGGGGGTGAGTATCCATCGGAAATCCTGGTCTTCAAGATCGCGGTTGCCGATTTTCAACAAAATGCGCTCTATTTCGTTGGCATCACTTTCGATGGCTGCCCCGGACTCCTGAAGGCGCGCCAGGCTGATGGTTTCACGATCCCGAACCTGTCCCATCAGGGTCATGCGTTCATTCGATCGATCGTCATAGACGTAGCGATCAACCGGTGTCGGCCAGAAATGGGCGAACCCCCTTGCCACCAGCATGCTGACAAGCCCGCCGACCAGCAAAATCAAAATGGCAACCGCGGCGGCATTGAGCCAGATCCATGGTGCGCCTGATTTTATCCACTGTCGCATGATCATCGTGTGTGCCTAGAGGCTGGAGTACTTCTGTCGCAAATGCTGACGCACAACCTCAGCGCCCGTATTGACGATGAAAGTGAAAACAAACAGGACCAGTGCGGCCAGGAACAATACCCGGAAATGCGAGCTGTTGACCGCTGACTCTGGCATCTCGACCGCGATGTTGGCCGCAAGGGTGCGCATTCCTTCAAACACATTCCAATCCATGATGGGCGTATTGCCACTGGCCATCAGTACAATCATGGTTTCACCCATTGCGCGCCCGAATCCGATCATCAGGGCAGAGAAGATGCCCGGACTGGCGGTTGGCAGAACCACGCCGAGAACGGTCTGCCACGGGGTCGCTCCCAGGGCCAGCGAACCCATCGACAATGACTTTGGAACCCCGTAGAGCGCATCCTCGGCAATCGAAAAAATAGTCGGAATGACAGCAAACCCCATCGCACAGCCCACGACCAGTGCATTGCGCTGGTCATAGTCAATTCCTGCCTGCTGGGTCAGCCAGGTCCGCAAATCGCCGCCAAAAACCAATCCCTGAACGGGATCCGCCAACCAGATGGCCAACATGCTGAGAATCACGATCACAGGGATCAGCAAAAGGGGTTCTGTGCCTTCACTGATCATTTGCTTGAAGTGTCCGTTATAGCGATGCCATCCCCACGCAAAAACCAAAACACCCACCGGCACCAACAAAAGCACCATAAAAATTCCTGCCAGGTGCTTCTCCAGAAACGGCGCAAACCAGAGACCAGCGAGAAAACCCAGGACTACCGTTGGCAGTGCGGCCATGATTTCAACCGCCGGCTTTACCACCTCGCGTATGGCCGGTGCGAGGAAATAGGCTGTATAAGCCGCAGCCATCAGCGCCAGGGGCATTGCAAAAAGCATGGCGTAAAGTGCTGCCTTGAGTGTTCCAAACACCAATGGTGTCAGGCTGAATTTGGGCTCGAAATCTGTGTTTGCTGCTGATGATTGCCAGACATAATCCGGCTCAGGGTAGTTTTCGTACCAGACCTTTTCCCACAAGTTGGACCAGGAGACGTCGGGATGGGGGTTCACAATATCCTGTAACTCAAAGTGTCCCGTTGGACCTTCGACCAGGATCCCATTGGCACGAGGCGCCAGGCCGACACGCTCGGCTTTCTCACCAAGCGCAACTTCCAGCACCCGTCTTTCGGCAGTGCTGTGATAGAAGCCCAGCCTGCCCAGAGCATCCAGCGCGATAAATCCTTTACGTCGCGGCTCCGCAACAATCTCCCGGATGGCCCCTGGTTGTGGGGGAAACTCGCGAACCAGTTGTAAGTTCGTGCCCTGATTTTCACTGCGCACAGGAAAGGCTTGCCTGATCCTGCCCTCACTATCTCCTGCCAACACTGAAATTCCGCCAAGGAGCATGGTTAGCTCGGTGATTTCGTCCCCGGACAGTTTCAGGGCTTGCCGATGCTCCAGGGTATCCAGATCAAGGCGGTGAACATTGCCAGGACGGTCTCCGAGATAGATCCAGGAGCGATTGCCGCTTACTGCGACAGTGGTCGGAGAGATCTCCAGTTGACGAGACTGGCTCGCTGTTTCCAGCGCCAGTTCTCCGGTCAGCATGTTTACTCGCTTTTCGGCCCGATAGACACTCAGCAAGCCGTCTTTGGTGATGGCCGCTATGGTCAACTCGCGTTCATCGTCGACCATGGCGATATCAACAACCGCACCACCAGCGGATATCAATGGACCCGGGCCATAGGGATATTCGATCGTCGGCACCACAACCCGCTGGTCAACGCCCTGGCTGTAATCCATCGAATACCGGTGTGCCAGGACATAGACCTGACCTTGCGAATTAACAAGCGCCACCTGATCGGGACCAGCGGAACTTCCAACCGCAAGTACCAGGTCCTGATCACCCACATCCAGCCTGAAAGATTCGATCAAATCTCCGGAGGTGATTTCGAAAAAACGGGCAGTGCCTTCCCGGGATATTCTGAACCCAACCTCCTTCTGTTCTTCCAGTGAAAGCCAGACAGGTTGGCTTGTGACCCACGACACGCGGTCCGGCGTTGAGATTTTTTCAGATGAAGCCGGCGTAAAAAGCGGAAAAACCACCCACAACAAATAGAAGAAAATCATCCCGATGGCGGCAATGACCAGGATCCCACCCGATGCGATGGTCCAGCGAGCCAGGGAGTCTTTTCTGGAGCGCCAGCGGTGGTGCTTGCTGGATCCGCTCACCTCTTGTTGGAAGCCGTCAGGTGTCACGGCACTGATTGTAACCAAGCAGCCTGTGCATTGTTGCCTCCGGAACGCTGGCAAAGTTTCAGATTAGAGCCAAAATATTTCAATTTGGTGACATCAAAATTGTTTCGTTCTTTTTGTCATTACGTCTTGATATATCTCCACAACTACTGATAATCAGGGACCCCCTGGAATTTCAGCTACTGGAGAAGCAAATGACAACGAGTTACCTGAGCGGAATATTCGGTGCCTCGCCGGTACGACCGCTTCAAAAACACATGGAGAAAGTCATTGACTGTGTAGCTGAATTCAAGCCATTTGTTGATGCCATGCTGGCAGAAGATCAGGACGAGCAGGACCGTCGTCACCTGATGATTATAGAGCGTGAGAATGAAGCCGACCTGCTCAAGAAAGAGTTGCGGCTGCACCTGCCCAAGAGTCTGTTTATGCCAGTCGATCGCAGAGACGTACTGGAGGTGCTGGCCTTCCAGGATCGGGTTGCAGGAGGCGTGCGCAGCGCAGCAGGTCTCATCATTGGCAGGCGAATGAATTTTCCCGAACCCCTGCGAGATGCTTTTCGGGCCCTTGTGGTCAGGTGCACGGACGCCTGCCACAGCGCTTATTCAGCGATCTGTCAGCTCGACGAATTGATCGAGACCGGTTTCGGTCCAAATGAAATCGAACTGGTCAACGCGAAACTGCAGGAGTTGGACGACATTGAGCAGGATACTGACGAACAACAGGTCTCACTGCGACAGCAGCTATTCGAACTGGAGAGCGGGATCCCGCCTGTCGATGTCATTTTTCTATACGACATCATCTCCAAAACCGGGGGAATAGCTGATCGGGCTCAAAGAGTCGGCAGTCGATTCCAGCTAATGTTGGCGAAATAACGAGAGGAAAGGCCATGGAGTTCTCCATCTGGTATTTAGTGCTCGCCGCCGCATTTGGCCTTTTCATGGCCTGGGGCATCGGCGCTAATGACGTCGCCAACGCCATGGCCACTTCGGTAGGGGCTCGAGCACTGACCCTGAAACAAGCCATTGTCGTGGCTGCTATTTTCGAATTTGCCGGGGCATTTCTTGCCGGGGGCAATGTCACAGCGACGATTCGCAAAGGAATCATTGATGCAACGCCGATTTCCGGCAATCCCGAGATATTAATCTTTGGAATGTTAGCTGCGCTGCTGGCAGCCGGCACCTGGTTATTGATTGCCTCTCATCGCGGCTGGCCTGTCTCGACCACGCATTCCATCATTGGCGCCATCGTGGGTTTTGCCGTGGTGGGTATTGGCGCCCATTCCGTGCAATGGGGACAGGTTGGACAAATCGCCATTTCCTGGATCATCTCTCCAATGCTCTCAGGTGTCATGGCTTTCCTGTTGTTCATGAGTGTTCAGAAACTGATCCTGGATACGGATGATCCTCTGGGTAAAGCGCGGAGATATGTGCCCTTGTACATCTTCCTGGTCGGCTTTGTCATGGCCCTGGTTACGCTGGTCAAGGGTCTCTCGCATGTAGGTATTGAGGTCACCACAGCCCAGACCTACCTGCTGGCCATTGGTGCCGGGCTAATCACCATGACAATCGGAATCTGGGGCATCAGTCGAATTCAAACCGTGGAGATAGAAGAGGATGAGTCTCGATTTACCACGGTAGAAAAAATATTCGGCATCCTGATGATTTTTACTGCTTGCGGCATGGCATTTGCGCACGGCTCCAATGATGTTGCCAATGCAGTCGGCCCCGTCGCTGCCGTGGTTTCCATTGTCAGTTCAGGTGAAGTTGCACAACAATCGCCCCTGGCAACCTGGGTTCTTCTGCTGGGTGCCATCGGTATTGTCGTCGGCCTTTCGACTTATGGCTGGCGGGTGATCAAGACGGTGGGGCGCAAAATCACTGAACTGACACCATCGCGTGGTTTCGCTGCTGAACTTGCAACTGCAACGACCGTGGTTCTGGCCTCCGGAACCGGGATCCCGATCTCTACAACCCATACCCTGGTCGGTGCAGTTCTGGGAGTAGGCATGGCGCGCGGCATCGGCGCTCTCAACCTCGGTGTGGTCGGGAAAATCATGCTTTCCTGGGTGGTGACTTTACCTGCGGGCGGAATTCTTGCCGTGATTTTCTTTTATATTCTCAAGGCGATCTTTTCATCCTGACGCATAATGCCTGTTCGGCCTGCCAGAACACTGGTTTGCGATGAAACAAAAAATCTACATTCGCCCTCTTGAAACGATCGATGCAGATGGCATCAGTTCGTCCGCAAAACATCGCTCCGAATTCAGGTTTTCGACTGCCAGGCTGAACGAAATTCTGACGGATCGTTGTTTGCTGGAAGCCAGGCTTGGAAGACAACCGGCTGCCGTTGCCGGCCTGGACCTGGGTCGCCTTGCCATTGATGGTCCATGGAACATAGCGACGCCCACAAACCCTGATGTTCACCGCAAAATCATCGTCGCATTGGAACGATTGGCTGTCAGCTATGGACTCAAAAGGCTCTGTGCGCACCCAAACAAGAGTCTGACCGGGATTTTCAGGGATTGCGGTTACCGGCAATCCGGGAAAGGATGGTCACGCTCCATCATCAGGCGTACCACCCGTTTCGGACGCATGGTCAGGGATATCGGAAAAGAACTCGGCATACCGGGTGACTACGGCGCTCTGCATCGGCTTCGCCTTCAACCGGAAGCTGTAAAACTATCCTCAATCGGCAAAGACATTTACGAAAGGCAACAGAAAATGACGCCTGGGGCTGCTGATTCGTGG
>Ga0209939_1000095_pt1 | contig 14589 bp, 14 predicted proteins | sample SalPon2A_A_D1_MG_FD_185714 | JGI IMG/M metagenome (GOLD analysis project Ga0209939, IMG submission 185714) | Soil microbial communities from South San Francisco under conditions of wetland restoration - Salt Pond MetaG R2A_A_D1_MG (SPAdes)... | ecosystem: Environmental > Terrestrial > Soil >...
GGTGACCGAGGCGATCGAGCTGCTGCGCGAGGACCTGGCCGAGGGCCGCCGCGGCGTCGTCCTGCGCGAGGTCTCGGGCGGCTTCGCCCTCGCCGGCGACCCGGCGAGCGAGGACGCGGCGCGGCGTTTGCTGGCGAAGCCGCGCACGCCGCCGCTAACCCAGGCGCAGGCGGAGTCGCTGGCGATCGTCGCCTACCTGCAGCCGGTCTCGCGCCCCGAGGTGGCGCGGATCCGCGGCGTCTCCTCGGAGTCGGCGGTGCAGACCCTGTCCGAGCGCGGCCTGATCGAGGAGTCGGGCCGCTCCCAGTTCGGCGCCGCCCTGTTCAAGACGACCGAGCTGTTCGAACGCCTCTTCGGCCTCACGGGGCTCGACCAGCTGCCCGATCCGTCTCAGTTCGACCCGACGCCGGAGGACGAGCGCGAGCTGCGCGAGCGGCTGCTCAAGGCCGGCGAACAGCGCGCCGAGCCCTAGTCACGATGTTTCGGAGCTGGCGCAAGCGGCAGAGCGAGAAGCGGGAGCAGCGCCGCCGTGCGAATCATGAGACGACGCGTGAGGTGAGAAGGCGGGTCGCGGAGGTGGTCGGCGAAACGGTCGAGTCGCTGATCGAGTTGGGGGCGGCCCGACTAGAGCCGCCGGATGGGAACTCTGTGCTCGACTCCGAAGGCCCCCTGCTGCAATTGGTTCCCACCCGGGACGATGCGACAAGCGTAGAGATCGCCGCGGGGTCTGACTGGATCACATTGGTGCTTGGCCGCGGGTACGACCATGAGATGCTCGTCCATCCCACCTACGAATGGGAGTGGGAGTTGAGGCTCTGTATCGAGGCGGTGGTGGAGGGGCGCTATCGAGAGATCTTTACGCCCGGCGAGCCGGACGCCCCCAGCTCGTCGGTTGGAGGCTCCGTGTCGCGCGGATTCGATCCCAAGCTCGAGATCGACCCGGGTCGAAGGTCGCTTACGATGCTCTTTGAGCACCGCGATGGATCCGGCATGGCAATGACCCACTACGGTTCCCTCGACGGTGTTGAGGACCGCCTTCCGGACGGCGAGCGACGCTACGCCTCCTACGTCCAATGCTGAGCTGGCGTAGACGGCGGAAGGAAAGGCGGGATCGGAAACGTCTTGGCGACGATGCATTGGCAGCCATCGTGCTCGAACGAACCCGGGCGATTGTGCGGGAGATTTCGGCCCCACTCGAGAAGTCGGAAGCGGCGCGGGTCGAATGGGACAGCCCGGAGTCAGCTGAGATGGCCGATCAGTCAATCGACCTGTTCCCGGTCCGCCCCGACGCAGCCGCGGTTTCGATCCACCCGGCGCCTGACTGGATCACGCTGTCTCCTGGTGCGACTGGGGGCAACATGGAGATCCTGGTCGACATGAGTGGAGAGTGGGAATCGGAGTTGAGATTTTGCCTCGCGTCTCTCGTCGAGGGCCGCTACCACGAGACTTTCGTCAAGAGTTCTCTGGGGAAGGGCTTGACAAGGACGTTTGAGGCCGCTGCAGAGGAGCCCATCGTTTACACGCACTACTCCGCCTTTGATGAGTTTGAGGTCGGTACGCGCCGCTTCGCGCCATACCGATAGGCACGAATGAGACTCGCGAAGTACCTCGCACATGCTGGCGTCGCCTCGCGGCGGAGGGCGGAGGAGATTGTCGCCAAGGGGGTGGTGACGGTCGGCGGCGAGGTCGTCGCCGATCCGGCGCGCGACGTGGGGAATGGCGATGAGGTGCGGGTGAACGGAAGTTTGGTCGGGGCCGAGGCGCGCGAGGTCTGGATCGTCAACAAGCCGGCCGGGGTGGTTTCGACCGCGCGGGAGCCGGGCAACCGGCCGGCTGTCGTCGGGCTGGTCGACTCGCTGGCGCGGCTCTACCCCGTCGGGCGGCTCGACGTCGATTCAACCGGGTTGTTGTTGCTGACCAACGACGGCGAGCTGGCCAACCGGCTGACGCACCCGCGCTATGAAGTGGCCAAGGCCTACGAGGTGACGCTGCGGCGGCCGGCTTCGGATCGTGACCTGGGGCGGCTGGCAAGCGGGGTCGACCTCGACGACGGGCCGACGGCGCCGGCCGAGGTGCGCCGGCTGGGCGAGCGGCGGATCGAGGTGGTCCTGCGCGAAGGCCGCAACCGACAGGTGCGGCGGATGGCCGAGGCCGTCGGCAACGACGTGGTCGCCCTGCGGCGCGTCCGCTTCGGCCCGGTCGAGCTGGGCCGGCTGGCCAAAGGCCAGGCCCGGCGGCTCTCGGGGGCCGAGGTCGAGCGGCTGCGTGAAGCGAGCGCGATGAGTTGACTCGGACGGCGAAGGTGCGCTTGCGCGGGCGGCCCCCGGAGTCGATCCGCGCCAATGGTTGTCGGTGCCTGGCGCTACCCGATGGAGTTGCCCAACATGCGTCGCACCGCGGTCACGACCGAGTCCGGTTCTGTCTCTACCTGTAGATAGGTGAAATGCGCCACCCGGTAGCCACCCAGTTGCAGGGTTCGATCGCGCAATCGGTCGCGCTCGAATGCCGCAGCGTTGTCGTGAGTGCGCCTGCCATCCGTTTCAACGACGAACCGCCGCTCCGGCCAGAGGAAATCCACCATCAAGCGACGTCCCTCGACCGCCAAGACTCGGTTGCACTCCGGAGTCGGGAGCTCAGCGGCGGTAATCAAGGTGAGGAACCGCGCCTCGAGCGGGCTGCGCAGGTCGGGGCGAAGGCGAGTGCCCTGGCCGGCCGTGTCGGGCAAGTGCCAGTCGCGCAATATCCGTCGCAGCAATGGCGCTCCTCGCCTCCGCTGCGTGGAGAGGATGTGGGCGATGGCCTCAACGTCGAGGCTGCGCTGGACGGCGCTTCGCTCGACGGCCTTTCGCAGCGATGCCTCATCCAGGATCCCGGCGAGATCGACAAGGGTTCGCGATGGGCTCGTGCACGGGACCCCGTCGCATTTCCCCGTTTCGGCGCCGCTGGGTCGCGGCACGTCGTGCCTGCGGATCCCGTCGATCTGGCGTCCCCCTGCGTCGGGCGAGATCACGTCGATGACCTGCGGCCCCGTCTCCAGGAGGCCGAGCAAGTCGCCAGCGGTGCGATGGGAGACCAGGGCGCCCGCCCCGCAGGCGAGAGTCGCGGACAGCACCCGACCTCGTTTGTCGATGCCCGCTCGGCCGACGGCGAAGGTTCCGCGAAATTGTGGGTGCAGGCGCCCGTCGCGAACTGCCCGGCCGATGGCGCTGTCTGAAATGCCAAGGTCGCGCAGCTGCCGGCGCGAGACAACCCCATGCTGCCCGTCGGCGATGGTGGCCACTCGGCCCCAACTGCTTCCCCTGTTAGTTCTGCCCCCTATACGCACATAAGTCGCAGCGGAAGCAGATTCGCCCCCCGGCTTTGGGAAGATGTCCGCAGTGAGCGCGAATGGGGATCAGAGGCTCTTTGCTGTGCGGGGGGCCGTGCAGGCAGAGGCCAACGAGGCGGGGGCGATCGTCTCCGCCACCACCGAGCTCGTCCGCGAGCTGCTCGAGCGGAACTCGCTGACGCCGACGGCGATCGTCAGCTGCATCTTCACCACCACGGACGACCTCGACGCCGAGTTCCCGGCGGTCGCCGCGCGCGAGCTCGGGCTCGAGGCGGTGCCGCTGCTCTGCAGCCGCGAGATCCCCGTGCCGGGCTCGATGCCGCGGGTGATCAGGGCGATGCTGCACTACTACGCGCCCGCCGGCCACACGACAGCGCACGCCTACCTCGGGGCGACGCAGGGCCTGCGCAGCGACCTGCACGCGGCGCAGTAACGGGCCGCCCCGCAGCGGCTTCGGCCACAATGAGCGCATGACCGTCACCTTCGCCGAGAAGCTCGCCCGCATTCCGGGCTACCAGGCGGGCGTGCCGACCGGGCAGGCGCCGGAGGCGATCGCCGCCGGCGAGATCGCCCAACTCGCCTCCAACGAGTCGCCTTTCTCCCCGCACGAGAAGGTGGTCGAGGCGATCCGCGGGGCCGCCACCGCGATGAACCGTTACCCGGACCCCGATGCGACCCTGCTGCGCCGCCGTCTCGCCGACCGCTACGAGGTCGAGCCCGGCCGGGTCGCGGTCGGCAACGGCTCCTGCGAGATATTGCTTGCCGCCGCCACGGCGCTTTGCGAGCCGGGCTCGGAGATCGTCTACGCCTGGCCCTCGTTCTCGATGTACCCGTACCTCGCGGCGCTCAGCGGCGCGCGCGAGATCCGCGTGCCGCTCGCCGAGGGCGAGGTCCACGACCTCGACGCGATGGCGGCGGAGGTGACCGCGGCGACGCAGCTGGTCATCGTCTGCAACCCCAACAACCCGACCGGCACCCACCTGCCGGCCGCGCGGGTGGCCGAGTTCTGCGCGCGCATCCCCGGCCACGTCACGATCGCCCTCGACGAGGCCTACGTCGAGTTCCAGACCGAGGACGATCCCGACTCGACCGTCGACCTGCTCGCCGAGTTCCCCAACCTGGTCGTGCTGCGCACGTTCAGCAAGGTCTATGGCCTGGCCGGCCTGCGGGTCGGCTTCGCGCTCGGCTCGGCCAAGTTCCGCGCCGCGGTCGACGCGGTGCGCCAGCCGTTCGACGTCAACGCGATCGCTCAGGCCGCCGCCGCCGAGGCGCTCCTGCACCAAGACGACGTCGCGCAGCGGGTCGAGCGGACCCTGGTCGAGCGCGTCCGCGTCGAGGAGGGGCTGCGCGAGCTCGGCCTGGAGACGGCCGAGACCCAGGCCAACTTCTCCTGGATCGACCTCGCCGACGCAGATGAGCAGGAGGTCGTCGCGGCGCTCGCCGCGCAGCAGATCGCCGTCCGGCCCGGCACGCCGCTGGGCAGCTCCGGCCACATCCGCGTCAGCTACGGCACGCCGGCCGAGAACGACCGCTTTCTCGCCGCGATCGCCGAAACCCGCGGTTGAACGCTTTGACCGGCCGAGCCGGTCCAGGTGGAAAGTAGAGTCTTGACCGTGGAGAAAGGTGACAGCAGAATGATCATCGGAATGGGGGAGGACACCCGTGACCGGGTTCGCGATCGGCGCATCGAGCGGGTCGTCGAGTTGGTCGCGCCGGAAGCGCTGATCGGCGACCTGCCGCTCGGCGCCGATCGCGAGCGCGCCGTGGTGCGCGGGCGCGAAGCGGTCGGCAACGTGCTCGAAAGGGCCGACGACCGGCTGCTGGTCGTGGTCGGGCCGTGCAGCGTCCACGACGCCGACGCGGCGCTCGAGTACGGCCGCCGGCTGGCGGCGCTGAGCGGCGAGCTGCAGGACGACCTGCTGGTCGCGATGCGCGTCTACTTCGAGAAGCCGCGGACGACGACCGGCTGGAAGGGGCTGATCAACGACCCCTACCTGGACGGCTCCTGTGATGTCAACGCCGGCCTGCGCATCGCCCGCGACCTGCTGCTGCAGGTGCTCGAGCTCGACCTCGCGATCGGCTGCGAGTTCCTCGACCCGATCACCCCGCAGTACATCTCCGACACGGTCGCCTGGGGGGCGATCGGGGCGCGCACGACCGAGAGCCAGATCCACCGCCAGCTCGGCTCCGGCCTCTCGATGCCGATCGGCTTCAAGAACCGCACCGACGGCGACGTCCAGGTCGCGGTCGACGCGGTCCGCGCGGCGGCGGCCTCGCACGCTTTCGCCGGGATCGACGACGCCGGCCGGCCGGCGATTCTGCACACGGTCGGCAACCCCGACGGCCACGTGATCCTGCGCGGCGGCCGCGGCGCGCCCAACTGCGACCCCGCGGGGGTCGCGGCCGCGCTGGAGAAGCTCTCCGCCGCGGGCCTCGCCGAGCGGGTCGTGATCGACGCCTCGCACGACAACAGCGCCAAGGACCCGGAGAAGCAGGTTCTCGCGGCGCAGGCGATCGGCGACCAGGTCGCCGCCGGCAACCGGGCGATCGTCGGGATCATGCTCGAGTCGTTCCTGGTCGAGGGGCGCCAGGACCTCGGCGACGCCGGCTCGCTCGTCTACGGCCAGTCGATCACCGACCCCTGCATCGATTGGGAGCACACCGTGACCGCGCTGGAGGGACTGGCGGCGGCGGTGAGGACACGGCGCGAGGGATGAGGGTCGCCGTCCTCGGGGTGGGCCTGATCGGAGGCTCGATCGGGCTCGCCGCACGGCAGCGGCTGGGCTGCGAGGTCGTCGGCTGGGGCCACAACCGCGCAACCGTCGACCGCGCCGCCGGGCTCGGCGCCGTCGACCGCGTCGCCGACAGCGTCGCCGAGGCCTGCGCCGGGGCCGAGATCGTCTTCTGCGCGGCGCCGGTGGCGGTGTTGCCCGAGCTCGCCCGTGAGGCGCTGGCGGCGAGCGGGCCCGAGGCCGTTGTCACCGACGCGGGCTCGACCAAGCGCTCGATCGTCGCCGCGTTGGGAGAGGACGGGCGCTTTGTCGGCGGCCACCCGCTGGCGGGAGCGGAGACCGCCGGGGTCGAGAATGCCCGCGCCGACCTGTTCAAGGGGGCGCGTTGGTACCTGACCCCGGGCGAGCACACCGGCGACAGCCTCTACAAGTTGCTGCAGAGCGCGATCGCCGGCTTCGGCGCGCGGCCGCAGGCGATCGACCCCGCCGCGCACGACCGCCTGATGGCGACGATCAGCCACCTGCCGCACGTGCTCGCCAACGCCCTCGTCGCCCAGGCGGCGAGCGAGCTGACAGGCGCGGGGGACGGACTTCCCGACGTCGGCCCGAGCTTCCGCGACGCGACCCGGGTGGCCGGCTCGAACCCCTCTGTCTGGGCCGACATCTACAGCGCCAACGCCGACGCCGTGCTTGCCGCGATCGACGACGTCGTCGCCCGGCTCGGCGAGGCGCGCGAGCTGATCGACTCCGGCGACCGCGAGGCGATCGCCGCCTGGCACACTCGCGCGGCCGAGCTCGCCGCCGGGCTGGCCGAAGACCCGGAAGCGCCGGAGTAGCGGGGGTGGCGACCCGCTTCGAGCCATCGGGGCCGCTGCGCGGCGACCTGCGCCCGCCGGCCGACAAGTCGGTCTCCCACCGGGCGGCGCTGATCGCGGCGATGTCTGAGGGCGAGACGACGATCGAGGGCTACCTCGACGCCGCCGACACGCGCTCGACCCTGGCTGCGGTCGAGGCGCTCGGCGCCACGATCGAGGGCGCCGGCGGGGACTCGCTCGACCCGTCGCTGCGGGTCCGCGGGACCGGCCTGCGCGGCGCCGCCCCGACGTCGATCGACGTCGGCAACGCCGGCACCCTGCTGCGCCTGCTGCCGGGCTGGCTCGCCGGTCAGGAGACCGGCGCCTGGACGCTCGACGGCGACGACTCGATCCGCCGCCGCCCGGTCGACCGCGTCGTCGTGCCGCTGCGCGAGATGGGCGCGCGCCTGGAGTGCCGCGACGGGCGCCTGCCGCCGCTGCGGATCGAGGCGGCGCCGCTGCGCGGGATCGCCTACGAGCTGCCGGTCGCCAGCGCCCAGGTCAAGTCCTGCCTGCTCTTCGCCGGCCTGCTCGCGGAGGGCGAGACGACGGTGGTCGAGCCGCTGCCGAGCCGCGACCACAGCGAGCGCATGCTGGCCGCGGCAGGGGCCGAGGTCGAGCGCGGCGACCGCACGGTCTCGATCCGGCCCGCGGCCCGCCTCGAGCCGGGCGAGATCGCCGTACCCGCCGACTTCTCCTCGGCCGCCTTCTTCGTCGTCGCCGGCCTGCTCGTCGCCGGCAGCGAGGTCGTGCTCAGCGGCGTCGGCCTCAACCCGACCCGCACCGGCCTGCTCGAGATCCTGGCGCGGATGGGGGCCGAGATCGAGGTCGAGCCCGAGGGCGAGCGCGGCGGCGAGCCGAGCGGGCGCCTGCGCGTGCGCCCGGCGCCGCTGCGCGGGACCGAGGTCGGCGGCGCCGATGTGCCGCTGGCGATTGACGAGCTGCCGCTGGTGGCGCTCGCCGCCTGCTTCGCCGAGGGCGCGACGACGATCCGCGACGCGGCTGAGCTGCGGCGCAAGGAGAGTGACCGGATCGCCACCGTCGCCGCGGCGCTGACGGCGCTCGGCGCCACGGTTGAGACGAGCGAGGACGGAATGCGGATCGAGGGCGGCAGCGGCCTGCGCGGCGGCGCGATCGAGTCGCACGGCGACCACCGCATCGCGATGCTGGGCGCCGTCGCCGGCCTCGCCTCGCGCGAGGGGGTCGAGGTCGCGGGCATGGACGCCGCCGCGGTCAGCTACCCCGGCTTCGAGGCCGACCTCGCCTCGCTTGCTCACTGAGCCGTACTCTGCCGCGATGGTCATCGCTATCGACGGTCCCGCCGGGGCCGGCAAGTCCACCGTCGCCCGTGCTGTCGCTGCGGCGCTCGACTTCACCTACCTCGACTCCGGGGCGATGTACCGCTGCGTGGCGCTGGCGGCGCTCGAGCGCGGTGCCTCGCTCGACGACGGGGCGGACCTCGGTGCGCTGGCGGGCTCGCTTGCGATCGCGCTCGACGGCGCCCGCGTCGTCCTCGACGGCGAGGACGTCAGCGCGGCGATCCGCACGCCGCAGGTGACCGAGGCCGCCTCGCGCGTCTCCGTGCACCAGCCCGTGCGCGAGGCGATGGTCGCGAGCCAGCGGCGGCTGATCGCGGCCGGGCGCTATGTCGCCGAGGGGCGCGACATCGGCACCGTCGTCAGCCCCGACTCGCCGCTCAAGGTCTTCCTCACCGCGAGCGACGAGGAGCGCGCCCGCCGCCGCGCCGCCGAGAGCGGCGAGGACCTGGCCGCGGTGCTCGCCGCCCAGCGCGAGCGCGACCGCCGCGACGAGACCCGCGAGCACAGCGCCCTGCGCGCCGCCCCCGATGCGGTCGAGATCGACACCACCGGGCTGACTCTCGACGACGTGGTCCGTCGCATCGTCGATATGGCTCGTGAACGGGCGCTGGCATGAGACGAGTGGTCACTTTGCCACCGAAAACGGGGGTAAACCGTTCAGTGAGGGGATCGCGATGAGCAGGCCGACCGTCGCCGTCGTCGGCTTCCCCAACGTCGGTAAGAGCACCCTGGTCAACCGGCTGGCCGGGGGGCGCGAGGCGGTCACCCACGCCGAGCCGGGCGCCACCCGCGACCGCAAGCGCGTGCCCTGCGAGTGGAACGGGGTCGGCTTCGAGTTGCTCGACACCGGCGGCATCGACGTCGGCGACGAGAGCGAGCTGGCGGCGGAGGTGCAGAGCCAGGCCCGGATCGGGATCGCCGAGGCGGACGCGATCGTGCTCGTCGTCGACGGCCGCGCCGGCCTGCGCGCCGGCGACGCCGAGCTGGCCAAGACCCTGCGGGGCGGCGAGGTCCCTGTGCTCGTCGCGGTCAACAAAGTCGACCGCCCCGGTGACGAGCACCTCGGCGCCGAGTTCCACAAGCTCGGCCTCGGCGAGCCGTTCGTCGTCTCGGCCACGCATGGGCTCGGCAGCGGCGACCTGCTCGATCGCGTGGTCGAGCTGCTCGGCGAGCGGCCCGAGCCGACCGCCCCGAGCGACGCCGTCCACGTCGCCGTCGTCGGCCGGCCCAACGCCGGCAAGTCCTCGCTGGTCAACGCCTTCCTCGGCAGCGAGCGGGTGATCGTCTCGGCCAGGGCGGGCACGACCCGCGACGCGATCGACACCGAGCTCGAGGTCGAGGGCCGCCCGGTGCTGCTCGTCGACACCGCCGGGCTGCGCCGCCGCTCCAAGGTCGCCGGCACGGTCGACTACTACGCGCAGCTGCGTTCCGAGCTCGCGGTCGAGCGGGCCGATGTGGCGCTGGTCGTCTGCGACGCGGTCGACGGGGTCACGGCGGAGGACCTGCGCATCGCCGAGCTGGCGATGAAGGCCGGCTGCGCGACCCTGCTCGTGCTCAACAAGTGGGACGTCGGCGTCACCGACGTCGACGACGCCCGCGCCCGCGTCGCGCAGAAGCTGCGCCTGCGGCCCGAGGTCGTCACCTGCTCGGCGCTGCAGGGCCGCAACGTCGCCAAGCTGCTGCCGAAGGCGCTGAGCCTCGCCGACCGGGCCGGGCAGCGGATCCCGACCCCGGAGTTGAACCGCTTCGTCGCCGACGTCGTCGCCACGACCCCGCCGCCCTCGCGCCGCGGCCGCCGGCTGCGGCTCTACTACGCGGCGCAGGTCGGCGAGCGGCCCTGGCGGATCGCGATCCAGGTCAACGACCGGCGGCTGATCGTGCGCGACTGGGCCTACCACCTGGAGAACCGCATGCGCGAGGCCTACGGCCTGGAGGGAATCCCCTTGGTCATCGACTTTGTGCCCCATACGGGCCGCCGACGCTGAGAAGCGTTTACTAGTCTTGCCGCATGCCAGATATCGAGCCACTCGCCGCGGGCGAGTACCTATTCACGTCCGAGTCGGTAACCGAGGGTCATCCAGACAAGGTCTGCGACCAGATCTCCGACGCCATCCTCGACGCTGTCCTCGCCGGCGATCCGGAGGGGCGCGTCGCCTGCGAGACCATGGTCAACACCGGGATGGCAGTCGTCTCCGGCGAGATCTCGACCGACGTCCACCTCGACGTGCCCGAGCTGGTCCGCGAGACGATCCGCGGGATCGGCTACGACCACGGCGACTACGGCTACAACTGCGATCACATCTCAGTCCTCGTCTCGCTCGACAAGCAGTCGCCCGACATCGCCCAGGGCGTCGACGAGTCGCATGAGACGCGCACCGGCCCCGACGGCGACGACGAGCTGCTGCTCGCAGGCGCCGGCGACCAGGGGATGATGTTCGGCTACGCGACCGACGAGACCGAGGCGCTGATGCCGATGGCCGCCCACCTCGCCCACCGGCTCGCCGAGCGGCTCGCGGCGGTGCGCAAGGACGGCACGCTGGAGTACCTCGGCCCCGACGGCAAGACCCAGGTCACCGTGCGCTACGCCGATGGCCGCCCGACCAGGGTCGAGAAGCTGCTGATCTCCACCCAGCACGCCGACGGCGTCGCCCAGGAGACGATCAAAGCCGACCTCTGGCAGCACGTCGTGCTGCCGGTGCTTGAGGCGGAGGCCGAGGGCCTCTACGACGAGGACCACCTGCGCGAGGGCCTGCTGGTCAACCCGACCGGCAAGTTCGTGATTGGCGGCCCGGTCGGCGACGCCGGCCTCACCGGCCGCAAGATCATCGTCGACACCTACGGCGGCATGGCCCGCCACGGCGGCGGCGCCTTCTCCGGCAAGGACCCGTCCAAGGTCGACCGCTCGGCCGCCTACGCGGCCCGTTACGTGGCCAAGAACGTCGTCGCCGCCGGGCTCGCACAGCGTTGCGAGGTCCAGGTCGCCTACGCGATCGGCGTCGCCCATCCGGTCTCGCTGATGGTCGAGACCTTCGGCACCGGCACGCTCCCCGACGAGGAGATCTCACGCTTGGTCGAGGCCGAGTTCGACCTCCGTCCCGGGGCCTTCCGGCGCTACCTCGACCTGCACCGGCCGATCTTCCAGAAGACCGCCGCCTACGGCCACTTCGGCCGCGAGGACGACGACTTCACCTGGGAGGCAACCGACCGGGCCGACGCCCTGAAAGAGGCCGCCGCCTCCGCGAACGCGGCGCCCGCTTAGGGACCGGAGGGGTCCGCGCCGCGAGTTGCCTGGTCGACCCTGTGGACGACGTCTGCGGGGTTGGCCACGCCGGCGAAGACGAAGTCGTTGGTGTCCTCCGCGGCGGCGGTGTCGAAGTCGACATCGCCGATCTGCATCACCCGCTGGTAGACCGACTGGCGGTAGTTGACGTTCTGCACGCGCTCCAGGCGCGTCTCCTGGATCTCACGCGAGACGATCCCGCGCTTGATGTTGAGCCGCCGGTTGGTGATCGTGTAGGTGGTCGCGACGCGCTTGACGAAGCCGGCGAGGACGGTGATCGCGATCGCGACGAGGACGACGAGGAAGACGGTCGCGCCGCTGTCGCTGATCAGCTTCGCGACGACGCCGGCGAGCGCGGCGACCACGATCCCCTTCAGGTAGAAGCCGAGGATCGCCCGCCACGAGGGGTGGCCTTCGAAGATCACCTGCTCGCCGGGACTGAGGTTGAGGCTCATCACAGAACAGGATATCCCGGCCGTCCGCCGACCTCCATACCTTCGACGGCGTGACGATCGCCAAGGTCGAGCCGCTGACCACCGCCCGCGCCCTGCGCGGTCCCTTCGACTACCGCCTGCCGGCGGCGATGGCCGGGCTCGAGGTCGGCAGCGTGGTGCGTGTGCCGTTCGGCCGGCGGCGCACGCTGGGTGTCGTCGTCGCCCTGGCCGAGAGCTCGGAGCTGCCGCTCGAGCGCCTCGCCGAGCCGCTGGAAGCGCTCGAGGCGGGCGTCCCGGCGGAGCTGGTCCGGCTCGGCCTCTGGCTCGCAGCCGAGTACTGCTCGACCCCGTCGCGCGGGTTGCAGCTGGTGCTGCCGCCGGGCACCGGCGCCGGCGGCCAGCGGGTGCGGGCGCGGACCGAGCTGCGGGCCGAGATCGCCGTCGACGGCGAGCGGGCGCTGGCCGGCGAAACCCGGCTCGGCGCAAGGCAGCGGGCGGTGCTGGAGGCGCTGCGCGGCGGCGAGATGTCGGCTGGCGAGCTGGCGGCCGCGGTCGGCGCAGACCGCGCGGTCCTGCGCCGGCTCGAGCAGCGCGGCCTGATCGCGACCCGCAGCTCACGCCTGCGGCGCAGCCCCGGCGGCGCCGAGCTCGCTGCCGCTGCGGAGAGGCCGCAGCTGCTGCCCGAGCAGGAGCGCGCCGTCGCCGAGATCGTCGCCGCCCTCGACGGCGAGGCCGGGGCGCCCCGCAAGCTGCTCCTGCACGGGGTCACCGGGTCGGGCAAGACCGAGGTCTACCTCGCCGCGGTCGAGGCCGCGCTCGCCCGCGGCCGCGGGGCGATCGTGCTCGTGCCGGAGATCGGGCTGGCGCCGCAGGCCGTGGCGCGCTTCCGGGCGCGGCTCGGCGATCGCTTCGCCGTGCTCCACTCGGCGCTCTCGCCGGGTGAGCGCTACGACGAGTGGCAGCGCCTGCGCAGCGGCGAGGCGAGCGTCTGCGTAGGCCCCCGCTCGGCCGTCTTCGCCCCGGTCCGCGAGCTCGGCCTGATCGTGGTCGACGAGGAGCACGACCCCTCCTACAAGCAGGAGGGCGACCCCTGCTACGACGCCCGCACCGTCGCCCGCCGCCGCGCGGCCGAATGCGGCGCGGCGCTGGTCGCCGGTACCGCGACGCCGCGGCCGGAGTCGTGGCGGGAGCTGCCGCGGGTAGAGCTGGCGCGTCGCGTCGACGGACGCCGCATGCCGCCGGTCGAGGTGCTCGACATGCGCGAGGCGGAGGGGAGCTCGGGCCCGCTGCACCCGACCACCTGGGAGGCGCTGCAACGGGTGCGTGCGGACGGCGCCAAGGCGATCGTGATGGTCAACCGGCGCGGCTTCTCGCCCTGGCTGACCTGCCGCTCCTGCGGGCGCCACTGGGGCTGTCCGAACTGCGACGTCTCGCTGATCGTCCACCGCCACGCCGGCCGCCTCGTCTGCCACCACTGCGCCCACACCGAGCCGCTGCCGCGATCCTGCTCGGACTGCGGCTCGACCACGCTCTCGCGCAGCGGCGCCGGCACCGAGCAGATCGAGGCGCTGCTGCGCGAGCAGCTCGGCTCGATGCCGGTCTTCCGGCTCGACTCCGACACCGTCGCCGGCCGCGGCGCCCACGCCCGCATCCTCGCCGGCTTCGGCGAGGCAGAGAGCGCCGTCCTCGTCGGCACCCAGATGGTCGCCAAGGGCCACGACTTCCCCGAGGTGACGCTGAGCGCGATCCTCGACGCCGACGCGACCCTGCGCTTCCCCGACTTCCGCGCCGCCGAGCGCACCTTCGCGATGATCACCCAGCTCGCCGGGCGCAGCGGCCGCGGCGCCGCCGGAGGGGAGGTGATCGTGCAGACGCTGGCGCCTGCGGCGCCCAGCGTCACCCACGCCGCCGGCCACGACTCGGCCGGCTTCCTCGCCGGGGAGCTCGGGCGCCGCGAGGCGCTGCGCTACCCGCCCTTCTCGCACCTGGTCCGGGTCGTGCTCAAGGCCGAGGACGAGTCACGCCTGCAAGGGGCCGCGGCGAAGCTCGCCGCGGCACTGGCCGAGACCCTGCCCGCGGAGACCGAGCTGCTCGGCCCGGCGCCGATGTTCCGCGTCCGCAACCGCTACCGCCGCCGCCTCCTGACCAAGGCGAGCGACCGCGATGCGACCGTGACCGCGATCGGCGCCGCAGTCGAGCGCCTCGCCACCGAGCGTGCCCTCAAGGACGTAGCGGTCGGCGTCGACGTCGACCCCCAGTAGCGAGGGGCCGATCCATACAATCACTCTTGTGAGCGACGACGGAGCCGTCCGGGACGAGACCGAGCGCGAGCAGCTCGAAGCGGAGCTGATCGAGCGGCGCGAAGCGGCGCTGGCCAGGGTGGTCAAGTTCGGCGACCCGGTGCTGAAGAGCAGAGCCTCCCCGGTCACCGACTTCGGTCCCGGGCTGCGCGCCGAGGCCGACCGCATGATCGCGATCATGCGCGACGGGCTGGGTGTCGGCCTGGCCGCGACGCAACTCGGCGTGCTGCGCCGACTGCTCGTCTTCCAGGCCGGCCCCGACAGCGCCCCGACCGGGCTCGTCAACCCGACCGTGGAGTGGCTCTCCGAGGAGGCCGTGGTCGCTGAAGAGGGCTGCCTCAG
>Ga0209939_1000096_pt1 | contig 14575 bp, 8 predicted proteins | sample SalPon2A_A_D1_MG_FD_185714 | JGI IMG/M metagenome (GOLD analysis project Ga0209939, IMG submission 185714) | Soil microbial communities from South San Francisco under conditions of wetland restoration - Salt Pond MetaG R2A_A_D1_MG (SPAdes)... | ecosystem: Environmental > Terrestrial > Soil >...
CTGTGATTGTAGGAATAGAAAGAACAGTTCGGCGCCATCTGCACGCCAGCACCAATCTTGATTGGACCCTTGTAAGCAGAGAACTGGCAACGGGGCTGAATATGAGTTCCGACCCCAATCTCAACACTGCCGCCACTCCCCGTTTGAATTATGGTGTCACGATGAATGTGCACTCCATCACCAAGGATGACAGCACTGCTCTCCCACCCCTGATAAATCAACACCCGGTCGTCAATAAAAACGTGCCGACCGAAAGCCAGGTTCTTACCTGACACGCTCGCCGAAGGAGAGATATAACCATTGCGGTTCAATTGTGCCAAACCGTGACACCCGTAAAATGGAGGCATGAATAACCTGGCCAGCCAGGTGGCACAACGGCCGAGAAAGCTCCGCCCCGCAAACCTCATCCAGAACCTGGTCCACAATCCAATGAATCTTCGGAAAATTTTCATCAAACTTAACCTTTGATTTTAAATGATCTGTCTCGGCACCAAATTTCTTTAACAAGAGGAATCAAACCGGCGGCACCCGATGGATCAAACTCCCCTGCAATCGACCAACCTGCCACCCAAGCGACCAGAACCACTTCCCTCGGGTCACTTTATTGCGTAACTGGGGTAGCAGCCGAACCTGCCTGATCCACTTTCTCAGATAGCGTACCCAAGGGCGCAGGAGACCTTTTATGTTCTTTTCGAGAGGTTCCCTGTAGCGCTTGGACAGCTTCACATTGTATTTAGCGTAATTTCTGGCCTGACTATAAATATCAAACAATGAATCGCGAAAGCGGATATGCATGACTGCCTCAGGGACAAACTGCAATTCAACCCCACGCTGTTGAATTCTGAAGCAGTAATCTGTGTCATGCAGACAGGGTAATCCATCGTCAAAATCACCGACGTCCAGACAGAGAGATCGCCTGATGCCCAAAGTGCCTCCCCCGGCATGTTTCATATGCGGCGGATACCAGATGACCGGAAGTTCATCCAATTGAGAATTACCACGACTCTGCTGCAACCAATCGGAGTTGAGTTTTTCTGTATCCATTCGCGATGCGACAAATTCGTGTTCCGCCAGGGCATTTCCCATCGCTGCAACCCAGCCTTCACCCACCACATCATCAGAATCGCAGAATGCCACCGATTCACCTGAAGCAGCTTTTATTCCTGTACTTAATGCATAAGGTTGACCCTGCCGTTCAAAGGCATCGACGATTCTCAAACCGGGGAGCCGATCCTTATAGGAACGGACAATAGCGACTGAATTATCGGTGGATCGATTATTGACAAGAACCACTTCCCAAGGCTCCGTCCAGGATTGTCCGGCCAGAGCCTCCATCTGCTCAGAGATGGTATCTGCAGCGTTATAGCAAGGGATAATCACACTTAATTTCATTGTGCCCTCTTCTTTTTTTCACACAATTCCGAGTTGCTACACCTGATAACGATGACCTGCTCCAGACGTACACTGCAACTCATTCAGGAACTTTTTTTCCGCCTTCATCAGCCAATACTGTTTTTGGACGATTCCCTTTCCGAGCAATTCAGGAACCGTTACAAATTGATACTGCCCCGACCAGCAAGAAAGGAGCGAATCGACTGCAGCCAACATCGGTTCTCTATCACGATAGTGTTCTTTAATCGTGTCATACATCCCATCATGAAAAAGGATGATACTGCCGGGCTTTATTTTGGCTGAAACATCATCAACCATCTGTTGCGCGTCATGATCGAGCCAATCGTGAGCAGCCAGACTCCAGGTGACAACCTGATAACCCGTGCGAAGAGCGTCGATACGGGACCAGAAGGTTTGATTGCCATATGGGGGTCGAAACAACTTTTCTCCATAAGGAGACAACGCTTCACCCCCTTTGCGGATTTCAGCCCGTCTTGCAGATCCGGAGATGTAGGGAAATGATGCATGACCCCAGGAGTGATTCGCGACTGTGTGGCCTTCTTCTGCGACCTGCTGAACGAGTTCAGGAAAACGCAGCGCATTTTCACCAATCATAAAGAACGTTGCCCTGGCTTGATGTCGTTGCAGAATATTCAATAATTGCGGGGTCGTCCGGGAATCAGGGCCGTCATCGAACGTCAGCGCTACAAGTGGTTCATTCGTGTTGACATGGGTAATTGTACCCAGATACCGGGATAACAGAGCCCCCTTTAGTTTTCGAAAGAAGTTCATTCAATCCCCACTTGTCGTCACAGGATTCAGGTTTTGTGCATTGGATCCCGAAGCATTTGCCGTCTGCTGAGATTCAAAATCGTTAAAAACTCTCTGATAGGCGGCAGTTGAAGCCATTATCTGAGCCTGAGCAGCAGCCAGCAACTCTGGTCTGAGCTGTTCGGCAGCGTGCCACGCGTTATCAATCGATTTCAAAATCTTCTTTTCAGTTAACGCTTCATCAAAGAGAAGAACTTCGCACCCGCAACCAAACTGATCAGCAAGACCCTGGAACTTGTCGATATAATAAGCGGACTTGGCCAGACAGACAGCCGGGATTCCCTGGGACAGAGCAAAGACAGCTGTGTGGTAACTCCCGGTAATCACACAACGGCAACGAGATACTTGATCAATCAGGCGCTGAGGTGAGTCAAGACCAGCTCCTCCGTCCGATTCGAGGTCAATATCTGTCAGGATCGCCTGAATAGTTGCGACATCTGATTCCTGGTCATGGAAAGAGATCGGAACCGGAAGAAGCTGTGCTGCATGAAGGTGCGACGCTTTTCCCAAGGCACTCTGGAGCAAGTTCAAACGATTGCTGCCGACCGATGAATAGCTGGCCAAACGCAGATTGACACCAATGCCCTGCCCCAACTCAATGGACCTGGCATTATAAGCCATTTCAATAGCATCATCGCCGGTGACCGCAAAATGGTTGGGGGTTACTCCCAGTGATCGCAATAAAGCAGGAGCGGCAAGTTTTTCCCTGACATAAATATGGTTGACCTTTGGCAAGACGGCACGGGCCTCAGCAACCAGCTTGTCGTTTTCCATCGGCCCTACACCTTGTCCAAACAGCGAGACCGGCACATTGAAACAGTTCGCCAGGCGAACAACATCCAAAAGGGTGCTGGCATAGTCTGCAAAGGCATCATTCAGGTCACCACCTCCACTGACTACCAGCAAGTCGGCCTCTGAGACAGCTGAGACAAACAGATCAAGCTCATGCGAATCCCGGCCACGAAGCTTTTCCCGTCTCCGTATCCATGCCAGAGCCAGGTCAGGACGATAGCGCTGAATATGTCGCTCTAACTTATAAAAGTATGAGGTGAAAGCACCAGGGATAAAACGATGCAGACCGCCCAGCAGTAAGCCATCGTGGAACCAGAGATGACGTCCCCGGGAATTCAGGGGTATCGCCCGTGGCGCATATCTTTTCAGCAGATCAAAATCATCCGTCAATACCTGTATTTCAGCGTCTGGCCAAAGAGAACCAAGCCTTTCAACCGTTATCTGCAGCATGGCCACATCTCCCATATTGCGAAGATGGTAGCAGCCATTTTCAATCAGAATCTTCAACGGCTCATGTTCCGATCGAACTGTACTTTTTTGAACTGAGGATAATCGCTTTGTCGTCAATGAACGGAATCGCCTTCGTAGTCCAGCACTGATCCGAGACCAGAGACGATTTTTATGGTACGCAACCTGATTTCGCCATATCGTGTTTCGAAGAATCTTGACCCAGGGTTCTTGCAGAGAAACCGCCCTGGCTTGTTTATATATTTTTTTCAAATCATAATTTTCATCAGGACCCAACCCTCTCAAATTTGAAATCTGACGATCACTCACATCATGCTTGAAGCTGGCAGGCAGGCCAACTCCCATAACGCGAAAATTCAGAATAGTTCGGATACACTTTTCGCAAACTCCGCAGTTCCTGTCCCGTTCTTCTCCTTCCCAGCAAACACGTAAATACTGCATCGCTTCAGGCCAGGTTGCGACAAGCTGAACTTTTTCGTTGCGTGAGAACCCGGAGCCATCATGCACAATTGAGAAGTTCCGGCTTGACATCAGATGATCTGTTACAGGACTTGACCCCCAAGGGGTGTACAGTTCGTTGTACGAGCATGAACTGGCAACTAATCCTGCCGAAAATTTACCCTGAAGCATCATCAGGCAAAATGTCAGTCCGGCGCCATGAGCGTCTCCCCAATAATGATCCAGTTCCTTAAAATTAGTTGCGACAGGAATCAACTCAATGTCAGTGTTAGCTAATATATTTTTTGAATTCTTTACCGCTAGAGAAAACTGCTCATCCTCACCAAGAGGAATATCGAATCCGTGCACCATGATTGCAGAGTGAAGCATCCGACGGAAACGACCAGGGTTCAGTTTGCTGTGTCGCATAACGGTAAAGCAGGCATCCACGCCCCCGGAAAAAGTACACAGATTGAGCAGACCATCTGCCTGAGCTGCTTCCTTTTCAACGTCTGCTCGAATATCAATTTTCCGGTACCGATGTGGTAACCAGCAATGCCATGCGCTTTGAAACTCTTCAAGATTTGTCAACAGCGAGGGTGAAACCTCGCCATGAACCAGCAGTGTATGGCCACTTTTCATTGCCAGAAACAGGGCACCCAGGAGAAACGGATCACAAGATTGGCTCAAGGAGTCAGCATGTTCTTCGGGCAGGGAGAACCAGAGACGTTGCGTCTCGAAGCCTGGACGTTCTATGACGCTTCCAGCGATAATTCGCCCTTCGCTGCGCCGGGGTTCTTCAATCGAGAGATGTGATTGCGGCTTCATACCGGCTCCCTGCAAATAATCTGGTTATTTGAGTAACACGTCACATCCACATGACAATGCTATATTCAAGTCTAACTAAAGATGTCGTTTTGACCAGAGCATGAGACCCAATAAAGACTTCAACCCGGAGGAGTCTATGATCTCATTCTTCAAGTGAATGGGTGCAGCGGGACCAGGCAACAGCTGATTCAGAATATCCATATTGAAGAACGACTCCAGCTGCTCACGATTTTCCTCTGCCTGGTGACGAATCGATTGCCATCCTGAGCCATTAACGTCAAAGACTCGAACATAAAAGCGCTTTTCATCAGCTGTTTGACGGCGAAAAGAAGAGAGAGGTTTTCGTAAAGCCTGACCTAAGAGATATCTGAGCCTTGGACGCAGGGGTCTGGTGTGGTAAGAGTTTCGGTCCAGGGGTAACGCAGCCAGCTGCGGAAAGCGTTCGCATAAAAGTTCAATCTGAGCCCGTCTTTCCGCGATAGTTGCAGCAGGCATCCCTCCCGCCCAGGAAAGAAAACCATCATCAAGTGCCGGGACAACTGGCCAGGCGCCAAAAGAACAAGCCCAGGCAGAACTACCGACATGAAACCTCTGACGATGATGAAGATTAAAACACCAGGCCCGTTGAGATTCGAGATCTGAATACCCTTCGTACACAGATCGTAAACGTTCAACTGTCTCATCAACCAGTTCACCAAAAACTTCGCGGCGAAGTAACTTTTTCAGTACATCCGGGCTATACCCCCAACTATTGGCGTGGGTAAAAAAATTATCGAAAGACATGCACCCGGTTTCGACAGAGTAAGCCCAGTTGATATATCTGGTGCCGATCACTGCATCTAGCATGTGTCCCATCACAACCCGACGACCATTCTTCCTGAGATGAGGATAGAGTCCCCATTCCATGCAATTATTAAATCCATTGGTCAGGTGTTCCCACTTAACTTGCGTCTCTGCGTATTCAGGATATTCACTAAAGGGGATATCGATTCCGCAATGCCTGAACTTCAGGGAACGAGCAACGCCAACGGCACATTGCATCTCAATGTCTTCAGGCACTCCCAAGGTTAAAGCTACGGTTTTTGTGTTGTTCTTTTCAAGATATCCCGCCAGCAGACGTGAGTCGAGTCCACCGGACAACAAAAAGCTGTACTCCTCCTTATCAGGCATCTGCCTGCCAAGTTGTCTGTTAAACAGATCATCAAGCATGTCTACATGGGCAGAAAAAGGCAGGCTGAAATACTTTGTTGAGACAGGTAGCCGATATTGGAGGTGTTCGGTCGCTTGAGATTCTGGAGGTTTTATCAGTAGATGCCCAGCGGCAAGCCGCTTGACGCTTTTGAGCAATGTCTGTCCGTCTATACAGTGCATGGTCAACAAAATCCCGACCAGGCCTGCGGGGTTAAGTTCAGACGTGAATGCGGGGTGGCGGCTGAACAGTTCCGGACTTGAACCGACTAGCAGAAAATCTGGTCCCGAATAGTAATAGAGAGGAAAAACGCCAAGCAAGTCCCCCCCCACAATCAGACCAATCTCAGGTTGATAAACGACGCCGGCAAAGAAACCGTTCAGCACCGTTGAATCTCTACGATCTGAATCGCCCCACATGCTCCGTAACGTTGTAGCATCTATACGACCAGAGTCTTCGCCACCGACAGCGTCCCCCCAGAGAAGAGCGGCACCAGCGTCATCAGCAACCTGGCTCACTGGAGCACGGGACTCGGCAGCCCAAACCGCTCGCATCTCTCCGTAGCTGAAGTCTCCAGGCACAAGACCGTCAACCAGTGCCAATTCCGACTGGATCAAGTTAATGAAACTTTCGCGTCGCTCCAGATCTGCATCAACGGCGACAAGAAAATTGGCCATTCAGGAAACCTCCGACAAGAAGCCATAAAACAACTCACAGGCGCCAAAGTTATTCAACAGGGGGCTTATATTCCTCAATTTAAATATGTTTCCCAGTATGAATTTCCCATGAATGATCAACCAAAGCGGTTGAATAGCGCATCGGTGGAACAAACTGGTGGGGAAAGAAATGGCTTGCCTCAACATCAAAGACACAGGCAGTTGGAACCCAATCCATCTGCTCCATATCATCCGCGGCAACGATAGAAACTTTGTATTGTCCTAGAGGAAGAGGTAATCGGGGAATACGACAAATAACCCTCCCCTCACCTTTGCCAACATCAAACCTCTTCCCGGAACAGTCAACCGTGCAGTGGGTTACGGCAATTCCCAACTGATTAAAAATAGTCAGCAAAAATTTTACACGTGGCAGGTCATGATAACTTTCGTACTCAAGTACGATATCAACCGGATCTCCGGCAATTGGCATCGTTGTCTTCCTGCCAGCAGCATTCAGCAGGTATGCCGCAGTAAATTGCAAACGTCCGTCCCCACTACGAACCGGAGCGTTCTTCAAATCATGATTGTCGGAAGAATTGAAAATTTTAGCGAGATACTGTTCGACGATTTTTGAGGATTCCCCTTTGGCGACAATCCTGCCTCCATCGAGCATGATGGCAGTTGAGCAGAGTTGGTTAATCGCCCCCATATTGTGACTGACGAATAAGACAGTCCGACCCGATTCAGAAACATTCTGCATTTTGCCCAGGCACTTCTGCTGGAACTCCGCATCACCTACGGCCAGTACCTCATCAATGATCAATATTTCGGGTTCCAGATGCGCTGCAACAGAAAAGGCCAGGCGGACTTTCATACCACTTGAATATCTTTTTACCGGGGTGTCGATAAATTTTTCAACGCCGGAAAAAGCGACAATTTCATCAAACTTGCGATGAACCTCTTTCTTGGTCATCCCAAGGATCGTCCCGTTGAGAAAAACATTCTCCCGGCCTGTCAACTCCGGATGAAAACCTGTCCCAACTTCGAGCAGACTGGAGACCCGTCCCCTTATCTCGGCATATCCGCCGGTTGGATCTGTGATCCGGGAGATGATCTTCAACAGAGTTGACTTGCCAGCACCATTGCGTCCGATAACACCGACAACCTCCCCTGACTTCACCTCAAACGAAACATCTTTAAGTGCCCAGAGGACATCATCAGCATTTTCACCATCCGGGCTATCAAGGTCATTGAAGGTGTAGAGTGACCGATGTTTTCGATAATTCTGCAGCGGACTTTTAAAAAAACTGAATAGAGCTCCGCCCATGCTGTCATGAATATTCTCTTTCAGACCGATGCGATAACACTTACTCAGATCTTTAACGACTATTGCATTTTCACTTTCATTCATTACTCGCCTCGAAAGAACATGTAGCTATAAATCAAATGACATCAACAAATATTTTTTCCATACGCTGGAAGTATAAAGCTCCACTGACAAATATCAGCAGAGTGATCAAAAGACCGGGAATCACATAAAGCCATTCCATCGGTGTCCCAAGCAGGCATGAGCGAAAACCTTCGATAATCCCAACCAATGGGTTAAGCGAATAGAGCAGGCGATATTGTTGGGGTATGGATGAAGCGGAATAAACAATCGGCGCAGAATAGACGAACATCCTGATAGCGAATGGCATGGCGTGCTTCACGTCGCGATAGCGGATAGCCATTGCCGACAACCAGAGGCCCACCCCTGCGCTAAGAGCCATCATGAACAAAACCAGAAATGGAAAAAAAAGGAGATTCCAGGTTGGTGAAACACGATAATAAAGCAATACCGCCAGCAGGATGAGTATGGAAATTCCGAAATCAACCAGTTTCGCCAGAACCGGAGTCATCGGAAAAATCAGCCGAGGGAAATAAATCTTCCCCAACATATTCTGGTCTTTCACCAGACTTTCACTCGATTGAGTAATCGTCTGTGACAGATAAGTCCAGGGGATGATGGCGACCGTTGAAAACAGAAGATATGGAACGCCGTCAGTGTTGACCTTGGCAACCTGTCCGAAAATAATAGTGAAGATGGCAATCTGAATTAAAGGCTGAAGTATGGCCCAGGCGAAGCCCATGATGGTCTGGGCATACAGAACCTTGATATCTCTCCAGACCAGAAACAGAAACAGGTCGCGATATCCTCTTAATGCTTTAAAATCGATGATCTGCCAGCCGGATCGAGGTTTTACAATCGTGATCTGTGACACGACAGACTGTGTGGCATCAGGCATAAGCTCCCTCACATTCGACAGTCGTAATAAAATGGTTTCATAGATACAGGAACAATACCCCGACAAAAAACCTTGATTCCTCGGGCCCTGAAAACAGCGAGTAGACTGCCCCCCCCTCCTCTCAGAACGATGTCGACCTCAGGCTCCCGAATTTAAATCTTATCGTACTTTTAAACTTTTACTTGTAGAGTTCTCTGGAAAGTTCATGCTGATACCGCACCCACTGACCGGAGAACTCCATTTACCACTATCTCATTGATGGTGGTTTGAGGTTAAAATTGTAGTACTCCCAGACCGGTTCGGAGTTCAACAATTCATACATAATGATCTGATCAGAGTAGCCGGCGAGATAATTTTTCAGATAAAGGGTGGAAGAGAACTCGTCATAAACATCAGCGACCGAGAAGATCATGATCCCGCGATGTAAAGTCCCGACAAAATAGTTCGCAGAATTGCAACCACCGTAGAAGAACCGTGAGTACTTCAAATCCTCTTCTGGAATCTTTATCTCCCCGGTATCGATAATAACTTTTCCGAACCGAATCAAAGACCCTGAATAGAAATGCGGTTTGGTATGGAAGGTATTATCAACATAGTTCACACCGACCATATTATAGACAAAGTCAACTTCGGTTTCGGTGGCGTTTCCTGCTGCTCCCGTTACACTCAGGGATACGGTATAAGCGCGCCCGGGCTCAGTGTAGAGGTGGGTCGGATGCTGCTCGGTACTGGTTGTCCCGTCACCAAAATCCCAGAGCCATGCGGTGATATTGCCGCTGCTCTGGTCCCTGAACTTAATAACTGTTCGCCCTGCTCCTATTCGGGATTCAGCTGTAAACTCGGCACTGGTTGGAGCGGTAGTCCCAACGGTAACAAAATTCCGCTTCACCTCTGTCTGTTGTCCGCCGTTCGCATCGGTCACAGTCAAACTGGCATCGTAAACTCCCGGTTCCGCATAGGTGTGGGAAGGGTTCTGAATATCGCTGGATGATCCATCACCGAAATCCCAGAGCCAGCCAGTAATTACCAGTTCCAGGTCGGTTCCTGAATAGAGTTCGCTCTGATCCACAAAGTCAACCGTCAGTGGCGACGATCCACTCCGAACCTCGGCATCAAACTCTGCCTGCAGAATACCCTCGGGATCCTCGGCATACTGTAGAATGATCGCATCAGCGATAACATTTCCGTTCGCATCGTCACTCAGTTCGATAGTGTAAGCGCCTTTGTTGAAATGATAGACACCAAGTGGATTGGTCAGGTTCGTTGTTCTTTGATCTGCAGTGACAGTTGTCGAACCCGCGCTGTGGTTTATGACAAATTTGGCGTTTGACGCATTTTCGAGCGAAGGGAACCAGGAAGCCATCACCACATAGAGACCGGGATAATCAATAAGAATCGTAAAGGTGGCTTTATTTGCGCCGTTCCCGGCAGGCATCACCTGATAATTATAACCAAGATAACCCGCTGAACCGGTATATCCGGCATTTGGAACCTTGGCCAAAGGCCAGGGCCCGACAAAGTCTGCATGATTGAACTCAGTATCAGTATTGGTGATGAAATATTCCGGGTTCTCTACTGGATCGGGTGGTGATCCGTCAGAGGAGAACCAGGCTGGTGTGTTAGCGTCAGGGAATCTCTCAAGATAGCGTCCGTCACTTAATTCAACTTTGTATGTCGTCGGATCGCCCGGAACAGTATAAGACAGGAAGTAGTTATAAGGAGGCGTACCTTCGGCAAACGTATAAGGCATTATCCCGGAGCGTCCATCTTTGAAAACCGGATTCCAGTTGGGATACGCCTGTCCATACTTCATGCCGTCAACCTTGAGAGAGACCATGTCGGTTGAATAGTTGGTTATCCGATCATCATCAATGAAATAGATGTCATCTATCTGCTGCGCCTCTATTTCAGCAGCGGAGGCAAAGGTCGCCCCCAGGCCGAAATTAGAGTGACCATCAAATACAATATGAGAGCCATCCTCTTTCATCGCCCGTTTCATCGCATCGGGATTTTTAACGTGGTGCAAATAATAGGTGACGCCATTATTATTGTAGACCCAGACGCCGTTAACCCGTTCGGCACCGATATCGTTAAACAGGTTTTGCATGTTGATCATGAAGTAATCACCGCTGGAATAGGCATCACACAGATAGATATTCTCCGTGTTTCCACCAGCAATATTGACATAACCCGTTTTTGTTTCGGTATCCTCGCCTGCCTGGTTACTGACAGTCAGGCTGACAGTGTACAGCCCTGGTGCAGAATACTTATGCTCAGGATGTCGGTCGGTACTGACTTCACCATCGCCAAAACTCCAGTACCAGTTTGCAACAGCTCCGACGCTCAAATCAGTAAACTGGGTGATCAGAGGAGCCCCACCCAACTGCTTATCGATAGAGAACTCAGCAGTTGGGGTTTCTGGTTGAGTCCGTCGAACAAACTTGACCGCGTCAGCACAGGTACTGGCTACGCTCCCGACTGCCGTGATGGTAATTTTATAGTCACTTCCCGCCTCATATTGATATTCGCCGAGACTATTCCACTGCCCGCCATTGGTCTGCTGATTGACCTCCCGGTTGACGGGTCCAGCGGCTGTCTCAATCATAACCGGGGCACTGGTTGACCGCGATGGCCACTCGGTATGCCACATAAAGGCTTCGTAAGATCCGCTCGCTGAAGGGGTAAAAGTCCACGTAAACGTTGCACCGTCACGAGCCCATAATGATCCGCTGCCATAGAAATCTGGCGCAGAAGACTGATCCCAGTTTCCGGTTAAAGATGTTCTGCTTGAGACATTATCAATAATTGTTTCAGGGGGAGGATTTTGAACCGTAAGCTGCCTCTCAACCTTCAGCGAGGCAGCACCTTGATCATCGACAACCTGGAAACTGATCGTATGCGTCCCTTCAGAAAGAGAGTTTGTTGAAAAGGCCGATGATTCGCTCAGCAGGTTATCAAGATCAGACTCCCAGCGATAACCGACAATGTCTCCATCAAGATCTTCCCCTGAGCCGACAAAGGCGACGGCCTGACCGATATTGGCAGGACTCGGAGCAATCGATCCAATCGTTGCCGTGGGAAGCTGGTTTGGAGGGTTCCCGACCTGCAACTCGATAGTCTCTGGTTCTGACCAGGCACCGCCATCATCCTGAACCTTGAAGGTGATGACATGAAGGGCTTCAACCAGGACGCTTGAAGAAAAAGATGCCTGGTCACTCAAATCGCCCATCACATTGGAGGACCAGCTGTAAGCGACAACCTCTCCATCCGTATCGGTACCGTGTCCGGTAAATGTGATCATTTCACCCAGTGCCGGACCGGTTGGCGTCACGCCGCCGATGATTGCTACCGGGAGATCATTAGTCGGAGCAAATTGGAACTTGACCGCATCGGCACAGGTACTGCTTGGCCCGGGCTGAGACGTCACCATGACGGTCCCGCCATTGTTGATATCAAAGGGATACTGGCCGATATCCTTCCATTCCCCCCCGCCAACCTGCTGGTTGATAATCTCGGTATGATTTCCGCCTTCATAGGCGATAAACACCGGGACACTCGTGCTCCGCGATGGCCACTCGGTACAACGTATGGACACCTGATATTCACCCGACTTTGGCGGGTTGAAATTCCAGGAAAAGGTCGTCCCGTCACGGCTCCATACCGAATCAGCTCCATAGAATTCAGAGGCACCGGAAACATCCCAAGACCCGGTTTGTGAGGTTTCAGGGTCGCGGTTGTCAATGATGATCTCCTCTGGTGGAGTTCCTACCACTAACGTTTCCGAGACAGAATCAGACCATACCCCATCTGCATCCTGAACTCTCAGGGTGATGGTATGAACCCCCTCGCCAAGACTGGATGATGCGAAGGAGTCCATAGTTCCGAAAGCACCGATGATACTTGATATCCATTCGTATGCGACAATCGGCCCCTCGCTGTCTACACCGGAACCCGAAAATGAGATAATAGCGCCTGGATCAGCGGGATTAGGAGTGATCGATTCAATCGTCGCTATCGGAGGGGTATTTGAGGAAACAAGTTCAAACCAGATGGCATCCGCTGCAGTACTGACACTTGATCCCTCAGCAGCGGTGATGGTCACACTGCCACTGCCGCCAAAATAAAAAGTCCCCAGATTATTCCAGAGACCTGTATTAACTGATTGGTCGAGAGTTGCGCTGGCCTGACCACCGGTATAATTGATGCGAGCCTGGACAGAATTTGACCGTGACGGCCATCCAGACCACCAGGCATGAACACGATACATGCCTTCCGGTTGATTGGAAAATTGCCACGTATAGGTTGCTCCGTCCCGAGACCATAAGCTGTCGTCTCCATAAGGCGAAGTACCGCCGGAGATACTCCAGCTTCCGGTATAGCTTGTTCCAGGCTCTCCATTATCAATAATTACATCTGCCAGGGTCAATCCCGGAACACTGAGCATAACCCCCAGAAGAAAAAGCAGAAGGAAAAAGAACCGCACCTCTCTCAGGAAGTTACCAACATTGATATTTTGCTCACACTTCCGCCCATACTCCCCTTTTCCTCCCATAGCAACTCTCCTTGGTAATATGAAAAAAACCGGTGGCAGAGATTCAACTCTATCCTCAGGCTCAGGAAAGTCAAACCATGGAATTAAATAAATAATTCTTACAAAACAGATCGTTACTTCTTCATAGGCCTGATATTCAGATCTGTGATTTCAGCGCTTGACGGCAAGCTTACGGCGTTTATGAGTGCCGAGGAGACATCTTCCGGTTGTAATAAGTGTTCCGGTCGGTAAGGACGACCCTCCATGCGACAAACAGCTTCCTGCATCGGGCTTGCAGTTCTCCCCGGATAGACACTGATGACCCTGATGCCATCGTCATTCACCTCCTGACGGAAACTGTCAGCAACAGCCTTCAGGGCGTGCTTGGTTGCAGCATATTGTGAGAAATCACATCCAGCATTCAGCCCGGCGCTCGAATTAATAAACACCACCTGCCCCATGGCTGCACGTAACTTTGGCAGCAACAGTTGTGTCAACAGGTATGGTGCTTTTACATTGACCTGATATTGCCGGTCAAAGTCGGCAACCGGGGCAAACTCAACCTTGCCCAGGGTCACCATGCCGGCACTGTGGATCAGGAGGTCTACGTGAGAATATTCATTCAGTATCTGACCACAAACCTCACGAACTATCGTTTCATCCAGAAGATCGACCTGCAGGCAACTGACTTGAGATGCCGATGCCCGAGCCTCAACCACGACGCCTTCAAGACGTGCCAGATCACGACCAAGCAGGCAGGCCTGACCGCCCTGATCGATCCAGTCAAGAGCAATGGCTTTGCCAATCCCACTACTGGCACCGGTAATCACTGCAAACTTTCCACTAATTTTCGACATCTGCCCCCTCTTGATCTCGGAATAGTCTTTTAAAACCAGTCATGATCACGTCAGCTCCTGCAACAGTTTCGCGTGTTCCAATCGATCTGCCATCTCACTCAGAATCGCTAAAGAAAAGGTCGATTTCTCGGCAATATCCAGTAAAGAGTGTTGCCCGTCAGACATATTCAGGACCCACAACATCGCCAACTGCATCGATCTGGCATCGGCGTCCCCCCCAATGTTCTGATAAAGACCCCGCCTGCCCAGTTGCGGCTCACATTTGCTGTTCAAATTAAGGTAGGTCCGATTTGATTCCAGTGAGCAGA
>Ga0209939_1000100_pt1 | contig 14258 bp, 16 predicted proteins | sample SalPon2A_A_D1_MG_FD_185714 | JGI IMG/M metagenome (GOLD analysis project Ga0209939, IMG submission 185714) | Soil microbial communities from South San Francisco under conditions of wetland restoration - Salt Pond MetaG R2A_A_D1_MG (SPAdes)... | ecosystem: Environmental > Terrestrial > Soil >...
CCGAAGAACCGCTTGGGCCGCTGCAGCGCATTCGAATCGACGCCGCCGGAGAGCACTTTGCCCGACGATGGGGCCGTCGTGTTGTAGGCCCTGGCGAGCCGCGTAATGGAATCGAGCAAGATCACTACGTCGCGCTTCTGCTCGACCAGTCGCTTGGCCCGCTCGATCACCATCTCCGAGACCTGGACGTGCCGCATGTGCGGCTCGTCGAACGTCGAGCTGACCACCTCGCCCTTCACCGGCCTCGGAGTCGCTCTGGCCACCCCGTTCCGTGCGCCCGTCCGCCCGCGCCGCGACGAGGCGCTGCCACGCGTCGCCTCCACGGGAGGTCCGCGGAGCGCGACCCCGGCGGTGGACTTCGACGCGTTCGAGCGGATGATCGAGCACGTCGTCTCCGGAGGCGTCGACTTCCTCGTGGTGCTCGGCTCGACCGGGGAGGCAGCCACGGTCACCGACGCCGAGCGCGCCGAGCTGGTGCATCTTGCCGTCGAGCGGGCCGGATCAGTCCCGGTCGTGGTGGGCGTCGGTCACCAGGACACCGTGCGCACCTGCGAGCTCGCCCTCGCGGCCCGCGACTGCGGAGCGGGCGGCCTGTTGGTGGTGACCCCCTTCTACAACAAGCCGCAGCCGGCCGGCATCGAAGCGCACTTCGCCCAGGTGGCCGCGACCGTACCCGGCATGCCGATCATCGCCTACAACGTGCCCGGCCGGACCGGGACGAACCTCACTCCGGCCACGATGGCCCGCTTGTGGACCATCCCCGAAGTGGTGGCGGTCAAGGAGTCCTCCGGGGACCTGCGCCAGATCACGCAGATGTGCCTCCAGGCCCCGGCGGGCAGGCACGTGCTCGCCGGGGACGACGACCTGGCCCTTCCCGCCATCGCCGTGGGAGCGCGGGGGCTGATCTCGGTCTGCGCCAACGTCGCTCCGGCCCCGACCAGCGCCCTGGTCAGCGCGGCCATGGAAGGCGACATGGGCGCGGCACGCCACCACCTCGCCCGTCTGTCCCCGCTGATGGCGGCGATGTTCGCCGAGACCAACCCGGTGCCGGTCAAGGCCGGTCTGGCCGCGTTGGGCTTCGGCACCGGCATGGTGCGGGCCCCGCTCGCCCCGGCGGAGCCGGACACCTGGTCGGCGGTGCACTCCGCACTCGCCGGGCTGCAGCAGGCCGAGCACCTCGGGGCGGCCTCGTGACCGATAGTGTCCAGACGGTGAGCGAGGGGGTCGAGCGGGCGGACGACACGACACCGGCAACCGGGTTGGAGGCGTTCTTCTCCCGCGGCATGGACGAGGTGCTGCTCGACCCCAGGGTCACCGAGCAGGTGCAGGCCGCCTTGGACGCCCTGGAGTCAGGGACCACTCGCGCGGCCACCGATGACGGCGCCGGAACGTGGCGAGCGCACCCCTGGGTGAAACAGGCCATCCTGGCGGCGTTCTCACTGAGCGAGCTGACGCCGTACCCGCAGTGGCCGGGTGGGGCTGTGGACAAGTCCCTGGTGCCGGCCCGCCAGATGAGCATGGCCGACGGGGTCCGCGTCGTGCCCGGAGGCACCTCGGTCCGCCGAGGGGCGCACGTCAGCCCGGGTGTGGTGGTGATGCCCCCCAGCTACGTCAACGTGGGGGCCCGGGTCGGCCCCGGCACCATGGTGGACTCCCACGTCCTGGTGGGCTCCTGCGCCCAGGTCGGGCGCGGGGTGCACCTGTCCGCCGCCGTCCAGCTCGGGGGGGTGCTCGAGCCGGTCGGCGCCCGCCCCGTCGTCGTCGAGGACGGCGCCTTCGTGGGGGCGCAGTGTGGGCTCTACGAGGGGGTGGTGGTGCGCGAGGCAGCGGTGCTGGCCCCCGGGGTCACCCTGACCGCCTCGACGACCATCCACGACCTGGTCCGTGAACGCACCCACCGCGGCGAGGTGCCCTCCGGCGCCGTCGTGGTGCCCGGCACGCGGCCCGCCCGAGGCGACTACGCCACCGCGCACGGCCTGTCGCTGTACGCCCCGTGCATCGTCAAGTACCGCGATGCGGACACCACGGCCGCCGTGGCGCTGGAGGACGCCCTGAGATGAGCGCCTCCCCCGGGTCGCCGCGGTGACCGCGACCGCACGGATGAGGGGGCTCGACACCTCGCTCATCCGCAGCTTCGCCCTGGACGCCCCGTCGGCCAACATCTCGCTCGCCCTCGGTGAGCCGGGATGGCCGCTCCCCCTGGTAGCTCGCCTCGCCCTGGGCGACTGGGCACACCGCCCCGGCTCGTGCACCTACGGACCGAACGCCGGCCTCCCCGAGCTGCAGGCAGCGGTGGCCGACCGTGCCGGCTGCCGCACCGACGAGGTCATGCTCACCGCCGGGAGCCAGGCGGCGCTGTACGCGGTGATGACGGCCCACCTCGACCCGGGGGACGTGGTGGCGGTGCCCGACCCCGGCTTCCCCGCCTACCGGACCGTGGCGCGGTTGGCCGGCGCCACCGCGGTGGCCTACCCCATGGGTAGTGCAGGCACCCTCGACCCGGCCGCGCTGGCCGCCACCCTCGAGCAGTGCGGTACGGGCCCGGGCGCGGTGCGGATGGTGGTGCTGAACCATCCCGGCAACCCCACCGGTGCGGGCGCGAGCCGGGCGGCTCTGGAGCAGGTGGCCGAGCTCTGTGAACGTCACGCGGGCCTGCTCCTGGTCTCGGACGAGGTGTACCGCGAGCTCTATCTGGAGCTCCCCCAACCGAGCCTGCGTGAGGTGACCCACGAAGGAATCGTCACCGAGTCGGTCAGCAAGGCGTGGTCGGCGCCAGGCCTGCGGGTCGGCTGGGCGCTCGGGCCCCCCGGGCTCCTGTCCCCCGCGAGACTCGTCCACAACGCCATGAACACCGCGCCCGCCCGACCCAGCCAGGTGGCGGCGACCGCGCTGCTCCGCGCCTCCGACGACGTGCTCCCCGCAGCGCGCGCCGAGCTCCGTGCCCGGTGGCAGACGGTGCGCGACCAGGGCCCCGCGTGGCTGAGCAGCCTGGGCACGCCGGAGGGCGGCTTCTACCTGTGGGCACCCGTGCCCGCGGCGGCTGGGGCCAGCGTCGGCGCTTCCGGATCGGGCCAGGCTTGGGCCCGAGACCTGCGCGACCGTGGCGGGGTGACCGTGGTGCCCGGGTCGGCCTTCGGCCCTGCGGGCGACGGTCACGTCCGGCTCAGCGTCGGCGGCCCCCTCGACGAGCTGGCCGAGGGTCTGCGCCGTATCGCCGCTTTCAGTCAGGAGGCATCGTGAACACGAGCCACTCGCTCTTCGCCCTCGAGGCGAGCCAGGTTCAGTCCGTCTTGGGCGAACCGGCACAGGTGCGCACGCCCTGCTTCGTCTACGACCTCGACCTGGCCCGCCGCCGCTTCGAGACCCTGCGCCGCGCGATGCCCCCACGCGTGCAGCTGGCCTACGCCGTCAAGTCGAACCCCGGCGCACCGCTGCTACAGACCCTGGCCGCGGCCGGAGCCTCGTTCGACTGTGCCTCGGCCGGTGAGGTCGCCAAGGTGCGAGCCGCCGGGCCGGACAGCCCGATCCTCGTGGCCGGCCCCGCCAAGAGCCAGGCCGACCTGCGCGCTGCCCTCTACGCGGGCGCGCGGGTGCAGGTGGACGGCCTCGAGGATGTCGCGAGCCTGCACGCCATGCTGCCTGCTCACGGGCCGGAGCCCCTGCGGGTCAGCGTGCGGGTGAACCCTGCCACTGCGGCGCGTGAGCGCTCGGCGATCATCGGGGGCGGCGGGCCTTCGGCGTTCGGCGTGGACGAGGAGAGGCTGCCGGACTTCCTCCACGCTGCGTCCGCTTACCCCCGGGTACGGATCGACGGCCTGCAGGTCTTCTCGGCCAGCAACGAGCTCGACCCGGCGGCCCTGCTGGACAACCACGCTGCCGCGGTGGCGATCGGGCAGCAGATGACCCAGAAGCACGGCGTCGAGCTGCGGCTCATCGACCTGGGTGGAGGCCTGGGCATCCCGTACGGCGCGCAGGAGCCCGAGCTCGACGTCAGCGCCCTCGGCGAGGGGCTGGATCGGCTGCTCCGTCGACACACCTGGTTCGGTGGCGACCTGCTGCTCGAGCCCGGTCGCTGGCTGTCCGGACCGTGCGGGATCTACGCGGCCCGGGTCATCCGGACCAAGGTCAGCCGCGGAGTGGCGTTCGCGCTGCTCGAGGGCGGCATCAACCACCTCCTCCGTCCGCTGATGACCGGCCAGTCCTTTCCGGTGATGGCCGTGCGACCGGACGGACCTGCCTACCGCGACACCGAAGAGGTCGAGTTCACGCTGGCCGGGCCGCTGTGCACCTCGCTGGACCGGGTCGGCACCGGAGCGCTGCCGGCCGACCTGCGCCCCGGGGACGTCGTCGTCTTCGGCCAGGCCGGTGCCTACGCGTACACCCAGGCCATGACCCATTTCCTGTCCCACCCGGTCCCGGAGCAACACTGGCTGCCCGTCGCCGACCGAGAGGCCGTGCTGAGCTAGCAGCGCCGGTGGCTTATTCTCGAAGGGAGGAAAGGGAGCAGCCATGGACCTCGGACGACCGATTGCCCGCCACTTCGCGCGCCGACCCCACGAGAGCGACGACGCTGCCGTAACCACCACCGACCCGGATCGGCCCGTTGGCCTGGGGCCGACGACCCAGGGGCATCAGGAAAAGCCCGTGGAGGTCACCGCCGAGCCCGAGCCGGGCACACCGCCCTTCGGGCGCGCCGGCACCTAGCCCCGGAACGCGCCCGTGGAGCTTCTCGTCGCCATGCTGGTGCTCCTGCCCCTGCCGCTGGTGGCCCGCAGCATGGCGCGCACCCGCCGCCGCCAGGCGCGGCTAGAGCAATGGACCGACCTGCCCGCACTGGTCACCGACGCCCCGTTCCGCGGCTACAAGCTGGCTCAGCTCGTGGTCAGCGACTCTCGCGCCTGGCTCGTGGGCGTGCTCAGCGTGCGGTACGGCGTGGACGAGCACGCCACCTGCCTGCGGCGAGGCTGCTCGCCGCCGGGCCTGGACTGCCTGTGCGGCTTCTACGCCTTCGCCGAACGCGCGCGAGCCGTCGACCTGCTGAACCGCCTGAGCCGCTCACACCCGCACGAGCACTACGTCCTGCTCACCGCCGACCTGGACGGCGAGGTGCTGGAGTACGAGCACGGCTACCGGGCCGAGCGGCAGCGCATCGTCCGCGTCGAGATCGCTCACCAGTGTGTGGAGTGCCGCGGCAGCGAGGAGCCCCAGCCGGTGGTCGCCTTGCTCACCCACCCCAGGTTCCGCACCGACGCCCTGCGCGGTCAGCGCGACCTCGTCGCGCACAGCGGCATACCCAATGGGAGCTCTCCGCTGCGGCCCCTGTGCGCACAGCACCTGCCGTACACGCGGGGAACCCCCCACACCCTGACCACGCTGCGCAGCCTGTGCGGCACGGAGGTCGCCTGGCTTCCTGAAGGTGAGTCGCCACGCGGCCGGCGCTCTCTCGGCGACGCCGCCTGACGGACTCACGCACTCGCGGCCCGCTCCAGCCGGTGCCGCACGGGCTCGGAGTCCGCCACGTCGTAGCGGTGCTCGCCGTGTTCGTACTGGGGGTGCCGGTCGGCATACATCTCGGCCGCGGGGCGCAGGCCCGGCGGCTCGGGCTCGCCCAACATCTCGTACACCCCCGCGACGGTGGCGACCGGGTCGGCCACCAGCTGCTCGTACTCCACGTCCGCGACGGCCTCGGGGTTCGCTCGGCGAAAGGCCGCGTTGGCGCCCAGCTCGCTCTCGAACAAGGCCAGACTCGCTTGTCGCGTCCGCGAGACGTCGACGTGACCGCTGATCGTCTGGGTGGCCAGTGTCATGTCGAGGAAGCTGGCGAACGCGGTGACGGGGTCGCGGTGGATCTGCACCACTCGCGCCTCGGGCACCGCCTCGACCAGGGCAGCCAGGGCGCCCAGGTGCTCCGGAGCCTTGAGCACCAGCGGGCGACCTCCGCACTGCTGCTGCAGCACCTGCAGCCACTGTCGCCACTCGACGTACTTCATCGTGCGGTCGTGGCTCTGGTACCAGTCCAGGTAGCCCGTCACCGGCGCGAGCGACCAGAAGAACACGGACTCGAAGCTCGTGGCGGTCAGGTACTGGCACTCTTCGGGGTCATCGACGCCGATGACGTGCATCCGGTCCAGGCTCGGCATGACCCGCTTGCGCCACTGCAGCGACCGACGGGCCCGTCGGCGGCGAAGGTCCTCGTCGCCGGGCCTGACCAGCGGGGAGACCAGCTGCCAGTAGGCCGGCGCGCGTCGGGTGGGGTCACAGGAGAGCAGACGGTGCAGATAGGTGGTGCCCGACCGGTGCAGCCCCGTGACCACGATCGGCGGTTGCAGTGGCTCCCGGAAGACCTCGGGCCGCCAGGCGCGCGCCTGTGCCAGCAGCAGCCGGTTGGTCAGGTTGTCGATGATCGACTCACGCAGCGCGATCTGCCCGAGCAGCTCCAGGTCGACATCCCTCTCGAGCGAGCGCAACAGGGCATCCAGGCCTTCCTCGAAGTAGTCGGGCCCGAAGTCGGCCCACCCGGCGCGCCGACGTGCCTCAGCGATGACCGTGCCCTTGTCCAACCGGAATCGAGGGTTGCGCCGGCTGGCGGGGATGCGACCCGCGGCGTTGAGCGCCCGCACGGGCAACGGAAGGGCGGACATGAAGGAAAGGTATCCGGCCACCGCTCGCTGTCAGCGCTGGCCCGCCGAGCGCCCCCGGCCACCATCCCCAAGGATGAGCCTGGCCCCAGACGGACGGCGTAGGATCGGCAGGTGTCGCAGGCGGAGCCGTGGGCCTTTCCGACCTGGGGTGACCGCGAGATAGCCGGCCAGGCGAGCGACGCGGTCCACGACATCCCCTCCGCGCTGCGCCTCGCCCGTGCTCTCGGGCCCCGAGGGGCAGACATGGGTGGACGCACCTGGTCCGTCCTGTCTGCGCTGGCCACGCTCGGCAGCATCGACCTCAGTACGGCGCGCATCGTGGAGCCGCACCTGGACGCCCGGGCGATCCTCGCCCAAGCCGGCGCCGGCCCCGACACCGCACCGCCGGAGGCCGTCTGGGGTGTCTACGCCGCGCAGCCCCCGGGGACCGACCTGCGCTGCTCCCGGACCGATGAGGGCTGGCGGCTGACCGGGACGAAGCCGTGGTGCTCGTTGCCGGACCAGCTCAGCCACGCTCTGGTCACGGCCGAAACATCCGAGGGCTCCCGGCTCGTCGCCGCGCCTCTGCGCGACCCATCGGTGTCCAGCGACGTCAGCGCCTGGCGACCCCACGGCCTTCGCCGCGTCAGCACCGGAAGCGTGCACTTCAGCGGCACCCTGGTGCAGCCCGTCGGTCCGGTCGGCTGGTACCTCGAACGTCCCGGGTTCGCCTGGGGCGGCATCGCCGTGGCCGCGGTGTGGTTCGGTGCCGCCGCCGCGTTGGCAGGGTCGCTGTGGCGTGCCGCGCGCGCCCGGGAGCCCGACCAGGTGGCCCTGATGCACATGGGGACTTGTGACTTCGAGCTGTTCGGTGCCCTGACGCTGTTGCGTGAGGCCGCGGCGCGGATCGACGACCGGGCCACCACGGCCCCCGAGTCGGCTCTGCTCGCCGCCCGGGTGCGCGCCCGGGTGGCGTCAACGGCCGAACACACCCTCGCCGTCGTGGGACACGCCCTCGGGCCCGGCCCTCTGACCTCGGACGAAACGCACCTCACCCGCGTCTCCGACTTGACGCTCTATCTGAGACAGCACCACGCAGAGCGCGATCTCGCGCGCCTCGGGGCCATGACGCTGGCGTCGCCCGAAAGCTCGTCAGGCGCGTCGGCAGGGTGAGCATCCCTTCACCGGCCCCGACCTTCGACCGCCGCGACCCGCCGACACCGGAGCGGGTGTGGTGTGCCGCTCCCGCATGGCAGCACACGCCGGTCCTCGACCTCGATGCTCTGGTTGACCGCTGGGGCCACGTCGTCGTCGCGTCCGCCCACCCCGACGACGAGACCTTGGGCGTCGGTGCCCTGCTGGCCGCCCTTGCCGACCGGGCAGTCACGATCACGGTGCTGGTCGCGACCGCCGGTGAGAGGTCCCACGACCTCGCCGACCCCGGCGAACGGGTTCTGCTGGCCGAACGCCGCCGCGGAGAGCTCGAGCGCGCACTGGCGCTGCTCGCTCCCCAGGCCCGGCTGGTGCACCTGCATCACCCCGACACCGGGCTCGACAGCCGTATCGACGAGCTGACCACCGAGATCGGTGAGCATCTCGGCGCCGGCACGCTGCTGTTGGCGCCGTGGGTGCACGATGGTCATGGCGACCACGACGCCCTCGGCCGTGCCGCTCAGCTCGCGGGAGCGCGTCACCAGGTCGCCGTGGCGCACTACCTGGTCTGGCTGTGGCACTGGAGCACCCCGTCGCAGGTCGCGTGGGATCACGTGGTCGCCGCGGAGACTCCGCCGGGCGCCGTCCGGCGCAAACGCGCGGCGCTGGAGTGCTTCCCCTCGCAGACGACCGCCTGGGGTGGTGACATGGACGGATCCGGGCCCACCCCCGTCGTGGACGCCCAGTCGCTGGCCCGGGCTCGGCGCCTCGTCGAGGCCCTGCTCGACCCTGCCGGTGTTCTGCCCCGGCTGCCGTCCTTCTCGCTCACCCGGCGGAACGAGACGCGCGCAGCGGTGTTCGACGAGATGTACGCCGATGGACCGGACGCGTGGCGAGTGCACGGCTCGTTCTACGAGGCTCGACGCCGCGACCTCGTCCTGTCCATGCTGGGGCGAGCTCACTACTCGCGCGGTCTCGAGGTGGGCTGCGCCGACGGACACCTGACGGCGGCGCTCGTCCAGCGGGTGAGCGACCTACGCGCGGTGGACGTCAGCCCCGTAGCGGTCGAGCACGCCCGCACGGCCGCCCCGGGAGCTCACGTCACCGTCGGCGCCGCGCCCGCGGCGATCCCCGGTGGACCCTTCGACCTCGTCGTGCTCTCCGAGGTGGGGTACTTCCTCACCCCGACCGAGCTGCTGGCCACCCTGGCCAAGGCACAGTCAGCCCTGAGCGCAGAGGGCGAGCTGGTGCTCTGCCACTGGCAGCACCCGACGACTGACGTTCCGCTCGACGGTGCCTTGGTGCACCAGCAGGCACAGGACGCCTGGGGCGGGCCCCCGCAGGTGCAGTACCGCGACCCGGACGTCCGGATCGACATCTGGACGTGCGCCGCCTCGGTCGCGAGCCGCGAAGGCCGGAACACGGCACAGTCGGGCGACGACCGAGGTGACCCTTCTCGTGCCTGAGGGGCGGGCCCCGAGGACGGGCCGCACCGGACGCGCGCCCCTCCCCTCCGACGCCTCCCGGTCGCCCTCCCGCGACGTCTCACACGTCGTGGTGGCCATCCCGGCCAAGAACGAGGCTCTCCTGCTCGGCGCCTGCCTGCGCAGCGTGAACGAGACCGTCCGGTCGCTGCGCCTGGGCACCGGGGTCGGTTCTGTCTGCGTGATGGTCGCCCTCGACGGCTGCACCGACGGCACCGCGGCGGTGGCCGAGCGAGCTGGGGCCCAGACCGTCATGAGCGAGGCAGGCGGAGTCGGCGCGGCGCGCGACCAGGCAGTGAACAGGGGCCTCGCGCACCTCCACCTGCTCGCCGGGCCCCACGTCTGGGTTGCCTGCACCGACGCGGACTCACTGGTCCCCCCGAACTGGCTCACCGAACAGCTCCGCCATGCCGACGCTGGTGCGGACATGGTCGTCGGCACGGTGCAACCCGCCATGGAGGGTGGCGAGCGCCGCAGCGCGTGGGACCGCCGGCACCGCCTCGTCGAGGGCCACCCGCACGTGCACGGAGCCAACCTCGGGCTGCGGGCCAGCACCTGGGCCGCCGTGGGCGGCTTCGGTGTCGGCGCGGCTCACGAGGACGTTCGCCTGGTCGAGCGCGTTCGGCAGGCGCGCTTCGCGAGCGTGGCTACCGACACGACCCGGGTCACGACGTCGGCCCGACCGTGGGGCCGGGCCGAAGGCGGGTTCGCCGACTACCTGAGAGCCTTGGACGGTCAGGTCGGCTGAGGCGCACCGCTCGCTCCGGGCCGCTCGGCGCGGGGCAGCCAGACACCCCGGCTCATGACCGCCTGAGGGGTTGCGTCACCCAGCATCACCAGATCGGCCCGTCGACCTACTTCGATCAACCCGACGTCGTGCAGGCCCAACGCGCGAGCCGGGGTGGTGGCACACACCCGGCCGGCCAGAGCCAGCCCTGCGTCGGCATCGGTCGCCGTCTCACGCGCTGCGGCGAACCCGTGGGGCGTCGTGGCTGTGCTCCCGGCGATCGACCCGTCGGGCAGCCGAGCCACTCCCTGACGCACCTGCACCGGCAGGGTGCCCAGGGTGTAGGCCCCGTCCGGCATCCCCGCCGCCGCCATGGCGTCGGTCACGAACGCCACCCGTGCGGGCCCTGCCGTGCGCACGACCCACTCCACGATCGCCGGATGCAGGTGCAGGCCATCGGCGATGAGCTCCACGGTGACCCGGGGGTCACCCAGGAGCACCGGCACCGGCCCCGGGTCCCGGTGGTGCACCGCGGGCATCGCGTTGAACAGGTGGGTCGCCACCGTGGCTCCCGCCGCGACGGCCCGCCGCGTCTGCTCCTCGTCGGCCTCGGTGTGCCCGATCGCCACGACCACCCCGGCCTCGACCAGCTGCCGCACCGCGTCCTGGCCTCCCGGGCGCTCGGGGGCCAGCGTGACCATCCTGATCGTCCCGCGTCCGGCTCGCAGCAGCTCCTCGACCTCCTGGGGCCGCGGGTCGCGCAGGGCCTGAAGCCGGTGCGCTCCCCGCTTGCCCGGCGCCAGCCATGGACCCTCCAGGTGGATCCCGCTGAGCAGGCCTTCTTGCACCAGGTCGGCGAGCACGGCCACCCGACGACGGAGCTCGCCTCCAGGAGCGCTCACCAGGCTGGCGAGCATGCTGGTCGTCCCCTGCGCACGATGCCACTGGACGGCGCCACGAGCCTCGTCCTGCGAGCCGTGATCGAAGGAGAAGCCACCCCCGCCGTGGACGTGCATGTCGACGAAACCGGGGACCAGCGCACTATGCGGCCACGACACGTCGGGATCGGCCGGCGGTTCGCCGGCGCCCACGCCGCTAATGCGGTCGCCCGTCACCTGAACCCAGCCCGGGCGCAGGACCGACCCCGAGGCGACCACCGCCCCGGCCGCCACGATCGGGGCGGCCTCGGTCATCAGTGGCCCCGTCCCGTGCTCAACCACATCTCCTCATCCGCGGTGTACCAGGCGAGGCCCGACCAGGTCCCGCTGCCCACGAGGAAGTACACCATGGTGCTGTCTGCCTAGGGAGAGTCAGGAATACATCACGCACTGGCGACCTTTCGCTGATAACCGCTCCCCCTCACCCCCTGGGACACGGAGGAGCACAGGCGCTTACAATGTAAGCGCGGAGCGACCCCGCCCCCACCGGAGGTTGCCGCTCGTCAGAATCAGAGGTGTGCACATGGCCTTGGAGCCCTCCGCTGCGTGGCTTGCCGGCGCGATCACGGTGCTCGTCGGCGCCGTGCTCCTGATCGTGTGGAGTCGCTACCTCGGCGCCGGGACGTGGGAGCAGTCGATCAAGCGCCAGCATCGGTGGAGCGTCCACGGGCCGCTGGTGCTGTTGGCGCTCTTCGCCTACGTCACGACATCCAGTGTCGTCATCGCAGGCGCCGCCGCGGGGGTCGTGCAGTGGTGGCTGGTGAGCACGCGGCAGGTCTCCAGCGCCGCGCCGACGAGCATCCCGCGCCAGACTCCTGAGCGCTGACTCTCTCCCTTGCGACCTGTGGGCCTCTTCCTCACCGCTGCGTGATCTGGGGGTGTGACCGCGGCTCGCTGACGATCGCCCGTGCCACCCGGGTCAGCGAAAGACCGTTCTGACGGCAGTAGCCACGCAAGAGGGTGAAGGCATCCTCTACCCCTATCCCCCGCTGCTGCGCCAAGATGCCTTTGACCTGTTCGATGACGATCCTGGTGTTGAGGGCTCCCTGTAGCTGTTCGGTGAGCAGTTCGCTGCTGCGCACCGCACGCTCCTGCAGGAGCCCGATAGTCGCGACGTCCGCCAGCGCCTGGACCACCCGAACCGTCTCTGAGCCGAACGATGCCTTCTCGGTGTTGAAGAGGTTGAGCACGCCGATGGTGTGCCGGCTGTGTCGCATCGGTATCGCGCACACCGAGCGAAAGCCCGAGTCAAGGGCCCGTCGGGTGAAGGCTGGCCAGCGTCGCTCGGTGCGCTCCAGATCGTCGACCACGACAATCTCGCCGGTGGCGTGACACTCCCGGCAGGGTCCTTCGTCGTTCTGCAGTACGAAGAGCTCCAGCAGTCGGGCGGACTCTCGTGAGGCGGCCATCACTTCGAGTCGGCCGCTCTGATCGGCAAGCAGCAGACCGACGGCGGCAGTGTCGCTGACCTCACTCGCATGCGAGGTCAGCGTGTTCAAGAAGTCGATCAGGTCGAACTCGTCGACGAGAGTATCGGCGACTTCGACGAAGATCCCCGCCATCCGGCTTGGCGAAAACTGGCCGTTCATGTCGAAAGCGGCTCCTTCGACGGAGGGGTGAGTACTCATGATTCTTCTCGATTCAACGTCAAGTTACCGGAGATGATGGCCTCCGCCACCGCACCGATACGTTGGTCATACGCGTACGCGTGGGCACGTATACGGGCCAGCGCGTCCACCGGGTCAGCACCGAGCTGGACCATCACCATCCCCTGGGCCTGATACAGCTGCGGGGTGGGGAGCACCTCCGCCCAGGGGGGCAGCACCTCGCCCGCACCGTCCCGGTCGAGATCCTCCAGAATGAGGTCGCGGGCGATACCGGCCGCGTGCAGACAGTCCCGTAAGGGCGCTCGGCTCAGCCCACCAGGATCACTTCGGTAGACGGTCAAAGCTCCCAGATGGACAGCGCCGAGCTGGATGGGAAACCCGAACACGGCGGCAGCACCCAGCGCGCCGGCCGCAGGTGAGAACGCCGGCCACTCTTGCCCACCCGACCGAGCGAGCTCGGGCTCCAGCACCGGTCGACTCAGAAACTCGACATCGAGCGAGGGACCTTCACCGAGCACGAGCTGCATCTCATCCAACTCGTCCGCCAGGTCCCCCGAAGAGGTCAAGGTCATGGACAGGCCTCGACCGACACTGATGGTCAAACCCACCCCCAAGGCAGGGACCAGGGTGGTGAGCACCCTGCAGAGGCGAGTCAACTGACCTGTGCGATGGTCGGTCCGACCAGCGAGCGGTTCCGCCTGGATCAGCGCTTGCATCTCAGCGATGCGGGTGACGTCGCTAGGCACCTCTGCCACCCCGGGCCGGCGGTGGAGGACAGCCTGGCGTGCGTATCACGGTGACCCTCTCGACCGGTGGTAACCATCAGGCTGATCACCGGGTCTGGGGCAATCGCGTTCAGGTTACAGGAGCCTGACAGAGCGGGGAAGCCCAGACCACGGCCTCGCAGAGGCAGCGTGGCCGCCGTGGTCTGGACCCCGCGGCCCCTACGAACGGACCGATTTCGGCAGCTCGCCTTTGGCCTTGGTAAAGGCCTTGGTCGACTCCCGGTTCACCACCGCCCGCACGATCTGCACGATGGCGCCGGAGACGACGGCGAAGGCCAGCGCCTCCCCCCAGTTGACGTTCGGGTCAGCCGGGTTGGACGGCGAGTCGTCGCCGTCCTTGGCCTTGGTCCAGACGCCTTCGATGACCTTCTTCGCCATCGTGCCGCCCATGATGGCCGCCACCGTGGTGGCCACACTCCACATCTTCTCGCCCATGCCGCTCTCCTTGCTCCGTTGGGTGCATTGACCATGGTCGGGCCGCCGACACCTGGGCGTCGGCGGTCCGGCCCGGCGTGATCAGAGGAAGGACCCGCCGAACTTCGAGATCAGCTCCTGGGGGTCCAAGCCCAGCTTCTCCAACTTGCCCTGGTGCTTCTCGGTGTCGACCTTGTCCGGGAGCTCGGAGTCGGCCTGCGAGGCCTTGTCGTTCTCGCCGCGGTCCTTCAGCATTCCGACGATCTTCTGCTTGTCGATCTCCATGTGGGCCTCCTGTATCTCGGGTGGGTGTGCTCTGCACGCGGAAGTTTACAACGTAAACTGGCGTGCGCACGCGCAGAAGGTGGGCCATGGGTCCACGAGTGCCGCGCCAAGGCGCCGGGCGGGCTGCGCTAGGGCTGCAGAACCACCTTGATGCAGCCGTCATCCTTGGCCTGGAACATCGCGTAGGCGTCCGCTGCCTCCGACAGCGGGACCCGGTGGGTGGCCAGGGACTCCACCCCGAGCACA
>Ga0209939_1000101_pt1 | contig 14200 bp, 13 predicted proteins | sample SalPon2A_A_D1_MG_FD_185714 | JGI IMG/M metagenome (GOLD analysis project Ga0209939, IMG submission 185714) | Soil microbial communities from South San Francisco under conditions of wetland restoration - Salt Pond MetaG R2A_A_D1_MG (SPAdes)... | ecosystem: Environmental > Terrestrial > Soil >...
GCCACCGATCCGAACAGGATGTATTTTGATATCTGGACATTCAAGCTCATTCCTGACGGTGAGGAATGGCCCGAACCGCCGGAGCACAAGCAATTCAGGCATGGTGAAAAGAGCATCGGACTGGTGCTGGATCAGGATGCTGCCAATCTGCCTGGCGTTCAGCGGGGCATGAATTCTGCCGGTTACCGCGGCCTGTGGCTGGGCAACCAGGAATTACGTATCCGCCACTTTCACAAGGTGATCGATGATTACATATATGGGCCGGGTGAAAAGCCCGAGGGAGCGTTGTGATGACATCGCTATCGACTGAACAATTGCTGCGCGCCTATGAACGGATGAAGACCATTCGCGAATTCGAGGAACGTCTCAACCAGGAAATTCAGAAAGGAGCCATTCCGGGTTTTACTCATCTGTATGCAGGGCAGGAAGCAGTTGCCGTGGGTGTTTGCGAGCACCTGGGGAATGAAGACTATATTGCCAGCACCCATCGGGGTCACGGACATTGCATTGCCAAGGGCTGTGATGTGATCGGCATGATGAAGGAAATCTATGGTCGCCATGACGGCCTTTGTAAAGGCAAGGGCGGGTCGATGCACATTGCCGATGTCGACCAGGGCATGCTCGGGGCCAACGCGATTGTAGGTGGCGGACCGCCACTCGCAGTTGGTGCAGCAATCGCCACCAGGCTGCAGGGCAAGGGCAAGGTCACCGCGTCTTTTACAGGTGATGGTGGTTCCAACCAGGGCACTGTTTTTGAAGCCATGAACCTGGCCGTGGTGCTCAAACTGCCCACCATTTTTGTTTATGAGGACAATGGCTACAGCGAACACACTGGCACATCTTATGCCGTGGGTTCTGACGATATCGCCAGTCGAGCTGCCGGATTTGGCATGCCTGCTGAAAAAGCTGACGGCTGCGATTTCTTCGCCGTTTATGAAACCGCAGGCAGGGCAATTAAGCGCGCCCGTGCAGGAGAAGGTCCCAGTGCTGTTGAGTTCGCCACCACGCGTTTTTACGGGCACTTCGTCGGTGATCCACAAAATTACCGGGCCAAAGACGAAGTGGCCAGGCACCGTGAGACCATGGACTGTCTCAAGAATTTCAGGGCAAGGGTGACGGCTGAGGGCTGGCTGAGTGACGAGCAACTCGATGAAGTCGATGCTCGAGTTCTTGCATTGATCGATGAAGCAGTTGAGGCCGCACAGGCTTCACAACCACCAGGTATCGAAGACATCCTGACCGATGTCTACGCCAGCTATTGAACAGGACAAGTTAATGGCAGTGATGACTTTCAGAGAAGCCCTTAACCAGGCCATGTTCGAGGAAATGCAACGCGATCAGCGAGTCATTGTGCTTGGCGAGGATGTTTCCGGCGGCGCCGGTGGCACCAGCGGTGAGCGTGATGCAGCTGGCGGCATTTTTGGCGTTACAAAAGGATTGATTCTTGAATTCGGCGAGGATCGTGTGATCGACACGCCGATTTCCGAGTCCGCCATCATGGGGGCGGGCGCCGGAGCCGCTGCCGCCGGCCTCAGGCCGGTGGCAGAACTAATGTTTGCCGATTTCATCGGCGTTTGTATGGACCAGGTGTATAACCAGGCCGCCAAGTTTCGTTACATGTTTGGCGGAAAAATGCAGTGCCCGTTGGTGATCCGCACGGCAATGGGTGCCGGCATGAACATGGGTGCACAGCATTCGCAGACCATCTACCCCATCCTGACATCGGTACCCGGGTTAAAGGTCGTGATTCCTTCAAACCCTGCTGATGCGAAGGGGCTTTTAAAGACTGCGATTCGCGACGATGATCCTGTGGTGTTTTTTGAACACAAGGCCCTGTACAACAGGAAAGGCGAAGTGCCTGATGGGGATTACACCATCCCGTTTGGAGAGGCCGATATGCCGCGCGAAGGAGATGATTGCACCGTGGTGGCCATAGGCCGGATGGTGCCATTCGCTGAAAAGGCCATCGACCACCTCGCCGAGAGCGGGATTACATGTGACCTGATCGATCCGCGTACGGTGTCACCGCTGGATACCGAAATGATTTTCGAAAGCCTGGAGCACACCGGACGCCTGGTTGTGGTGGATGAATCTCCGCCACGTTGCAGTCTTGCATCGGACATCGCCGGAATTGTTGCAGCCGAGGCGTTCGGTTCCCTGAGGGCGCCCATCAAGATGATCACTGCACCCCACACCCCAGTGCCATTCGCGCGTGAACTTGAACGCGCCTATGTACCGGGCCCTGATCGGATCGCTGCTGGCATCACCGAGGTGACCAATGTCTGATCGTATTTACGCCATCACTGTTCCCAAGTGGGGCATCGAAATGCAGGAAGGCACCATCACGGAATGGCGTGCAGCGGTCGGTGACACCATTGAGCGTGACCAGGAGCTGGTCGATATCGAAACAGACAAGATCGTTAACACGCTGGAGTCGTCACATGCCGGTGTTTTACGTCGAATCGTGGTTGATGCTGATGAAACCCTGAAGGTCGGTGCGTTGCTGGGTGTCATTTCCGGGGCGGATGTTGACGATGCGCAGATTGACTCATTCATTGCAGATTTCAGGCCGCTGGATGCCAGTTTTGGTGTCGGTGAGGAACTGGAAACGTCCGCACCTTCAGAGAGTGCACCCCCAGCCACCAAAGCACCAGCCAGCGCACCACCAGCTGCCAGATCAGCCGGCAAAGCAAGCCCGGTGGCCAGGCGACTGGCCGAAAAACTGGGTGTCGACCTGGCCCAGGTCGAGGGAACTGGTCGTAATGGACGAATCTCCCGTGAAGATGTTGAGGCTGCTGCGCAGGCGGCAAGCACAACTTCAACTGCTGAGGCAACATCGGGTTCAACGATTGAGACACTCAGCCCACGGGCAATGACAGCGGCAAAGCGCATGACGGAATCGAAGACCACGATTCCGCATTTCTATCTCGGTCGCGAACTCGATATGAGCGCTGCACTGGCCAGCAAGCAATCGGGTGGCTGGCCATTGACTGCCGGTATCCTCAAGGCTTTGGCCACGGCGCTGGCAGAGCATCCCCGCATCAATGCGCATTTTCAGGATGATTCACTCAAGCTGCATTCGACTGTTGATATCAATGTGGCGGTGGATACCGAAGATGGATTGCTGGCTCCGCTTTTAAAGAACGTGGCAGGGCAATCCATAGACGATGTTGCCAGCAGCCTGAAGGACATTGCGCAGCGGGCCCGTGGCAATGCACTCAAGGCAGGCGAGCTTAATCCAGGCGGGATCACGCTGAGTAATCTCGGGATGTTCGGGATCGACGACTTCACCGCGATTATCAATCCACCGCAGCTGGCGATCCTGGCAGTCGGTCGAATTCGTCCCCGACGCTTCGAAATGGACGGTGAAGAAATACCCGCGATGGCGGCATGCCTCTCCTGTGACCATCGTGCCCTTGATGGCGCAACAGGAGCACGATTCCTGGAGTCATTCCAGCAAGCGCTGAATTCCCTCTGAATCATGAGCATTCGCGTTGCCCTGATCCCGTTACTTGCTGTCTTGTTGGTGAGCGCTTGTTCCAGGCCGCCAGAACCACAGGAACAAGCCGAATTACAAGCTGAAACCGAAGTTTCTGATGCAGCCGTTGTCGAAGTTGATGCTGGCGAGGCTTTGTACCAGCAAAATTGTGCCGCGTGTCATGATCAGGCGGTGTACAAGGCACCAAGTCGCACCTTCCTCGCCATGCTGGGGCCAACCAATGTACTGGAAGCCATGGAGTCCGGCCTGATGCAGGATCAGGCGGCGGGCCTTGATGGTGACCAGAAGCAGTTGGTTGCTGAATATGTCACCGGACAGTCACTGGCTGATGCAGGGGACATTCCCCAGCCACCTGTTTGTGATGACACACAGGGTTTTGATGTCACCCAAATCCCGGTTTCACACGGCTGGGGCGTGGATCGAAAAAACACCCGGTTCCAGCCTGAGCAAAGCGGCGGACTTACGCTGGATGAGATGCAGGACCTGGAAGTTAAATGGTCTTTTGCCTATCCCAATGCCATACAGGCCCGATCACAGCCGGTATTCGGAGGTGGTGCAATCTATTTTGGTTCCAACGACGGTACCGTCCGGGCACTGGATGCAAAGACTGGCTGCCTGCGCTGGACATTCAAGGCCAATGGGGAAGTGCGTAACGCACTCGTGATTTCACCCTGGGATGCCAGTGATGAGGCTGCCGATCCGGTGATCTACTTCGCCGATATCGTGGCACGTGTTTATGCCGTTGGCGCAAGGGATGGCCAGTTGCGCTGGAGCACCAAGGCAGATGATCATCCTGATGCCACCATCACAGCTGCAGTGGCCCTTTACGATAATAAGGTCTATGTGCCGGTATCTTCCCTCGAGGTTGTTTCAGCGCTCAGCCCGCAGTATGCCTGTTGCACCTTCCGGGGATCAGTTGTGGGGCTTGATGCGAATACCGGTTTGCAGCTTTGGAAGGCTTATACCATTGATGAGACACCAACAAAGGCGGGTGAGAATCGGGTGGGTACTGACATCATTGCCCCATCTGGCGCACCGGTCTGGAACAGCCCGACCATCGATGAAGAACGTGGACGGTTCTATATTGGTACTGGTGAGAACTATTCCTCTCCTTCGGATGGAAATTCGGATGCCATCATCGCGTTTGATCTCCAGTCCGGCGACAAACTCTGGACCAGCCAGAAAACCACGGGTGATGCATGGAATGTTGCCTGCCTGAGTGATTACACATCGGACGATTCCAACTGCCCCGAGGAGAATGGCCCGGATTACGACTTCGGCTCGTCACCCATGCTGATCACGCTGGATGACGGGTCAGACATCCTGATTGGGGGGCAGAAATCCGGGCAGGTTGTGGGTTTGAATCCGGACGATGGTTCTGTTGTCTGGAAAAACCAGGTTGGCAGGGGCGGCGTTCAGGGTGGTGTCCACTTTGGCATGGCAGCCGAAGGCCAGCGGCTATACATCCCGATTAACGACATGGTCTATCCGGAAGATGAAACCCGTTACAACTACACCATTGACCCCCAGCCGGGTTTGTATGCAATTGATGCCGCCAGTGGTGAGAATCTCTGGGCATTTGAATCTCCGGATGTCTGTGACGGCATCGAGGGTTGTGATCCGGGCATCTCACATGCCATCAATGCGGTTCCCGGTGCGGTCATTGCGGGCTACCTTTCAGGAATGCTGAGGGTTCATGATGGTGCCAATGGCGAGGTGATCTGGGCGCTTGATACAACCCGGGAGTTCAGCACGGTATCAGGCGCCATTGCGCATGGCGGATCCTTCTCCGGCGGGGGTGCCATCGTCGCCGATGGCTTGATCTATGTGAATTCAGGCTATGGAATTTATGGGCATATGCCGGGCAATGTTCTGCTGGCCATCGGCCCAAAAGACAACTGATTGAGGTTTTTTACGGCCGGATCAAATCTGTCCTGATGCAATTTTCAGGTCAGGCGACCCAGTCAAAAAACTGAAGGTCCATTTCCCCTTCGACACACTCGAGAATGGGAGGCACCAGGCGATGATGAAAATCGGCTTCCTGGTGAAAATCAAATGCTTCCTTGTCCCTGAACCTGGCATAAACAACGTAGACGCCCGGTTTTTCTGTGTGGCGAATCACGTCGTAGACCAGTAGTCCAGGCTCCTTTTCATGGGAGATTTTAGAAAGTTCGGTCTGCAGTCGTTCAAAATCCGCTTCTTTACCTGCTGCCACGTTCAGCGTGGCGATGAATACGACCTGGCTCATAGTCCTAGCTCCTCGATAATCTGATCCTGCAGTCTGAATTTCTGGATTTTGGTGGATGATATGGGCCATTCCGAGACGAAACGAACATGCCTGGGAATTTTGAAACCGGCAATTTTACCTTTGCACCAGGTGATGAGTTCTTCTTCCGTGGCCTCTGTGCCAGACTCCATCTCAACAAAGGCAGCGGGCACTTCGATTAAACGAGGGTCGGGAATACCAACGACCTGTGCGAGCTTCACCGCTGCATGTCCTTGCAGGCAGGACTCGATCTCGACAGCAGCCACATTTTCTCCGCCAACTTTCAGCATGTCTCGTAGTCGCCCATGAAACATGATCTGGCCATCTTCATCGATGGAAATCAGGTCGCCGGAATGAAACCAGCCATTATCATCCAGCGCCTCTGCTGTTTTCTCCCGTGCCTTGTAGTAGCGCGTGAATGTGCTGTAACCACGAATCCAGGCTTCTCCCCTTTCTCCGGGCTGAACAGGTTCGCCTGTTTCAGGGCTTATCGCCTTCACTTCCATGCCGGACAGTGGCGTACCCAGTTTGTGAAAACGTTGTGTTTCATTGTCAGTTAATCGTGATGTGGATACTGTGCCGGCGGTCTCGGTCATACCGAATGTGCCGACGAAAACAGCATTGGGCAGTGCTTTCTTCATTTTTTGAGCAATTTCGGGCGGCTGAACCGCGAAATTGGCATTCATGAGCTTCACCCGGCTGAGATCAGTGTTCTCGAAATCGGGATGATCCACCAGGTCTGACATGATGGTCCAGAAGCAGGGGTAAGTGGCGGTGACTTCCTCTTCCTCCATCATCCGCAGGGCCTCGCCAGCATTAAAATAGCCTGTCGTGACGTATGTCCCGCCCTTGGAAAATATTGAAATCATTGGCAGGATTGCGGCGATATGGAACATCGGCAATGGCGACCAAAAGCTGTCTTCGCCCCCCAGTTCGTATCGGTTCGCCAGGGCAGCACTGTTTCGCACGATGGCCTCATGCGAAATCATGCATCCTTTCGGATTTGCCGTGGTGCCGGATGTGTAGAGAATCAGTGCAGTACTGCCCACCCTGACCTGCAATCTGCTTAAATGCAGGGCATCGTGGTTACCTTCTTTGGATTTTTGTTCGAATTCGCTATCAGACAACATGCCTGACGCGCGGGCATCGCCATGCAAAATGATGTGTCGGAGTTTTGGTGCGGCTTTGAGATTCAGTCCCCGGGTATCGGAATTCTCCAGGTCCGGAAATGCCAGGTTAAGCCGCTCTACAAAATTAACAGCCTCTGCAATCTTGCTGGTTGTGATCAGGATCTTTAAGTCGGCATTTTCGACGACATATGCCAGTTCCGGTGGCATGTATCGTGCATTGATCGGTACCGATACTGCGCCAAGCATGGCAACGGCAAACAGTGTTTCAACAAAATCCATGCCTGTCGGTAACAAGAGGCCAACGTGATCACCAGGACCTACCCCCAGCGCCTGTAGGCCAAGTGCCTTGTGCGTCGCCGCATCACGTAATTGTGCAAAGCTGCATCGCCGGTGCGGCAGGATGATTGCCATTCGATCAGGATTCTGATCCGCTGCCCGAAGCAACAAATCACCCAGGGAAGTGGCCGAAATCCGAATGGAATCGAGATCAGTGTGCATGCAGATCCTTAGTTGAGTGGATCAAGGTATTCCCGCACGTATTCCCCGTCAATACATTCAATCAGGCCGGGAGCCAACTCGTGGAAATGTGGTGTATTGCGATGTGCTTCCTCGGCTGCTTCGCTGACGAACTGTTCGTACACAGCATAGCCCCGTGTCTCGTCTCTTAGCTTGAAAAATTCATAGTTGACAGTCCCGGGCTCGGTTTCGAGAACCCTGGCTGTCAGTTCACTTGCCAGTCGAACAAACTCTTCTTCCTTGCCTTCCTTGACCGTCATGCGGGCCAGAAATGTCATCATGTCTTTCTCTCCAATCGAGCGCCTTTGATCTGGTTTTTACCAGTCCTTGTATTAAATCAGGCTCAAAAAAAGTTTAGCACCCGGGGTTTACTAAATAAACAATCGTGACTGTTTTTTTCTTCGAAGCATTTTGCTACGATCTGCGCTCGCCCGGATTTCCAGGAAAACCATCATGCCCGATAGCAGATATGTTCCAGTGGTTGCGGCTGACGCAATCGCGGACAAGTCTTTTGAATGTTTCGACGCAGAAGGCCGGAGTGTCGTGATCTGCCGATTCAGGGATGAGTATTACGCCCTGGAAAACCGTTGTTCGCATGCGCTTGCTACTTTCGATGATGGTCGCATGCGGGGTCCGCGCCTGATGTGTCCCTTGCATGGTGCCTCATTTGATATTCGCGATGGCAGTTGTAAAGGACCGCCTGCAACGCAGCCGATCGCATCATTTCAGACACGTATCGCTGATGGAATGGTGGAAGTTTTATTTGAGGAATAGCGGGCTCTGGTCACTTTCGTGGCCGGCTCAAGTATCTGTTGCTAGCCCCTGATCGCGTTTGTGCCGTCCCAATTGCGTGCTGATTCACGCATGTATTCAAAAGCCTTTAACGCTGACTCACTGGTTTCAATCAGTTCCAGCATGGTGCCGTTGTGCATCACGGTATCGATGTAAGCAAAACGAGCACCGGCGGTTGTGCAGCCCTGCTGAACAATCCTGTTTTCCCATCCCTGGTCGGCTATGCAGGCTTCTACATCGTCGACTAATGCGCCGACATGTTGCAGTCCGGGTTCGTTACGGGCAAGAAAATCGGTGTAGATTGAGGGAGCATCATTGTGCTGTTGTACCAGTTCAACCTGGTAGCTGCCGCTGTAGGCAATCGCTACAGACATATCGATATCTGCCTTTTCTCCGCGGTACTCACACCACTCAAATTCAATGTGCTTCAGAACAAAAAACGGGCCAACGCCCAGCACGCTGCTCCAGTGCCCGGCAGCTGCGCGCCAGTCGGGAACCACGAAACCGTTCTGAATGATGGGGTAAGGAAAGCGGGTCACGCTGGATCGGCCCTTATGCGCGTTGGTTGAAACGGCGCCCGATCATCGCGCTCGCAATATTGATCTTCTGGATATCGATGGCCCCGCCGGCGATTCCCCAGCCCCAGGCGTCGCGAAACCTTCGCTCCATTGGATATTCCTTTGAATAACCGTAACCGCCCATGAGTTGTAGCGCCTTGCCGGTCACCTCGCGTGCAATTTCATTGGCATAGCACTTGGCAATACTGGAAGCGGCGATATCCGGAAAGCCGCTTTCCGCGTTGACGGCAGCTCGCCAGATCAGCAACCTGGATGCCTCGACCTGCATTTTCATTTCTGCCAGCTTGATCTGCACCGCCTGGAAATCAACGATCGGTCGGCCGAACTGACGACGCTCCTGGACGTAGTCGGTGACATCATCCAGTGCCGCAGAAGCCTGTGCCAGTGCCATGGTTGCATTGCCACAGCGCTCGAGATCAAAGGCGGCCATCAGTTTCTTGAAGCCACCAGCAGGCAAAACCTGGTGGGAAATCGGGAGCCGCACATTATCGAAGAAAATGTCACTGGAAGGGACGCCACGGAAACCCATCAGATGTTCCGGGAGACCGAATGAAAGTCCCTCGGCATCTTTTTCAACATAGACCGCACCGATTGATTTTGCACCCGGGTCATCGGAGAAACGGCAATACACCAGGTAACCATCTGCATGACCACCACCGGAACACCAGCGCTTGTTGCCATTGAGGACAATCTCATCACCCTCAATGGTCGCGCGGGTGGTCAGGTCTGTCAGTGCCGAGCCGGCTGCAGGTTCTGACATTGCAATCGCGACAACTTTTTCACCGCGGCACACGGCCGGAACAATGGCATCCCTGAGCTCTTCGCTTGCGAATCGTTCGATCGCCCGGACCGGTCCAACACAGGATTCGAATACCGGAAACCCCACCGCCGATGAGACACGACCCAATTCTTCGATAACAATCAGGGCTTCCAGGTTGCCCAGGCCCAGACCGCCATGTGCTTCCGGAATATTCACCCCCAGGTAGCCCATGTCGGCGAATTCCTTGATCAATTCTCGTGACGGAGGCTCACCACTGGTTTCGATTTCTTCGGCAACAGATAGCAGGCGCTCGCGGGCATAACGGCGAACGCTGTCGCGCAATTCTGTCTGTTCTTCTGTAAGTTGAAAGTCCATGATAGGTAAGAAGTATACTTGATCAGGATAATAAAAAAACAATCATGACTGTTTATTTTTTGAGGCCCGAGGCCTATAATTGATAGTCTGCGCCAAAGCCTGCCTGGCGCCCACTCTAAGTATGGATAAGTGATGGATCAGCAGTTCATAGATTACGTATATGAGGGGCTGAAGTTCGAGCGCGATCGAAAGGATCCGCCGGACTCATTTCCGGCTTTGCCACCCATTCCGGGTGGTCGTTACACCGATCCTGAATTCCAGGAACTGGAACGAAAATATCTTTGGAAAAAGTCATGGCTCTATGCATGCCACGGTGACCAGGTTTCCAATCCCGGTGACTATATCCTGTGGCGTAAAACCGGTTCTCCCATCCTGATTGTTCGCGGCAAGGACAACGAGATTCGCGCTTTTTACAACACCTGCCGGCATCGTGGTGGCCCCATCGTTAAAAACGACAATGGTTCATCCAGGGGTGGATTTGTTTGTGGATACCACGGCTGGACCTATGACCTGGAAGGGCGCCTGAGGGGAATGCGCGACCGGCGCGATTTCGTAGACCTCGATCTGAGTTGCCTTGGGCTCATCCCGGTTGGTTGCGAACGACTTGGCAACTGGGTTTTCATCAATGAGGATCCGGAGGCTGATTCGCTTCACGAGTCACTGGGCTCTATTCCCGATCATTTTGCACAGTTCGATGTCGACAAGATTCGACACGTTAAAAGCTATGGATTTGACGTGGATTGCAACGTCAAGGTCCTGATGGATGCATTCCTGGAGGTCTATCACCTGGCTTCGATCCACAAGGACACAGTTAATCGCTTCCTGGATCACCGTGGCACCACCATCATGCTGTGGGAGCGCGGGCACTCGCTGATGGTCACGCCAAATCGTCGTCCCGATTGGGTCGACCCTGGAACCGTTGGAATGGCCGATTTCCCGAACGTGACTGAATTACCCGTCAAGACCAATGTTTCCTACAACATCTACCCGAACCTGGTCACGCCGGTTGCCGGCAACGGCATGCCATTTATTTCATTCTGGCCCACCACGAACAACACCATGCGCATTGAGTGCCACTGGTTTTCGCCGGATTGGGGAGAGGGTGAACCGCATCCGCTGTGGAAAACACGGATCGACAATTTTGATCGTATCCTGGAGGAAGATACCCAGTTTGCACCCCAGATCCAGGCATCGGTGGAGTCTCCTGGATTTCGAGGCATTCGACTGAACTACCAGGAGCGGCGTATCTATCACTGGCACGAAGAACTGGATCGTCGCATCGGTATCGAAAACATACCCGAGCACCTTCGGGTTGAGCCCCGCCTTGGTGATCTGATCGAAGATCCCGACAAAGCGGCCATTGGCAGTTGAGTTCTGCGCCGCAACAATACGGAATCCTGGGTTGTTCCAGCTACCTGCCTCGCTGGCGGATCGGCCGTCGCACCATCAGCGATGCGATCGGTTGGAGTCGCGGGATGAGCCTGTCCGGCAGGGGCCAGCGAAGTTTTGCACATTGGGATGAAGACAGCCTCACCATGGCCGTGGAAGCCGGACGGCAGTTTGTGAATCCGGACGCAAGCCCGGATACATTGCAGCTGGCTTCAACCAGCCTGCCATTTGCAGACCGGAGTAATTCCGGCCTGGTTGGTGAGGCACTCAATCTGGATTCTTCATGTCGTACATTCGATCTGGCCGGCAGTCGACGCAGCGCAACAACCTGGCTGGCTCAATGCCTTAGCGAAGCCAATGGAACCCATGTTCTGCTTGCCAGCGACTGTGTGGATGCAAAACCCGGAAGCGAGTCAGAGATGCTGCTGGGGCATGCTGCAGCGGGACTGATGCTGGGACCAGCTGACGACAAAAGGCCGTTGATTGCACACTGCCTTGCCAGTCGCTCCATGCACGAGGATTTTGTCGACCAGTATCGAATGACTGACCAGCGATTCGACTACCGCCTTGAGTCCCGCTGGATTCGGGATGCTGGCACGCGAAAACAGCTTGGCAGCCTGATCAGGGAAGTTCTGAAAGAAGCTGATAAGGCTGCCCCTGACATTGATTTCCTGGTTGTGCCGGCGAGCGATTCGATTTGTAAAACGATTGCGCGGGACAATGCGCTGGAGAAAGCTGAACGCCCTTCGGTGCTCGAGCAGAAAGTCGGGCTGTGTGCAGCAGCTCAATCGACGCTTGGCCTTTGCTGGGTGCTTGGTCGGGCACAGCCCGGCCAGCTGGTCCTTGTCGCTGGCCTGGGGCAGGGAATGGATGTTCTTTTGTTCCAGGTAGAACGGACTGATCAGCCAGCCGGCCAATCTATGAATATCCAGCTCGATGCGGGTGAGCTGGAAGAAAACTATTGTCGCTACCTCGGCTTACGCGGCCTGGTTTCAATTGACGGTGGGATACGCGCAGAGCGTGACAATCGCACTGCACAATCTGCGCATTATCGCCGTCACCGGGACCTGACGGGTTTTGTTGGCGGTCGGTGTAAGGAGTGTGGGCAGCTTCAATACCCTCGTACCGAGGTTTGCGTGGAATGTCGCAAGGCGGGCACCCAGGTTCCGGAGAGAATGGCTCAAAGCCAGGGAACCATCAATTCCTACACAGAAGACTGGCTCGCCTATACAGCCCGACCACCCCTGATCTTCGGATCGGTCCATTTTGAGGGTGGCGCAAATGTCACCATGGAATTTGGTGATTTCCTTGCAGATGAAGCGCAAGTCGGAATGAACGTCAAAATGGCTTTCAGGATCAAGGATGTCGACAACACAAGACACTTCCGGCGTTATTTCTGGAAACCCGTACCCGTAAGACCGGATGGAAAAGATGGCTAAAGGCATTCGTGACAAGGTGGCCATCATCGGAATGGGCTGCAGCCGGTTTGGTGAGCGCTGGGATTGCGGTCCTGATGACCTGATGCGGGAAGCTTTCTCTGAAGCCATTGGTGATGCCGGAATCGAGCGTGATGAAATCGATGCAGCCTGGTTGGGAGTATTTTTCCAGGAACAGAGCACTGGCAAGTCAGGACTGCCGCTGAGCCAGGCACTCAGGTTGCCCAATACCCCGGTCACCCGGGTTGAGAACCTTTGCGCAACCGGCACAGAAGCCCTGCGTGGTGCCGCCTATGCGGTTGCTGCCGGCGCCTGTGACTACGCACTGGCCATGGGTGTCGAAAAACTCAAGGACACGGGTTACGCCGGCCTGCCGGAACGCACACGCGGAAGTTTCGAGGATCTCTGGCAACCCAATTCAACAGCGCCCGGGTCTTTTGCGCAACTGGCCACTGCGTACGCGAGAAAGCATGGTATGGACATGAAAGATGTCAAACGTGCCATGGCCCATATTTCGCGCAAGAGTCATGACAACGGCCTGTTGAATGAGAAAGCTCATTTGCGCCGTCGCATCACAGAAGATGATGTCTTGAATGCGCCCATGGTGGCTTACCCCCTGGGTGTGCTGGACTGCTGCGGTGTCAGCGATGGCGCGGCCTGCGCCATCGTAACAACGGTAGAAAACGCGATTGCAATGGGGCGAAAGGACATGGTCGTGATCAAGGCCATGCAGCTTGCGCCCAGCAATGGCTGGGAGATTTCCAGCGCCAACTGGGATGGTGCTTATACATTGACCACCAGGCTGGCTGCGGAACGGGCTTACAGGGAAGCCGGAATTCGGGATCCATTACGGGAGCTCTCTCTGTTCGAGGTTCATGACTGCTTTTCCATCACCGAGTTGGTCGTGATGGAAGACCTGGGCTTGTCAGAAGCCGGCTCAGCAGTGAGTGATGTACTTGACGGAAAATTTGATATAGACGGCGTGTTGCCCTGCCAGGTGGATGGCGGATTGAAATGCTTCGGGCACCCGATTGGTGCCAGCGGGTTGCGAATGGCATACGAAATCTATCTGCAGCTACAGGGTCGTGCCGGAGAGCGTCAGCTTGAGAATCCCACCATGGGCATGACACATAATCTGGGTGGCGTTCCCAATCGGAATGTTGCCAGCGTGTCGGTATTCGGTTTACACGCGGCCTGAGGAGAGAAACCATGTCCAGCTCGGCAGAACCTTCGACCATCGGCTTACCGGTTTCAAAATGGGGTTTGCGCAACGAAGAACTTGCCGAACACCCCACGGTATTTCGGGATGGGTTACTCGAAGGCAAATGTGTCCTGATCTCCGGAGGCGGTTCTGGTCTGGGTAAAGCGATGGCATTTCTGATGGCGCGGCTTGGCGCCAGGGTCATGATTTGCGGTCGCAACGAGAGCAAGCTGGTTGAGGCTTCCGAGGCAATACAGA
>Ga0209939_1000102_pt1 | contig 14173 bp, 8 predicted proteins | sample SalPon2A_A_D1_MG_FD_185714 | JGI IMG/M metagenome (GOLD analysis project Ga0209939, IMG submission 185714) | Soil microbial communities from South San Francisco under conditions of wetland restoration - Salt Pond MetaG R2A_A_D1_MG (SPAdes)... | ecosystem: Environmental > Terrestrial > Soil >...
AAACTGGCCCTTGGTGAGGCCATAAACGCCGTTATTCTCGATGATGTACAGCATGTTCAGGTTACGGCGCACCACGTGGCCGAACTGCCCAAATCCGATTGAAAGCGAATCACCGTCGCCGGAAACTGCGATGCAGACCAGGTCACGATTACCAGCCATGGCGCCGGTGGCCACTGATGGCATTCGTCCATGCACGGAATTAAAGCCATGTGCACCATGGACAAAATAGGCAGGGGTCTTGGAAGAACAGCCAATGCCCGAAAGCTTGATGACGTCCTCAGGTGGAATCGCAAGCTCGAAGAACGCCTGGACGATCGCAGCTGTGATGGAATCATGGCCGCAGCCGGCACAAAGGGTGCTGAGCCCGCCTTCATAATCGCGCAACGTCAGCCCAATGGCGTTTTTTGCCATTCCGGGAAGATTGATTTTAGGTTTCTGGATATAGGTCATCGGATATTTCTCACGCTGCCACCTCCTTGCGAACATGTTCTCGCAGGGCATCCACGATGCAATCACTCGGAATGGGTAATCCGTTGTAGTGCAACACTGAAACCAGCTTCTCTGGTGAGGCACCGGTTTCCAGCATCAACAGTGACCGCATCTGGGCGTCTCTATTTTGTTCCACAACGAAGATCGTCTCGTGCTCATCGATAAAGGCTTTGACTTCCTCACTAAACGGGAAAGCGCGCAAACGCATGTACTCGGCATGAATGCCGTCAGCATCGAGTCGGTCCATCGCCTCCATTACTGCGCCGTGCGAACTGCCAAACGCGATGATGCCATATGCGCTTTGTTTGCCCGAACGAATGACTTCCGGTGCGGGCACGATTGTTTTTGCGGTTTCCCATTTAACCAGCAGTCGATCAACCACGTCCTGGTACTCGTCGGCATCTTCAGTGTAACCACCATAACGGTTGTGACCGGAGCCCCTGACAAAATAAGCACCCCTGGAATCACGCCCCGGCAGGGTTCGATAGGGAATTCCGTCCCCGTCCGTGTCGAGGTAACGATGGAATTTCTCCATGCCATCAAGTTCTTTCGGGCCCAGCACCTTGCCTCGATCCGGCTGGAAGCTGTCATCCCATTCAAGCTCCGGAATCATCCAGTCATTCATACCGATATCGAGATCAGAAAGGAAAAACACGGGCGTTTGTAACCGCTCTGCAAGATCAAACGATTGCGCGGCCATCTCAAAACATTCGTGCGGATCTTTAGGCAGCAAAATCGGGTGCCGCGTATCGCCGTGCGACGCATAGGCCGCCAGCATCAAATCACATTGCTGGGTCCGCGTTGGCATGCCGGTTGAAGGCCCCACACGCTGAACGTCAATGAAGACCGAAGGGATTTCTGCGTAGTAAGCGAAACCGATAAATTCACTCATCAGCGAAATACCTGGGCCAGAAGTTGGTGTGAAGGCGCGAGCACCGGTCCAGTTGGCACCAAGCACAATTCCGGCTGCAGCCAGTTCATCTTCTGCCTGGATAATGCAGTACCGTCGCTCGCCCGTTTCCGGGTCGGTGCGAAACATGTCGCAGTAACTCTTGAAAGCATCCATCACCGAAGTCGATGGTGTAATGGGATACCAGGCGCCAACAGTGGCCCCGGCGTAAACCGCACCAAGTGCGGTTGCGGCATTGCCTTCAATCAGAACCTTTCCCTTGTTGCCATCCATCTTTTCTGCGCGCGCGGGCAGGGGGCAGGTAAAGTGCTCGGCGGCATAGTCATAGCCGAGCATGATGGCCTTGAGGTTGCTGTCAACCAGCTTGGGCTTGGCGGCAAAGGTTTCTTTGAGCAGTTCCTGGATGATCTCCAGATCAATATCAAGCAGTGCGGCCAGCACGCCCACATAGGCGACGTTTTTCATAAGGATGCGCACACGGGCAACACTGAAATTTTCATTGGCCAGCTTGGCCAGCGGCACACCCAGCACCGTGATGTCTTCCCGCTGTAAGGAGCGCTCCCTTGGCCAGGTCGAATCGTAGATCAGGAATCCACCGGGGCTGACTTCCGCCAGGTCTTTTTTGTAGGTCTGGGCGTTCATGGCAACCATGACATCAACGCGGCCCGCGCGTGCCATGTAGCCGTCCTTGTTGGCGCGAATTTCATACCAGGTCGGAAGCCCCTGGATATTGGACGGGAACATATTCTTGCCGGTGACCGGGATGCCCATCCGGAACAGGGCCTTCATCAGCAGGCCATTTGCACTGGCTGAACCCGTGCCATTGACGGTTCCGATCTTCAGGACAAAGTCGTTGATGCGGCTTTGCTGTGCCGTCATGATTTCTCTCCGGCGTTAGCTTTGGCGTAATCTGCAGCCTTGGGGAATTCCAATAGCGATTTCTGCATGTCCCAGGCTGCGGTCGGGCAACGCTCTGCACAAAGTCCGCAATGGACACAGAAATTCTCGTCCTTGACCATCACGCGCCCGGTCTGCTTGAGTCCATCCGACACGAACAGTGGCTGGTCTTTTTCCAGCCTGGGTGCTTTCAACTTGCCCTCAATCTCCTCCTGCTCGCCATCACCGGTAATGGTCAGGCACTGTGTGGGACAGATGTCGATACAGGCATCACATTCAATACAAAGGTTGTCGAAAAACACCGTCTGGATATCGCAATTCAGACAGCGCTCCACTTCCTGTGCGGTCTGCTCGGCATCAAAACCCAGCTCAACCTCGGTGGTGATCTGCTGGAAACGCTCAGTCAGTGGCACATGCTTCATGATTTCCCGGGCTGAAGGATCAAAATCGTTGGAGTAACTCCACTCATGCATGCCCATCTTGCGACTGCCCAGGTTCAGCCTGTCTGGCAAACGCTCATTCAGGTCCTTGCCGTGACAGTGAAGATGAATGGAAGCTGCTGCCTGGTGACCGTGCTCAACAGCCCAGATAATGTTTTTGGGACCGAAAGCTGAATCACCACCGAAGAACACACCCGGACGGGTCGATTCAAACGTGGTTTTATCCACGATCGGTTCTTCCCACTCGTTGAACTCCAACCCGATGTCGCGCTCAATCCAGGGGAAAGAGTTTTCCTGGCCGATGGCCAGCACCACATCGTCACAGGGGAAGAACTTTTCACCCACCACGCGGGTTTCAGTGATTTTTCCGTCCTCGATGGTGTAGTTCATTTCTTCGAACAGCATGCCCTTGAGCTTGCCGTCCTCGATCACGAACTCCTTCGGTGAGTGGTTGATCACAATCTCAACCTTCTCTTCCTCGGCATCTTCAAGCTCCCAGTCGGAAGCCTTAAAGAAGTCCCGGGGTTTGCGCGCCATGACCTTGACGTCTTTCGCGCCCAGGCGCAGGGAGGTCCGGCAGCAATCCATGGCCGTGTTGCCTACACCAATGATCAGCACCCGTTCACCGATTTCTTCGATGTGCTTGAACGCGACTGCCTCAAGCCAGTCGATCCCGATGAAAATATTTTCGCTGTCGTAACGACCCGGAAGCTTGAGTTCCTTTCCTCGAGGCGCACCGGTTCCGACAAAAACGGCGTCATAGCCCTCATCAAGGAGGTCTTTCATGCTCTCAATGGGGTGGTTGTAATGAACCTCAACACCCATGTCGACAACCATTGCGATCTCTTCATCAAGCACCGGGGCGGGAAGGCGGAAGGCAGGAATGTTGTAGCGCATCAGTCCGCCTGCAATGGATTGAGACTCAAACAGCGTGCATTCGTAACCCAGGGGCATCAGGTCATTGGCAACCGTTAATGAGGCACAGCCTGCGCCGATCAGAGCAATTTTCTTGCCGTTCTTTTTTTCCGGGATAAGTGGCAGCCGATCAGATACGTCTTCACGATAATCAGCTGCAACCCGCTTGAGACGACAGATGGCAACCGGTTTCTGGCCAATGCGTCCCCGTCGACAGGCAGGCTCACACGGGCGATCGCATACCCGGCCCAGGATGCCCGGAAACACGTTGCTCTCCCGATTCACCATGTAGGCGTCAGTGAACCGGCCCTGGGCAATCAGGCGGATGTATTCAGGTACGTCGGTGTGGGCAGGACAGCCCCACTGACAGTCAACGACCTGGTGGAAATAGTCTGGATTTGAAGTGTCAGTACGTTTCATTCGTTGCCGCTGCCTTAGCCTTTGTATTCACCAGTTCTTGTCAATGGATGTGGCGCACAGCGTGCTATTTGGCGAAAGGATACCCGTTTTGAAACGCAATTTGCACCAGAGATGGTCGTTGATTTGATATTGTTTCCTGATTCTGCAAATTGTTTCCGTTGCCAGGTCCCTGTATTGCTATGAATCTTACCCGCTTTTTTACATTGGTTTTCTGCTTTACATCACTTTTTCCATCTTATTCGTTTGGTGCTGAAAAGGAGGATCTCCAGACGGAGGTTCGACAGTGGCGCGAGGCCAACGAACAGAGCATTGTTGACGGTTTCGTCGATTTGCTGAAAATTCCGAATGTTGCCAGTGACACCATCAACATTCTTCGCAACGCCGATCATCTTGTAAGCCAGTTTGAGGCACGCGGCTTTAGCACCAGCCTGCTGGAGTCCGATGGCCCGCCCGCGGTTTTTGCGGAAAAAGTGATACCAGGCGCAGATCGAACCATCCTGGTTTATATCCACTATGACGGACAGCCCGCAAATGCGGATGACTGGGCTTCAGATCCATGGACCCCGGTGATGCGGACGGCATTGGTGGAGGATGATGGTGAGACGGTGCCGATCGAAGCACCGTTTGATCCTGAATGGCGACTCTTTGGCCGCTCAACCGGCGATGACAAGGCGCCAGTCATCGCTCTATTGGCCGCTCTGGATGCATTGGAAGAGCTGGGCCAGTCGCCGAGCGTTAACCTGAAAGTGTTTCTCGAAGGGGAAGAAGAGGCCGGCTCACCGCATTTAAAGGAGGTGCTGGCTGAAAATCGCGATCTTCTGCAGGCAGACCTGTGGCTGTTTTGCGATGGCCCAATGCACCAGAGCCGGCGTATGCAGCTGGTATACGGGGTTCGCGGGACTTACGGGTTTGATGTCACCGTTTATGGTGCGTCTCGCCCCCTCCACAGCGGTCATTATGGCAACTGGGCACCAAACCCCATTGTCGAGTTAATGGCCCTGTTGCGCAGCATGCGGGACGAATTTGGAAATATCCTGATCGACGGCTACAGTGACCAAGTCACACCGCCCACCGAAGCTGAGTTGGCCGCCATCAATGCTGCACCAGAGGTTGATGATCTGCTCCTGGAGCAGCTGGCCATTGGCGCGCCCGAAACCGATGATCGGGTCGAAATGGCCATCATGCGACCGGCCATCAACATGCGCGGAATTCGTTCCGGTGATGTCGGAGACGATGCCCGCAACGCAATCCAGGTGTCGGCCACCGCTTCAGTCGGACTGAGGCTTGTTCCAAAACAAACGCCAGCTTTCCTGCACAAGGCCATCGAGGACCATCTTCGAGAGCAGGGTTACCATATTATTTACCAGCCACCGAGCATGGAGGAACTTCAGGGCCACGCCAGGATTGCTGAACTGTCCTGGCCTGATCATGGTTATCCCGCTTACCGGGCGTCCATGGATCTGCCCATCGCCCAGGAAGTCGCTGAAATTCTGGATGGGCTCAACGATGATCCACTCATCCAGCTGCCGACCATGGGTGGCAGCCTGCCGATTTACCTGATTGCCGAAGAGGTAGGCTCACCTGTGCTGATCCTGCCGGTTGCCAACCATGACAATAACCAGCACGGCAAAGACGAGAACATTCGTCTCCAAAACCTCTGGGATGCCATCGAAATATATGCTGCTGTATTGACCGGGCTATAGAATGGCACAACGATTACGATGTGACGTGTGCCGGTGATCTTACCATCAGTAAAGCGCAACCGGATTTCCTGGCGAACCAGTTGCTCCTTTCATTTTCAATGGCGACCACACGAACAGAAATTCTGATACGCCGTCTTCAACCAGCTGGGTTAAATCCAGGTTCTCGATATTCCAGATGCCATGTTTTGGCATCATGGTGAGATGGCATTCAAACGGTTGTTCATTCTCGCCCGCGAAAGTACCGGCGGCTGTCGCTTCGGTGCTCCAGTTGTCTGCCCCCATCAGTATGATCTTTCGCCCGGCGAGGTAATGGCAGGCCGAAATCCCAAACCCTGGCTGTCCTGAGTTGAATTCCGCCGTCCTTTTAGCCTTTTCCTCTGCAGAAAAAGTATCCCACTCCCGGGGATGCCACAGGTTTCCGTGGCCCGTGTAAAGAAACACGCAATCTCCCTCTTTGATTGGCGCAATACCCTGCGCCTCGATCATGTTGCGTACATCCTCGTCGGTGATAATTCCGGGATCACCCTGGTTGGGTGGTGATGCGGGAATTGGCAGTATCTCCATGCCGCGATATTTTGCAGCATCCAGAAGCACGCCCCGGCACACGAATCCAATCTCGGCGATGTGCTCAACACCCAGGGGCCCCAAACCGGTGGGTGTGCCAACTTCTTCCAAAAAACGTCCGTTGTAGAAGTAATCGCCTTGTGACGTACGTATACCAATGTGGCCAGGCCCGTCAAACTGGGTGCCCACCTGCCCAAGCTCTGCGGTGACCAGTTCTTCATTTCCCACCAGCTGCTGTGGGCCCCAGGATTGGGGGCCGCCGCGGGGAATGGTGAGCTTCCAGCTTCGACCCGGAAAGGTCGGCATGTCGGCCTGGTAGGTCTTGCCAAGCGTGGCGACCTTGCCCTGTTTCACCAAACCTACTGCAGCCAGCACCAATTCCGGCGTGATACGGTTTACAGCGCCAATCAGATCATCCGGGCCCCACTCACCCGGCGCCCAGTTTTCTTCCAGCGGCTCGTCATTAACCGCTTCCACAGTCGAGACAGAAAAGGCCAAAACCATTGCCAAAAAAGCCATTGCCGATCGTGATTCAAACAACATCTTTATTCTCCTCAACCGTTGTTTAATTCAGTCCCGCCATGGTCAGGTATTTCAATTCGACATATTCGTCGATTCCGTACTTCGAACCTTCCCGGCCGATTCCGGACTCCTTCATGCCGCCAAATGGCGCCACCTCGGTTGAAAGAATGCCGTCGTTGATACAAACCATGCCGTATTCGAGCGCTTCGGCAACTTTCCAGATGCGCCCGATATCGCGGGCATAAAAATAGGCCGCGAGACCAAACTCGGTCGCATTGGCCATCTCCACCACATCTTCATCTTCTTCAAACCGGAAAACCGGCGCCAGCGGCCCGAAGATTTCTTCGCGGGCCACTTCCATTTCCTGGGTAGCATTGCCCAGTACTGTCGGCTCGAAAAACAGGTTGCCAAGCTCATGACGTGAGCCGCCAAGGGTCAGTTCTGCCCCTTTATCAAGCGCATCTTTCAGCAGTTTTTCTACCTTGCCAATTGCACTGTCTGAAATCAGAGGCCCGACATTGACGCCCTCTTCATCACCGCGCCCGACCTTCATCTCTCCTACGGCGCTGGTGAACTTCTCCATGAACTCGTCGTAAACACCGGCCTGAACATACAGTCGATTGGCACAGACACAGGTTTGTCCGGCATTGCGATACTTGGCGATGACTGCACCTTTTACTGCCGAGTCAATGTCAGCATCATCAAACACGATGAACGGCGCGTTTCCTCCGAGCTCCATGGAGACCCGTTTTACCGTTGAGGCACACTGCCTGATCAGTTGTTTTCCTACTGCTGTCGATCCGGTAAAGGAAAACTTCCTGACCTGTGGGTTACTGGTGAGTTCTTCACCAACCTCTGAAGAACGGGTTGAAGTCACAATATTCAGAACGCCTGCTGGTACACCAGCCTGTTCTGCCAACACGCAGATGGCCAAAGCTGATAAAGGTGTTTCTGATGCAGGCTTGCCGACGAAAGTACAGCCTGCGGCCAGCGCCGGACCGGCCTTCCTGGTGATCATTGCGTTGGGGAAATTCCAGGGCGTGATCGCGGCCACGACACCGACCGGCTGCTTGATCACCATGATGCGTCTGTCATTCATGTGGGTTGGAACCACATCGCCGTAAAGTCGCTTTCCTTCCTCGGCAAACCATTCAATAAAAGAAGCGCCGTAGGCAATTTCTCCGGCAGATTCAAACAAGGGCTTGCCCTGCTCGGCGGTCATAATGGCTGCCAGGTCATCCTGGTTTTCCATCAGCAAATCAAACCAGCGTCTTAGAATTGCAGCCCGGTCCTTGGCAGTGCGTGTACGCCATTCCTTCCACGCCCTGTCGGCCGCCTCAACCGCCCGGCGCGTCTCGGTTGTGGTCAGCTCCGGCACGTCGGCGAGATGCGAGCCATCCGCCGGGTTGGTCACAGCAAAGGTCTTCCCGTCATCTGCATCAATCCATTTGCCGTCAATGTAAGCCTGCTCTCGCAGCAAATCCGGATTGTCCAATTTCAGTTGGGTTTTGGTCTGGTCAAGCATGTTCTTTCCAACAGTTTCTGTTGCGGGAGCTTACCTTCCGCTTTCGCTGGTTCCTTGTCAATACGATGCAGGTTTGCGGGTTTGCTGATTACAGAGAAACAGCCCCATCAGGATGAAACCCAATGACATCAGCAAAATCATCAGCCATTCAGCCATGTTCTCGAGGCGATCGATCAAATCGGGGTTGTCAAAAATAAGGCGCTTGAGCACCGAGAATACGCCCGTCACCCACTGCAGGCTCACCAGAACCACGAACAGTGATGCCAGCCAGCCCTTGAGCACACCAAACGCCGCCCAGACCAGTCGCGCCACCAGCAACTGCGCCAACGCTGTCATGCCAAAAAAGAATACAACCCCATATCGTCTCAGCCATGAATAGACTTCACCCTCGGTGCCAAGGAAAATCACGTAGAAAACCAGCGCCACTGCACCGACCATTCCAAGGCGAACCGTCCACAGTCGAGACTTCTCCCACCCTGGCATAATGCCGGCCATCCAGGCGCCAACGTTCCGCCAGCTGACCGCAATCATGAGTGCGCACGGCAACATCACCAGCTTGAACCAAAGCAATCCCGGGCCGGATCGAGCCGCCCTGCTGACTGAAACACACCCTTCGAAATAGGGATTGCACTGGTATACAGCGGCAAGAACACCCGGGGTATGGATATTGAGCCAGTATGCGTAGTGGATGATGACCAGCGTCAGCAGGCCGCACAACGCCGCAAGAATCCCTTCCCGATTCATGGGGCCTTGGCGATGTTACTTGCCAATGCAGAAGCTGGAGAAAATTTCGCCCAGCAGATCATCAGGGGTCACTTCTCCGGTAATTTCACCCAGGGCCTTTTGCGCCAGGCGCAATTCTTCTGCCAGCAACTCACCAGCCTGGTTATCGATCAATTGCGACCGTCCTTCACGGAGGTGATTTTGCACGCGACGCAGCGCATCAATGTGTCGCTGGCGCGCTGAAAAACTGCCTTCTTGTGCCTGTCCGGCCCCTACACCCATCAGTATGGTGCTTTTCAAGGACTCCAGCCCCTCCCCGGTCTTTGCTGACACGGGAACACCGGATATTTCACCACGCTTACAGGCATTTTCAAATTCAACCCGTCCCGTCTTGTCCAACAAATCAATCTTGTTGAGCACATGAATTCCGGAGTTTTTGTCTTTGTACAGTTCAATGTCGCTGGTGGTCGCATCAATGACATTAAGAATGATGTCCGCTGAAGCAAGCGCCCCGCGAGCCCTTCTGATGCCTTCAATTTCGATGGGGTCCTCGGTATCCCGGATACCCGCCGTGTCCATGACGTGCAACGGCACACCATCAATGTGGATTTGCTCACGGAGAACGTCCCGGGTTGTGCCAGGTATGTCTGTTACGATCGCAACATCACTCTCAGCCAGTGCATTGAGAAGGCTGGATTTCCCGGCATTAGGCCGCCCGGTGATCGCGATAACGATCCCGTCACGCAAGAGTCGCCCCTGTTGAGTACGCACCAGAAGATTCTCGAGTTGATTGATCACAGACAACACCTGCTCGGTGACATCGCTCTCCGAGAGGAAGTCGATTTCCTCGTCGGGAAAGTCGATTGCTGATTCCACGAACACCCGGAGTTCAGTGATCGCCTTCTGAAATGCCCTGATTTCTGTCGAAAACCTTCCTTCAAGCGACCGTTGCGCCGCGCGCGCTGCTGCTTCGGTTCCCGATTCGATCAGGTCCGCAATGGCTTCCGCCTGCACCAGGTCGATTCTGCCATTCAGAAACGCACGCTCCGAAAACTCTCCAGGCCGGGCCATCCTGGCACCGAGCTCCAGGGCCCGCTGCAACAACAAATTGAGAACCACGACGCCACCATGACCCTGCAACTCCAGCACGTGTTCACCTGTGAAGGAGCTCGGTTTCGGAAAATAAAGCGCGATTCCGCTGTCCAGGGTTTTCCCATCGGCATTGACAAAATCGGTGAGCTTCGCATGTCTTGGTGCAGGTAAGCTGCCAAGTATCCCCTCTGCGACCTCCGGAACCCCCGGTCCTGAAAGCCTGACGATTCCGATTCCGCCGGTTCCTGGCGGCGTGGCAATGGCGCAAATGGTGTCAGAATCAGACATGTCTTATTGCATTGCCTTCAAATCAGTGAATTTGGGCTGTTCCATCGAACGTGGCACTCTCTTTATCGCAACAAGTACGGACCAGGGTTTGAATATTGCCAGAATACCAAGCCTTCATGGTCTTCCACACACTACTGGCTAATTTCATATGATCGAATTCAATCGACGGGATTTTCTCAAACTGGGCGCAGTGAGCAGCCTCGGCCTGATGGTTGGCATCCCTGTAACAACCTCTTTTGCAGAAAGCCCGCAGGAATTACATCCGCTGGTACGAATCAGCCCGGATGGCCGAATCACTATTTACGCACAAAACCCGGAGTTGGGTCAGGGTGTCAAGACAGCCTTGCCCCAGATCATTGCCGAAGAGCTTGATGTGGACTGGAAGCAGGTCACTGTTGAACAGGCTGACTGGGATATACGCCTGGAAAACCAGTTTTCCGGCGGCAGCCTCAGCGTCAGGCTGAATTATGCTGCGATGCGTCAGGCCGGCGCCACGGCCCGCAACATGCTGGTTGCTGCTGCATCAGAGAATCTGGGCCAGCCGGTATCTGAACTGTCTACTGACAACGGTTTTGTTGTTCATGAGGCCAGCGGAGCACGCCTGAGTTATGCGGAGCTGTCTGAACAGGCAGCGAGCATGCCTGTTCCTGAAGAACCACCACTTAAAAACGAATCTGACTTCACCCTGATCGGGAAAGATCTGCCTGATGTCGATAGCCCCGATATCGTACGCGGCAGGCAGACCTACAGCATTGATTTCACCTTGCCCAACATGCTCTATGCGGCGGTGAAACGTTGTCCCAATGGTGATGGTCAGCCACTGACCTATGATGCCACTGAGGCAAAAGCGGTTGCAGGCGTCATTGATTTTCACATTCTGAAGAATTCAGATCACGGTGGTCGAATCATTCTCCCTAACTGTCCAAATTTCGTTTCCGGGGTTGCTGTCCTGGCCACAAACACTTGGGCCGCTCTTCAGGGTGCTGAAAAGCTCGAGGTCGAATGGCAAATTCCCGAAAGCGGCGACGACAGCGATGAGCTGACACAGAAGTTTGAGGCCGCATTGGGTGACGATCCCGAGGTGGTCAGGGAAGATGGCAATCCTGGTGTCGAAAACCCGGACCTTGATGTCATTTACAGGGTTCCGTTTCTCGCTCATGTGCCGATGGAACCCATGAATTGCACGGCCAGGGTTGAAGACAATCATGCCGAGGTATGGGCGGCCACACAAAACCCCTCGATGGCTGCAGAGGCGATTGCCAAAGTGCTCGGCATTCCGCAGGAAAACGTCACCATTCACGTGATGCGCGCAGGCGGGGCGTTTGGTCGGCGCTTTTATGCTGATTTTATTACCGACACCGTCTTGCTCGCAAAATTATCCGGACGACCAGTCAAAGTGGTCTGGTCGCGTGAAGACGATGTGCGTCATGACTATTTCCGGCCCGCCAACCTGCAACGTATTCAGGCGAAAGTCGAAGAAGGAAAAATCAGCCACTGGAACCAGCGCGTCGTCAGCCATCCGCGCCAGTGGTATCTCGAGAGGGATGGTTCGCCTGCTGAAATTGGAAATTATGAATTTCCGGCCGCTTTTGTCCCCAACCTGCTGTTTGACTATGTCCCGGTCCGGGCGCGTGTCCCACTGGGGCAGTGGCGTGCTGTTGACCATTCCGGAAATGTGTTCGTCGTATCCAGTGCCATCGATGAGCTGGCATCAAATGCAGGGACAGATCCTGTTGAGTTCTGGCTGAACCTGGTCGGGGAAGAGGAATTCGTCCAGGTCCGTGAAGATTTCAACTTCAGTGCGGCAAGATTACGCAAGGTGATTGAAGTTGCAGCTGAAAAATCGGGTTGGTCCACACCCGTCGCTGCCGGAAAAGGACGTGGTATCGCCGCGAGCTACAACCAGGGGGCGTGGGTGGCCGAGGTGGCCGAGGTTTCGGTCACTGGCCGGACCATCCGCGTTGACCGGATTACATGCGCGATCGACTGCGGAAGAATCATCAATCCCCAGGGCGCCGTAAACCAGGTTCAGGGTGGTGTGCTTGAAGGCCTCTCAGCTGCTCTTTTCGGTAAAATCACTGTCCGCGACGGTATTGTGCAACAAAGCAACTTTAATGATTACAGGATATGCAGAATGCAGGACACGCCTGTGATTGATGTTCACTTCATCGACAGTGATGATGCACCCAGGGGACTGGGTGAAGGCCCGTTGCCACCGGTGGCACCAGCGGTCACAAATGCAATATTTGCTGCCACCGGCAAGCGCATCCGTGAACTGCCAATTGAATCGGGAAAAACGGGTTAAGTCCCGAAACCGGGCTAGGAGCGCTCAATCTTACGCGTGATATAAACCTGCTGAGCCAGCGAAAGGCCAGCGTTGGTCGCCCAGTAAAGCACCAGGCCTGCAGGGAAAAACGCGAAAAGGACGGAAAACACTACCGGCATCGCACTCATCATTTTTCGCTGAACCGGATCCATACCAACCATCGGCGTGAGGCGCTGGGTCGCTATCATGAAGATGGCATTGAGTGCGGGCAGCACGAAGTAAGGGTCGCGCGCCGAAAGATTTTCAATCCACAGAATAAAGGGTGCCTGCCTCAACTCTACCGATTCGATCAATACCCAATAGAGCGCAATAAATATGGGGATCTGGACAAGGATCGGCAAACACCCACCCAGCGGATTGACCTTTTCGGTCTTGTACATTTCCATCATCGCCTGGCTCATGCGCTGACGGTCGTCGCCATATCTTTCCTTCAATTGTTCTATCCGGGGCTGAAGTTTGCGCATTCGCGCCGTTGAGCGAAACTGTGCTTCGGTCAGTTTTAAAAAGGCGAGCTTGATCAGGACAGTCAGCAGGATAATTGACCAACCCCAGTTACCCACGTAGTCGTGGATTTTTTCCAGCAGCCAGAACAAGGGCTTTGAAAAAACGGTGAAAATCCCGTAATTGACGGTGTGCTCAAGGCCCGGTGCAATTTGGGGCAGATCATCCTGAAGCTTGGGCCCGACGTACAGCCTGCTGGTGAATGTGGCAGTCGCGCCAGGTGCTACCTGCACGGCCGGTGAGACATCCCTGGCAATATAGCGAGTCTGCCCGTTTGTCGTCACCTGCTGGGTGGAGTAAGTGACCAGTTCTTCAGTAGGTGGAATCCAGGCAGCAAAGAAATAGTGCTGAACCATGGCCAGCCAGCCGCCGGACACTGTCTTTTTGAACGGTTCGTCAACCACATCGTCGTAATCAACTTTCTGGAACTTGTCTTCAGCGTCATAAAAGCCGATGCCATTGAAACTGTAGCGCTCGGGGTTGTTAAACCCGCTGCCACCCTCATCGGTAGAGGCTGCACGCTGCAGTTGGTCGTAACGACTACCCAGCCATGTTGCTTCGCCTGAGTTGCGTACCTCATGCAGAACCGTGATGTCGTACTGATTCCGATTCAGAATAAAACGTTTGGTGACCTCGACGCCGTCATCCGAACGCCAGGTCAGGGGAACTTCCAGTGTGTCCTGGTCTGCGCTGAGTGCCCAGTTGTTCTGTGATGCGCTGTAGACACTGGTGTGGTTGGGTGCACTCTGGTGACTGAGCAGTCCTGACTGGGCAAGGAATGTCTTTGGCCCTGACGGCTGAAGCAACACAACTTTCTGTTCGGGATTCTCTACCGTTTCAGCGTAATCGAGAAGCTCG
>Ga0209939_1000103_pt1 | contig 14105 bp, 12 predicted proteins | sample SalPon2A_A_D1_MG_FD_185714 | JGI IMG/M metagenome (GOLD analysis project Ga0209939, IMG submission 185714) | Soil microbial communities from South San Francisco under conditions of wetland restoration - Salt Pond MetaG R2A_A_D1_MG (SPAdes)... | ecosystem: Environmental > Terrestrial > Soil >...
GTGAGCAATGAAACCCTTTCAATTCCTCCGCAACGCAAAAGTGAAACAGTCCTGTATGTCATGGCTGGCAGCGGAATGATCTCAATCGCCGGGCGTGGTTTTTCGGTTTCTGAAGGTGACGGGGTTTATGTGCGAATGGCCGAATCAATGATGCTGAGTCCGGATAATGATCAATGTCTCCGGCTGGTGATGGCAATTTGCCCAGCCAGTGATTCTCCCTGGGAAGGGAATGACGAAGCGCCCGAAGCTGTTACTGAAGCATTTGACGAAAAATATCCTACGCGGATAGTTTCTGTCGGCAATGCCGCAAAAGAAGCCACAGGTGACCGGTATTTCAAGGTGCTGGTCGGCCCCAAAACCGGTTCCACTGCGGTCACGCAGTTCATCGGTTCGATACCGCGTTCTCGTGCTCCGGAGCATTTTCATCGTTACGAGGAAGTCATTTGCGTGCTTTCCGGCGAAGGCAGAATCCACATGGGGGAATCGAGCACTCCGGTCCGGGCGGGCAGCCTGATCTTTCTGCCGCGCAAACAACCCCATTGCATGGAATGTACAGTAGACGATGGCATCGAATTGCTGGGTATGTTCTACCCTGCCGGCAGCCCCGCAATAAACTATTCGTCAGAACGGAGAAAAGAAACATGAAATTTTGGTTGGCGAGCAAAGCGAGTCAGAGAAATTTCCAAATCATGCTGCCGAACACAGCCGCCTTCGCTGCAATAATTTTGCTTGCAGCGGAGCAGGGAAGAGAGGCTCGATAGATGTCGCGACCACAATTCAGTTCACGATTCGCAACCTTGTTGGCCATGGCGGCGTTCGCAGTCGGCGTGGCCAATGTCTGGCGCTTCCCGTACATGATGGGCCAGAACGGTGGCAGCGCTTTTCTGATCATTTATCTCGTATTCGTTATCGTTCTCGCCGTACCGGTTCTCACCTCGGAGTGGGGACTGGGCAGGGGAACAGGCTCGGGACCAATAGGTGCCTACAAAGCCGCGTTTGGAACGCGCTTCGGCCTGCCCCTGGGTTTTTTCCTGGTGCTGGTGGTTTTCACCGCCCTGACCTACTACAACATCGTGGTTGGCAACGTGATTTACAGCGCCGTGTTCGCCTTGTGGCATGGTTTTGACGGACAGGGGATTGTCGAATACCAGAAAGGACTGGCCAACAATCGCATGCAGTTCATGTACGCGATTGGCCTGACCGTCGTGTCTCTGTGGATCGTCCAGCGAGGGTTGAGGCGCGGCATTGAGAAAGCCAATTTCATCATCATGCCGCTTTTTGGAATCATCGTGCTTTACATGGTCGGCGTTGCCCTGACCCTGGATGGCGCCATTGAAGAGCTCAAACAATTTATGCGGCCTGATTTCTCACAGGCAGGCCCGGGCGTCTGGTTTGCAGCAATGGGCCAGGCCTGCTTTTCCGTGGGAATTTCAGGTTGTATCGGTGTGCTGTATGGCAGTTACCTGCGAGAGCAGGAAACACTGGTGCCATCAGCGGCTGCAACCGGGCTGATTGATACCGGCGCCGCAGTTCTGGCGTCCCTGTTCGTGGTGCCCGCAGTACTGGTATTTGGGCTCGACCTCGCCGCGGGGCCACCACTCCTGTTCAACACACTGCCACGACTGTTTGAAGTCATGCCTGGTGGTCGCTTACTGGGCGGACCGTTCCTGGCCGCCTGGGCACTCGTCGCGATACTGACAATCGTCGCCGCTTTCGAGGCCACCATTGGCGCCCTGCATGACCATTTCAGCGACAAGCTGAGCCGCCGCGGCTGGACGCTGGTTGTCGGAGTGGCAATGATTGTTGCAATGGCTCCGGTTGCATACAATCCGCAAATCATAGGCACCCTTGACCTGGTGGTCGGCTCCGGCCTGTTTATGCTCGGCTCCATGATGGCTGTGATTGCCTTTGGCTGGGGCCTGGGCAAAGCTGCGGTCAAAGCACAGGTTGCGCTGGGGCTTGGAGAGCGAGCCGTTTCCATCGTGACATTCTGGATTCGCTGGGTAGTGCCAGTTGTATTGTTCGCGATCCTGGCTGGTGGCGCGCTTTCGGCACTCGGCGTGGTCTGATGTCAAAGTCCCCACCGGACATCGACAAAGGCATCACGGCGCTTAATCGCGAGTTCCGCAAGTACGAACAGGTCGACAAGCAGCAGGCGTATTACCTTTCCGAGCAGGCTGGAGAGGAATCATTTGACGATGATTACCAGATTCAAACCTGCGATATGTCAGCTTTGCTTTCCGGGAATGAAACCGAAACGACCACCTTTTCCGAGCAACTGGGCGCAGCGCTTGAAGGCATCGGTTTTGCCATCCTGACCGGTCACGGCATCGATCTGAAACTCTACGATCATATCGAAAGCACCACCCGCCGCATGTTCGAAGAAACCACGCGTGATCAACGCATGGCTTTTCGTGCAAAACGACATGGCTCAGTCAACCAGGGCTATTTCCCGGTGAAGGAAACCACCATCATTCATCCTGACCTGGTGGAAGGCTGGGTTTTCTGCCGCAGGGCGTTCGCCCTCGATGAGGCTGATAGTTTTAACGAGAACATATTCTGGCCACAGCCAGGATTCGAATCAGAATTCAGGAAACTGGTATTAGCCCAGGAGCAATTGATCCTGCCGGTAATGCAGTCGCTTCTGAGATACCTTGGCTGCGACCCGCACCTTTACGACCAAAAACTGACAGGTTGTAACTTCGGCTTCAGGCTGAACTACTACCCCCTTCCCGATGGGAAATCACCTCCCCCAGGAGGCAGGATGCTGGGGCATGAGGATGTTGACCTGTTCACATTGCTGCCGGCACCCAGTGTGGATGGACTTCAGGTACTGAACCGCCGCAACATGAAATGGATTCGACTGGATGCGCCACCCGGAAGCATCATCCTCAACACCGGGGACTACATGCAACGCATCAGCAATGATGTTTTTCCTTCAACCACCCATCGTGTTGCACAACCCCGCGATCCTGCGTCGGTCACCGGGCCGCGCATCTCTTTTCCCATGGCGATTTACACCTGGGAGGACGAAATCCTCGAGGTCCTTCCCGGCCTGGGCGAGCCCAAATACCCACCAGTTCGATCGGAAGACTTCCACACCGCCATCACGTCCAAGTACTACGGTGATGATTACGCAGATACACCTGTCAGCAAGGCTTAAAAGGCCCAGCTATTCCCCCAGTGTCTGCTCGGATGGCCTTAAAAGGCTACCCGAATAATTCCCTCGCTTGGTGGACACGCGCCGACAGCACGTCCCTGTGCTGGACGTCGCTGGCTCGGCCGCTACGGCGTCGGCTCCTTACTACGACGCTTCGCATCTTTCGTTACGTCGCCTTTGGCCTGCTCCCTGCCTCGCTGTCCAGTCGCTCAGGAATTATTCGGCATCCGGCTTTATGCCACTGGTGGAAACACCTGGGCCTTTCAAGCCACGGTTAAGCTGTGTCCCTTTCGCGACCTTTGGAGACAGGGAAGTCGGAAAAGAGCTACAGGGATGTACTTGCGCGTGTCGCGGAAGGGACACAGCTTCCGTGGCCACTGAACTGGCTATCATGGCCATCCGGGCAGACACTGGGGGAACACCTGGGCCTTACCCCTTTTCAGTTGTCTTCTTCCAGAAACTTCAACGAGGCGGAATTGATGCAGTAGCGCGTCCCGGTTGGCGGCGGGCCATCTGGAAAGATATGCCCCAGGTGAGCATCGCACTTCGGACACAACAACTCGACTCGTCGCATTCCATGACTGTCGTCGAATCGCTGAACGATTTCAGCGTCATCCAGCTCACCATGAAAGCTGGGCCAGCCGCAGCCAGCGTTGAATTTGCTGTCAGAGCCAAACAGCTCATGTCCGCAGCAGATACAGGCATAGCGCCCCGTGTCGAAGTGCTCCTCGTATTCGCCACTGAAAGGAGCTTCCGTTCCTGCCTTTCTAGTAACCCGATACTGTTCATCGGAAAGCTGGGCCTGCCATTCCTCGTCTGACTTGCGTATCTTGTCCATCGTTACCTGCCCGATTGAATGATTTTTAGGATGATTAGCTGAATGCTTAACCGGCAAGATGGTCCCAGAACCAGTGTTTTCCAATAGCAAAAGAAAAAATACACGCCTGGTGATCCAGCTCATGCTGATCGTGGGCGCAGTGGTCGTGGCATCACAGATGAGCAGTTGTGCCAGTCCGGCATACTACTGGCAGGCCGCCTCTGGCCATTTTGCCCTGATGCATGCCCGCCAACCGGTTGACGAAGCCCTGGAACATGGAACAGTTGACGAATTCACCGCAGAGAAACTGCAGCTCTCGCGTCAGATCATTGCATTCGCCATTGACCAGCTTGGGTTGCCGGATAATGGCAGTTACACCGAGTTTGTTGTAACCGGCCAGGATGCCGTGGTCTGGAACGTGGTGGCTGCCCCCGAGTTTTCCCTGCAAGCGAAGCAATGGTGCTTTCCGGTTTCAGGTTGCGTTCCCTACCGGGGATACTTTGCTGAAGACAAGGCCGGGGCGTTTGCGGACAAACTGGAAAAGCGAGAGTATGAAGTGACCGTATCTCCTGCAATCGCTTACTCAACCCTGGGCTGGTTCGATGACCCGCTGCTGGACACCATGTGGAGCCGATCCGATGCAAGGTTCGCGGCGTACATCATTCATGAGCTGGCACATCAGCAGCTTTATCTGAAAGGCGACTCGCGCTTTAACGAATCCTATGCCAGCTTCGTCGAACTGGTGGGCGTCCAGCAATGGCTGCGGAGCCTGGAAGACCAGGTAGCGTTGCAGCAATGGCTGGAACTGGAAGAGGCTGAGGGTGACTTTACCGAGCTGATGCAGGTCACACGCAACGAGTTGGAGGAAGTCTACGCCTCGGGCGAGGAGCCGGGTGAACTTCGCGCCCGAAAACTGACAGTTTTTGAGAGAATGGAAGATTCATATGGCCGGATTCGCGACTCAAAGTGGGATGGCAGGGATTACTTCGGAGGCTGGTTCCTCAAACCGCCCAATAACGCACGCTTTGCCCTGCTCGATACCTACCAGGGAGGCAACTGTGCTTTCAGGCAATTGTTTGTCGAAGCTGGTGAAGACATGAAGGTTTTTCATGGCCTTGCCAGCGAAAAATCACGCCTTCCTGACGGGGAAAGACAAGCATGGTTGGATCAAACTTGTGCCGGAATTGCACCCGGCGAGGAACTGTGACAGTTTAGCGCGGCCGTGACGCTCATCCGATCCAAAAAATTTCCATCCAATGGACTCGCCGGTTTCTCGCGACGATGCTTGTGTCTTTTGACAACAGCATGTCTGCTCGCCTCTTCAACAGTTTTTGCACAGCAAGATGAGCCTGGCACCGAGCCCAGGGCCGAGGTCTGTCCGGATCCTGCGATGGCGCCCATGAGCGTCAACACGCCCGAGCGGGCCCAGTCTCCAATCATCATGTATGCCGAAAGCATGGACGCAGGCAAGCTGGGATTCAGCGAGGCCAGCGGTGATGTGGAGATCACCCGCGCAGACCAGACACTGCAGTCTGATCTGTTGCAATATCAGCCCGACAATCAACGAGTCATCATGCCGGGCGCAATGCGCTACTCCGACGCCCAGCTCTGGGTTGAAGCCCAGCAGGCTGAATACAGTTTCACAAGTGAGGCCGGGTCCTTCGTCGACATTGACTATGGCCTCTCCCAGTCGAGCGCCAATGGCAGCGCTGATTCACTCGAAATTGTGTCGGGGCAAAGAACAACGGTGACTGGTTTGAACTTCACCACTTGTCCTGGCGAACGTCCGGATTGGGAGATCCTGGCGGAGAAGATGGAGCTCAATCACGATCAGGGCTATGCCACTGCCCGCAATGCCCGACTGAAATTCAAGGGCGTGCCGATTCTGTATGCGCCCTGGTTTACATTCCCGATTGATGACCGTCGCAAAAGCGGATTTTTGTACCCGAGCTTCAGCAACACCAATGACAACGGCTTTGAATTCAGCATTCCGTACTACTGGAACATCAGGCCTAACATGGACGCAACGCTGGAGCCACGTTACTTCACCGATCGCGGATTCATGTTAACTGGCCTTTACCGATTCCTGACCAAACGCACATCCGGTTACGTCGATTTCGATTACATGCCCGATGACAAGGAGTCGAATGACGAGCGCTACTCCTACCTGTTTGAACACCGCATCAATTTGCCGGGCGCCTGGGGCACACAACTGCAGATCGAGCGAGTCAGCGACGACCAGTATTTCCAGGACTTTGGTGAGGGCCTGGTCGAAACCTCTCGCCAGTTCCTGCGCAGCGCAGGCACGCTTCAGGGCTATGGGCACTACTGGAGTTTCGAAACCCTGGTTGATGACTTCCAGGTCATTGACGATTCGGTTTCGCCCGAAAATGAGCCCTACAGGCGCCAGCCACGTATCGAGTTCCTGCTGGACCGACCTTTTGGTGCAACCGGATTTGGCTGGATTCTCAATTCAGACCTGACTTACTTCGACAGGGATGTTGGCGTCACCGGCGCACGTGCTGACCTGGCAACCCATCTTTACTGGGAGCGCTGGGCAAGCTGGGGATTTATTCGACCCAGCGTTGGTTATCGCTATACAAGTTACGAACTTGACGACACCCTGCCTGGCCAGGACACCTCACCGGACCGTGGGACATCGATTCTCAGCGTGGATGGTGGCCTTTTCTTTGACCGTACGCTTGCCAGTGGCAATTCCCAGACCCTTGAACCTAGAATTTTCTACCTGAATGTTCCATATGAACAGCAGTCAGAACTGCCAGATTTTGATACCGGCGAATTCACTTTTGGATTCAGCCAGCTGTTCAATACCAACCGATTCGCGGGTGGTGACCGCCAGGGTGATGCCAATCAGTTGTCAGTTTCATTGAGTACCCGAACTTACGACGGGCTGGATGGCGATCAGATTTGGGCATTAAGCATCGGCCAGATTTTCTATTTCGAAGATCAGCGTGTGCAGCTGAACAACAGGCCGGAAGGCACCGAAAACCAGTCGCCTTTTATCGCAGAATTCAGCCTCAGGGCTTTTCGTCGCTTCTCGGCGACGGCCGGCCTGCAGTGGGAATGGGACGATGCCCAGGTTGACGTTGCCAGCCTTGGGGTCAGTTACTATGGCAAGTACGGCGAGCGAGCCGCTTTTGAATACCGCTTCCGGCGAGACCGGGTCGACCAGTTTGACTTCAGGTTCAGCTGGCCCATCAACCAGAAGTGGACCGTGATCTCGCGGGTCAACTATTCGTTTGAAGACGACGACCTGCTTGAAACCCAGGCAGGTTTTCAATACGAGAGCTGTTGCTGGGCCATCAGAACCATCTACCGCCGCTATCTGAAGAACCGTAATGGTGAAGACCGGGACGGCATTTACCTCGAACTGAACCTAAAGGGCCTGGCCAGTGTCGGTACTGGTGGGCAGAAATTGTTCCCGTATTAGAGGGGTCAGAGTCCAGTTTTCCGGGCCGGACTCTGGTACTTTTTCCGGACCCCGATTATCCTTGACTGGTTTGGTGTTTGCCGCTTTGGCCCCACATCAGAGATATCGCATTTTTGGAGACATCGTCAATGACGTCTATTAATTCAACCCGCCGCCCGCTATCGGGCAGAAAAGGGTGGTCGCTCATCCCGGCCTCGATTTGCGCTGTTGCCATGTTCGTGCACGGCAGCGCCACTGCACAACAGCGTGTAGAGCCCATTGATGGAATCGTGGCACTGGTTGAAGAAAGCATCATCATGCAGAGTCAGCTGGACCTTGCGATCGCCGGTATCGTCGACCGCATCCAGGCCGCCGGCGAACAAATGCCGCCCAGGGACCTGCTTGAACGCCAGGTGCTGGAACGCCTGATCATTCGCGAACTCCAGGTGCAACGAGCGCTGATGACCGGCATTCGGATCAGTGACGCGGACGTTGACCAGATGCTGGTGCAACTGGCCCAGCAAAATGGCATCACCGTGCAGCAGATGAGACAACTTCTTGAAGAAGACGGTGAGAGTTTTTCCGAGTTTCGTAACAACCTGGGTGAAGAGCTTTTAACGGAGCGCTTGCGTCAGCGGATCGTCGCCAACATGCCGCCGGTATCAGACACCGAGGTTGATATTCTGCTGGCTTCGGACGAAATCAGTGGTGGCGAATACAACATTTCACACATCATGGTCGGTCTGCCTGAAGGCGCCACACCTTCACAAATCGAGGCCGCAAGTGATGAGATCAATGACATCCACCGCCGCCTGACTGAAGGGCTGGACTTTGCATCAGCGGCCATCAGCTATTCTGACGGGCAGGAAGCACTTGAAGGCGGGGAAGTGGGCTGGAGAGACCTGAACAGCGTACCCGCATTTTTTGCAGACGCCGTGGTCGATCTCCAACCCGGTCAAATTACCGATCCGATTCGCAGCCCGGGTGGATTTCATATTGTCAAAGTGAACGACTACCGTGAGAACCGCCAGGTCCTGATGAAAGAGTACAACGCCCGTCACATCATGATCGAAACCAATGAGATCGTAACCGCTCGAGACGCCATGGACGAAATCACACGTATCCGCGAAGAGCTTGACGACGGCACCGAATTTGCCGAACTGGCGCGTGAGTATTCCGATGATCCCACCAGTGCGAATCTTGGCGGAGACATGGGCTGGTTCCCGCCTGAAGCCTATGGTGATCGCGTACAGCTGACACTGGAAGCACTTGAGATCGGAGAAGTCAGTGAGCCATTCCAGTCGGCTTCCGGCTGGCACATCATGCAGTTGTTGGACCAACGTGAAGTGGACCGAACCGAGGATGCCATTCGGGCAGAGGCACGGGAGAAAATTCGCCAGCGTAAAGCGGAGCTGGAAATTGACAGGGACCTGCGCCAGATGCGGGATGAATCATTCGTGGAAATCCGGCTTCCGGGATCATCGAGCTCAGGCTGACCTGAAGCGGAAACCATCTTGATAAAGGATCTGCCGATTCTGGCTGTCACACCAGGAGAGCCAGCGGGCATTGGTCCTGAAATTCTGCTCAGGGTGATTTCTGAGCATCCCAACTTCAGATTGCTGGCGGTGGCCGACATCAGCATGCTTCGCCAGCGGGCTGCTGCGCTCGAAATCGATATCGATATTGAAGCCTGGCACCCCGGGCAGGATGTTTCGACGGGTAAACTCTCGTGCCTGGATGTTCCGCTGGCGGAGGCTTCCGTTGCAGGCCAGCTCTCAACCCAAAACGCACCTTATGTCCTGGAGACTTTGCGAAGAACCGTGGCGCTGATCGAAGCCGGCAGCGCCGCAGCACTGGTGACCTGCCCTGTGCACAAGGGAATCATCAACGACGCCGGCATTGCCTTCAGCGGTCATACAGAATTCCTGGCAGATTGTTCGGGAACCAGGCAGGTGGTGATGATGCTTGCCGCACCGGCCTTGAGGGTGGCACTGGTCACGACCCACCTGCCACTGCGATCAGTACCAGATGCCATTACTGCTGAAAAACTGAGGGGCGTTCTGAAAATCACACACCATGATTTGAAACATCGGTTCGGTATTGTTCAGCCACGGCTCCAGGTGCTGGGCCTGAACCCGCATGCCGGGGAAGGCGGTCATCTTGGAATGGAAGAAATCGAGATCATCGAACCAGTGATTGAAGAATTCAGAAGCAAGGGAATCAGGGTATCCGGGCCGGTTCCCGCTGACACCGCCTTTACCCCTCGGCACCTTGCAGACTGCGATGCAGTTGTGGCGATGTATCACGACCAGGGGCTGCCGGTTCTGAAACACGCAGGATTTGGCGAGGCGGTCAACATCACCCTGGGCCTGCCTTTCATCAGGACTTCGGTGGATCATGGAACAGCCCTTGACATTGCTGACCAGGGCGTTGCGGACCACAGCAGCCTGGTGCATGCGATGGAATCTGCTCAAAACATGGCCATGCGCCACTAGTCGCAGGGCCAATGACCACAAGAGCACGCAAACGGTTTGGCCAGAATTTCCTGACCGATGTACACATCATTGAACGGATCATTTCCACCATCGATCCGGTCAGGGATGAACCAATTATTGAGATTGGTCCGGGAAGGGGCGCCATCACCGCGCCACTGATTGCCGCAGGTGCAGACCTTCACGTGATCGAGATTGACCGTGACCTGGCCGCTGTCCTTCCGAGAACAATTCCAGGCCTGACCAGTGAAAAGATTCATGTGACTGACGCCCTTAAAGCCGACATTCCTGATTTACTGGACGAATTACCTGAAGGTGGAATCCGGGTGGTGGGAAATCTTCCTTACAACATCTCCACCCCGTTGCTCGCGCATTTGATGGGCTTTACAGACTCCATTCGTGATATGCACTTCATGCTGCAAAGTGAAGTCGTGGCCCGCATGGCTGCAGGGCCTGGCAGCAGGACTTATGGAAGGCTGTCGATCATGTGTCAGTACCACTGTTCAATCGCGCCTCTTTTTACTGTGCCTCCAGAGGCATTCGAGCCGGTTCCCCGCGTGGACTCCGCTTTCGTCAGGCTCGTGCCGCATAGCAAGCCACCAATTGAAGTACCGGATCATTCACTGTTTCAGCGAGTGGTCACACAGGCTTTTTCGCAACGGAGAAAAACCCTGCGCAACAGCATGAAAAAGATGATGACCTCGGAACAAATTGAGCAGGCTGGCATCGATCCGTCACTGCGTCCGGAGGTTTTAAGCATGGAAGACTATGCCTCACTGACCAGAGTCATGGCACACTATGTTCATGAGGATTGAGAATTGCCATGGATGTTGAAGTCAAACCACACCCCACTTACCTGGGTCAGCACGAAGGCCGTTACGCATTCGCGTATCGGATCACCATAACGAATCATTCTGCTGAAACCGTTAAATTGCTGAACCGCCACTGGATCATCACCCATGGCGATGGCGGTGTGGAAGAGGTGAAAGGCGAAGGTGTCGTGGGTGAACAACCACGGCTCACGCCTGGCGAATCTCATACATACTCCAGCGGTGCCATGATTCCAACGCCGAGCGGTTCCATGAAAGGCAGTTATGAATTCATCACTGATTCAGGGGATATGTTCCAGGCAGAGATTCCGGAATTCGTACTCGCCGCACCCGAGTCTCTACACTAGACAGCACGCGCGAACGCCAGATGGCTCATTACTACATAGGCGATGTACAGGGTTGCTTTGAACCGCTCCAACGACTGCTGGACAAGATCCGATTTGATTCGTCCAGGGACAAGCTGATTTTCTGCGGCGATCTGGTCAACCGTGGCGGCCATTCCCTTGAAGTCCTGCGGCTGCTCTATTCAGTTCGGGATCGCGTCACGGTTACGCTCGGCAATCATGATTTCAACCTTCTCAGGGAGGATGCACGATTTCCCGACGGCATGACCAGCAACGGCGAATTCCGGCAGATTCTGCAAGCCGGGGACCGGCGCCTCCTGCTGGATTGGCTGGCAGGGCAGAAACTGGCTCATTTCGATGCCAAACGCAACCTGCTGGCGCTTCATGCAGGTGTCATTCCCCAATGGACACTGGAGAACGTGCTGGCTCACGCTGCCGATGTGGAAACGCTGTTGCGCTCACCCAAACGTGCGAAGTTCCTCAAGAAACTATTCAAAGACAGAAGACGCCTGTGGCGGGAAGACCTCGGCAACATTAAAAGACATGCAATGGCCACCCATATCCTCACGCGCATTCGATACTGCAATCTTGCAGGTAAATTAATTTACAGCGCCACTGGTCCGCCCGGCACGCAACCTGCCGGGTTCCTGCCGTGGTTCAAACACCCGGACCGCGCCACCCGTGACGTGAAAATCATTTTCGGCCACTGGGCGTCACTCGGCCTGCGGGTGAAGAAGCGCTATGTCGCACTTGATTCAGGCTGCGTATGGGGTAGTGAACTAAGTGCCTGGCGCGCACAGGATGGGAAAGTCTTCCAGGTAACTTATTTACCAAAAAAAAAGAAAAAGAAGAAAAACAATAAAAACCCTGCAAAGAATTCCGCCGGCAAAAGCGCGGCTGAAAAGACAAAATCAGGACAAGAGCAAGGCTGAGCCGTTTACTGGCGTAACGGCTGCTTGCGCTGATATTCAACAATATCGTAGGCCAGGCCATTCTTGTGATCGGCTGCAAAATGCTCGCGGCTGACCGGAACCCATTCGGACGAGTCCCATTCGGGAAACCAGGTATCTGCTTCCGCTTCGCAATCGATGTGTGTCAACACCATCCTCTGTGCCACTGGCAGAGACTGTTCATACAATGTGCCACCGCCAATGACCATGACTTCACTGCTGCTTGCCATGGCAATCGCCTGCTCAAGCGAGTTGGCAACATCACATCCAGGCGCTTCGAAATCTGCGGTGCGGGTAACAACGATATTCTGACGACCGGGTAATGCGCGGCCGATTGAGTCCCAGGTTTTTCGACCCATTACCAGGCTTTTACCCATGGTTGTAACTTTGAAATGTGCCAGTTCTGCCGGCAGATGCCATGGCATGGCGCCACGCAGTCCAATGGCCCGGTTGCTTGCCATGGCAGCAACCAGCGTGATGGACTTGTTTTGCCCCTCGGTCATGCCAGCACCCGTCAAACGGCAATCGGCGCGCGAATTGGCGGATGACACTGGTATCCCTCCAGTTCGAAATCTTCAAAGACGAAATCAAACAGGGAGCGTTTTTCCGGATTGAGCTTCATCGTGGGCAGCGGAAATGGCTCACGGGACAACTGCGTTTGTGCCTGCTCGAGGTGATTGAGATAGAGATGGGCATCACCCAGCGTCAGGATGAAGTCGCCCGGCTCAAGGTCCAGCACCTGGGCAATCATGAGCGTCAGCAGGGAATAAGATGCAATGTTAAACGGCACACCGAGAAACACATCGCCGCTGCGCTGGTACAACTGGCAACTCAGCTTTCCATCAGCCACGTAGAACTGGAAAAGCGTGTGACAGGCCGGCAGGGCCTGGAAACCTGCAGCAGCGTTTTCCTTTGGGCTGCGACTTTCATCCGGAAGCACGGCTGGATTCCAGGCGGAAACAATATGCCGGCGAGAATCCGGCCTTTCCCTCAGGTCTTGGAGCAAAATACTGATCTGGTCGATGGTTTTCCCATCGGTTGCCGGCCAGGAGCGCCACTGAACGCCGTAAACCGGACCGAGATCTCCACTCTCTGTTGCCCACTCGTCCCATATGGTGACGCCGTTTTCATTGAGATAGGCAATATTGCTGTCGCCTTTCAGGAACCAGAGCAACTCATGGATGATGGACCGCAAATGAAGCTTCTTGGTTGTGACCACGGGAAATCCTTCCGCGAGGTTGAATCGCATCTGGTATCCAAACAAGGACAAGGTGCCAGTACCAGTGCGGTCAGATTTGCGCGTCCCGTTGTCCAGGATATCCTGTAAAAGGTTCAGATAGGGTTGCATTTCATCCTCTGTCAGCCACTTTGTTTTTGCCGCCAATCGGCAGTGTCATCATTAAAACACCTGCCAGGATCATGGGCAGCGAAAGCAACATTCCCATTGTGAGCCATTCACCCGCCAGGTAACCGATGTGCGCATCCGGCTCGCGAAAATATTCTGCCACCAGGCGGAAAACCCCATAACCCACCAGGAACAGGCCCGATATAGCTGCAGGCTTTCTCTCTTTCGCCGAATACCACAGCAGAAACAATCCCAGCAAAAAACCCTCCATTCCAGCCTGGTACAACTGGCTGGGGTGGCGCGCCAGGTGATCCAGCTCTCCTGCTGCCCAACTCTGACGAAGAGCCTCGGATTGCCACCCGCCGGACTGAATGGCATTTGCGAACACCATCGCCCACGGCACATCGGTGATTCTTCCCCACAACTCGCCACCGATGAAATTCCCCAGGCGTCCCAGGCCAAGCCCGATTGGCCCCAAAGGGGTTATGAAATCAGCGACACCCCAGAACGTCCGGCCTGTCTTTCGCGCGTACAGCCATATCGCGACGATCACACCCAGCAGCCCACCATGAAATGACATTCCGCCTTCGTTGATCCGAAACAGGTATAGCGGGTTTTCAATCAGCGCATCAAAACTGTAGAAAAATACGTATCCCAGGCGCCCGCCAATGATGACACCCAGCATGCCGTAGAAAAGAAAATCACCCACTTCTTTCGGCTGCCACCCCATCCATGGG
>Ga0209939_1000110_pt1 | contig 13592 bp, 13 predicted proteins | sample SalPon2A_A_D1_MG_FD_185714 | JGI IMG/M metagenome (GOLD analysis project Ga0209939, IMG submission 185714) | Soil microbial communities from South San Francisco under conditions of wetland restoration - Salt Pond MetaG R2A_A_D1_MG (SPAdes)... | ecosystem: Environmental > Terrestrial > Soil >...
GCGACGGATGGGGTCGGCGGCACTGGACCTGTGCTCGGTCGCGGCCGGCCGGCTCGACGCGTACTACGAGCGAGGTGTGCAGGCCTGGGACATGGCTGCGGGGGCACTGGTGGCGGCGGAGGCCGGGGCGGTGCTCAGTGGCCTCGATGCGCCCGCCTCGCCGGACATGGTTGCGTGCGCGTCAGCGGGCTTGCACACCGAGCTGCTGGCGCTGCTGCGCGAGGCGTTGGCGGCTCCACCCCGCCCTGGGGAGAGCGGCGGCTCGCAAAACGGGCCGGCATAGGGCACAATCCCGGCTCACCGCAAGAACGTCGGGCTGGCGCGGGCACAAATCGCAGACCTTCGGCGTTCAACCGGCACATATCGAGATTGGGCCGGCAAGGCCGACTTTTCGACCGAGCTAGGGAGGACCGGACGCAGTCATGGCAACCGACTACGACGCACCGCGCAAGTCCGAGGACGACATCAACGAGGACTCCCTCGAGGAGCTGAAGGCTCGCCGTGCCGACAAGTCCGCGAGCACCGTGGACGTGGACGAGACGGAGCACGCCGAGGGCTTCGAGCTGCCCGGCGCCGACCTGTCCGGCGAGGAGCTTTCCGTGCGTGTGCTTCCTCGGCAGTCGGACGAGTTCACCTGTTCGAAGTGCTTCCTGGTACACCACCGGAGCCAGCTTGCTTCGGAGTCCGGCGGCTTGCTGGTCTGCAGCGAGTGCGCCGCCTGAGCCCGGCAGGTTCGGGTCGGTGAGCGTGTCGGCCGTTCCGGTCCTGCTCTGCCGGACCGACACCGGGGCCGACGGCGGTGACCTGGCCTTCCCCACAGCGGCACACCCTGGCGACGCGGGGCTGGACGTGCGGGCCGCCACGGCACACGAGCTGGAGCCGGGGGAGCGGGCCACCGTGGGCACCGGCATCGCGATCGCCCTCCCGGACGGTTTCGCTGCCTACGTCCTCCCCCGGAGCGGGCTGGCCGCGCGACATGGTGTCACGGTGCTGAACTCACCCGGTACGGTCGATGCCGGTTATCGCGGTGAGATCAGAGTGACGTTGCTGAACACCGACCGCTCGCGGACCTTCCGGGTCCGTCCCGGCGACCGGATCGCCCAGCTGGTGGTGCACCCGGTCCAGCCCATCGCCTTCACCGAGGTGCGTCGTCTCCCCGGTAGCGCCCGGGGAGACCAGGGGCACGGCTCCACCGGCGGGTTCGGTCCCGGACCCGCCTCCGACGACACGAAGGACTGAGCGCACCGCAGTGGGACTGTTCAGCAAGCGAGACAAGGCCCGCTCCGCTCCATCGCAGGACGAGGCGGAGCCCGTCGTGCCCGCGGGGGAGCCCGGGGTCGACCGCGACTGGGAGCGCCGCCTGGACGGCCCGTTCGACTCCTCCGAGCGCCCCGAGCCCGGTGGGCTCGTCGACTTCGGTGCCGTGCGTATCCCACCGGTCAGCGGCATGACGCTGAGGATGGACGTGGAGGCTGACAGCCACCGTGTCGTGGGCGTGACATGCGAGCTCGGTGAGAGCACGGTGCAGGTGCAGGCATTCGCCGCGCCACGTTCGCAGGGGATCTGGGACGAGATCCGCGCCGAGCTGGCCGAGGGGATCCGCAAGGCCGGAGGAGCCCTGCACGAGCAGCAGGGCCTGATGGGCACCGAGCTGCTGACGAAGCTGCCCGCCCAGGGGCCTGACGGACAGGTGGTCTACAACAGCGCTCGCTTCTACGGTGTCGACGGCCCCACCTGGTTCCTGCGGCTGGTCATCCACGGTCCCGGAGCCACCCAGCACGCTGCGCTGCGCCGGCTGACCGCGTTCGCACGGGAGATCGTCGTCGACCGCGGCCACGAGCCCAAGCCACCGCGAGAGCTGCTGGAGCTCACTCCGCCGCCGGTGCAGCCGGACGCCGCCGAGGCCGAACCGTCCGCACGTGCTGCCACGGACACGGACACTGCCGCCGGGGCACCGTCGTGAGCGCCCTGGCCACGGCCTTCGCCGGGTTGCTGCGCAGCCAGGGAGACGTCGAGGCCGAGGAGATCGCTGCCGAGTGTGCCCGTCCCGGGTGCGTGCGGATCGCCACTCTGCGCCACCGCGACCAGGCCGCCATCACCGGCACCGTGCACAGCGTGGCGGTGCCGCCGAGACGCCAGGCACCCGAGGTCCGCGTCGAGCTGTACGACGGGAGCGGCATCGTCGAGCTGATCTGGCTGGGCCGGCGCTCGATCGCCGGCATCACCCCGGGGGCCTACCTCACCGTGCGGGGGCGGGTGGCCTACGACGAGACCACTGACCGTCTGCTCATCTTCAACCCCTCCTACGACCTGCTCCCCTCCCGTGGCTGAGCCGGGCCGCGGGCCGCAGGCGGAGCCCAGCGCCGAGCGCACGGTCGAGAACGTGATCCGGGCTCGGCTGGCCGAGCTGCTGGGCGGCTGGTACGGCTCGGTCGAGACCGCCCTGCCCACGGTCGCCTTCGTGGTGATGTACGTCGTGCGCGACGACGTGCGCGTCGCCGTGCTGTCTGCGATCGGCCTGACCTTCATCCTGCTCGGGGTGCGGATGTACGTGGGCGGGTCGGTGCGGTACGTGCTCTCCTCCCTGGCCGGGATCGCGATCGCGGCGTTCTTCGCGCTGCGCAGCGGTCAGGCCGAGGACGCCTTCCTGCCCGGCATCATCTTCAGCGGCGCCTACGGGGTGCTGACCCTCGCCTCGATCCTGGGGCGGTGGCCGGTCATCGGGTTCCTCGTCGCCGCAGCCGATCCCGACTACGCCAAGGACCCGACGCGATGGCGCCGGGACCTTCCGCTCGTGCGCGTCTGCAGCCGTCTCACCTGGGTGCTCGTGGGTCTCTTCGCGGTGCGCGTGGCCGTGATGCTGCCGCTGTACCTGGCCGGTGAGGTGGTCTGGCTCGGCGTGGCGAAGATCACCCTGGGGTGGCCCGCCTACCTGGCGGCCATCCTGGTCATGGGGGTGATGCTCAGCACCGGGCGCACGCCGGTCGGCGCGGCCGAGCCCGACTGACGCGAGATCGGGCGCCTACCGTTCGTCCTCGTCGGTGTCCTCCGAGCTGCGCGGGTGCGCATCGGGGTTGAGCGTCAGGGCCAGCTCCTCCTGGGCCTCCTGTGGACACAGGAAGATGACCTCGTCACCGACCGCCAGCTGCTCGTCCGGCATGGGCATGACCGCGCGGGCGTCGCGAAGGATCGCGATCATCACGGTGTCTGCGGGAAGCGGCACGTTGCCCACGGCCTCGCCGACGTAGGGACTGCTGTCCGGCATGGTGAGCTCGACCATGTGCACGTTGCCCTGCTGGAACTCGAACAACCGCACCAGGTCCCCCACGGCCACGGCCTCCTCGACCAAGGCCGTCATCAGCCGGGGCGTGGACACGGCCACGTCGACCCCCCAGGCGTCCGTGAACAACCACTCGTTGCGGGGGTTGTTGACCCGCGCCACCGTCCGGGCCACCGCGAACTCGGTCTTGGCCAGGAAGGACACCACCAGGTTGACCTTGTCGTCGCCGGTCGCGCAGACCACGTGGTCGTAGCTCTCCAGGTCCGCCTCGGCCAGCACGCTGAGCTCGCAGGCGTCGCCGACGATCCAGTCCGCCGCGGCCACCCGCGCCGTCTCCTCCTCGGTGGCGTCCCGGTCGATGAGCAGGATGTCGTGGCCGTTGTGGATGAGCTCACGGGCGATGGAGCGCCCCACGCTTCCCGCCCCGATGATGGCGATACGCATCGTCGTCCCCGCTCAGTCCTGCGGCGGCGGGTTGTCCAGGCGCTGCTCCAGCCGGGGCAACGCCGATCGCTCGGTGATCAGGTGCACCTCATCGCCCTCCTGGTAGACCGTCTCGCGGTCCGTCAGCTGCGCGTCGCCCAGTCGCGAGATGAAGGCCAGCCGAGCGCCGGAGTACTCCTCGACCTCACTGAGCCGGTGGCCGATCCACCCTTCATGGACGTGGATCTGCGCGAGCACCAGCTTGCCGGTGGGGTCGAAGTAGTCCGGGGTGGAGCCTTGGGGCAGCAGGTGGTGCAGCGTCTGGTCGGCGGCCCAGCGCACGGTGGCCACGGTGGGGATGCCGAGCCGCTCGAAGATCTCAGCACGGCCCGGGTCGTAGATGCGGGCCACCACGCGCTTGACGCCGAAGGTCTCCCGGGCGACCCGGGCCGCGATGATGTTGGAGTTGTCGCCGCTGCTGACGGCGGCGAAGGCGTAGGCCTCGGGCACCCCGGCCCTGCGCATCACGTCGCGGTCGAAGCCCACCCCCTTGACCCGGTGACCGCTGAACTCGGTGGACAACCGACGGAAGGCGGTCTCGTTCTGGTCGATCACCGCGACGTCGTGACCGCGGTTCTCCAGGCTCGTGGCCAGGGTCGCCCCGACCCGGCCGCAGCCCATGATCACGAAGTGCACACCGTGACGCTAGCGCGTTCGCGACGGCGCCGCGGGAGCACACTCCTAGAATCAGCGCATGAGTCTGGGGCGGCGCCTGCTGACGCGCATGTTCGTCGGCCGTGCGCTGCGCACGGACCGCCTCAACGAGACGCTGCTTCCCAAGCGTCTGGGCATGCCGGTCTTCGCCAGCGATGCGCTGTCCTCGGTGGCCTACGCGCCGGACGAGATCGTGCTCACGCTGGCCCTGGCCGGTGGCGCGGCCGTGCTCTTCCACTCGTGGGAGGTGACCCTGGCGGTGGCGCTGGTGATGCTCATCATCGTGGCGTCCTACCGGCAGAACGTGCACGCCTACCCCAGTGGAGGCGGCGACTACGAGGTCGCCTCGGTCAACCTCGGCTCCACCGCCGGCCTGGGGGTGGGGGCTGCGCTCATGGTCGACTACGTCCTCACCGTGGCCGTGTCGGTCTCGGCGGGGGTGCAGAACGCGGCCAGCGCGTTGGAGTTCCTCCGCGGCTACGAGCCCGCCGCGGCCGTGGCCCTCATCGTGGGGCTGACGCTGATCAACCTGCGCGGGGTCAGGGAGTCCGGTCGGGCACTGGCGGTTCCGGTCTACGCCTTCCTCGCCGCGATGGCGCTGATGATCGGCGTCGGGATGACGCAGTGGGCGCTCGGCAGCCTGTCGAAGGCCGCCAGCTCCCAGCTCGAGCTGCGCCCCGCCGAAGGGTTCGAGACGCTCACCGCGCTCGGACTGGCGGTGCTGCTGCTGCGTGCCTTCGCCTCGGGGACCGTCGCTCTGACCGGGGTCCAGGGGGTGGCCAACGGGGTGCCGGCCTTCCAGCGACCGAAGTCGAAGAACGCCGCGACCGTGCTCCTGGTGATGGCGACGCTGTCCATCACCATCCTCCTCAGTGTGATCACGCTGACCCGGGAGACCGGCATCCAGATGGCCCTGGACCCCCAGGAGCAGATCCGCTCCGAGGGCCGGCCGGTCGGGGAGGACTTCGTGCAGGACCCGGTGCTGGGGCAGCTGTCCAAGGTGATCTTCGGCGGCGACAGTCTCGGCGTGCTCCTGGTCTCGATCTGTACCGGGGTCATGCTCATCGTCGCGGCGAACACCGCCTTCAACGGCTTTCCCGTCCTCGCCTCGCGCCTGGCTCGCGACGACTTCCTGCCGAGCCAGCTGCTCAGCCGGGGAGTGCGCCTGGCCTACTCCAACGGCATCCTGCTGCTGGCCGCGGGAGCGACGGTGCTGGTGCTGGTGTTCCAGGCCACCGTCACCCAGCTGATCCAGATGTACCTGGTCGGTGTCTTCGTCTCGTTCACGCTCAGCCAGCTCGGCATGATCCGGCACTGGAACACCCAGATGCGCCTGGAGCTGGGGATGAAGCAGCGCCGGGCGATGCTGCGCAGCCGGGCCATCAACATCGTCGGCGCTGTCGTCTCGGCCACGGTGCTCGTGGTCGTGATCCTCACCCGATTCACCCAAGGAGCGGGCCTCGCCCTGCTCTTCATCGCACTCATCTGGATGGTGATGACCATGGTCGACCGTTTCCACTCCGCGATGCGGGCCGAGACCGCGCTCCCGGAGGACGAGACACCCCGGCCGGCGGTCCCGGCGCGGGTGCATGCCCTGGTGTACGTCGAGAAGGTCGACCGGCCCACCCTGCAGGCTGTCACCTGGGCCCGTGCCGCCCGGCCCCAGGTCCTGGAGGCGGTGTTGGTGGACACCGTGCCCGAGCGCACCGCGGCGATCCGTCAGGAGTGGGACCGTCGCGACATCCCGATCGGTCTGCGCCTGCTCGAGGCCCCCTACCGTGAGCAGGTGCGTCCGGTGATGGACTACGTCGGCCGGCTCCACCGCGACCGACCACGCGATCTCGTGGTGGTCTACCTCGCGGAGTACATCGCCAAGAACCCCATCCTTCCGTTCGTGCGGGACCGGGCTCGCGACCACCTGCGCTCCGAGCTCGTGAAGTGTCCTGGCGTCATGGTGGTCACGGTGCCGTGGCAGGGCAAGGGGGTGCGACCCGAGCACGGTGACCTCACCGTGTACTCCGAGCAGTCCGCCGTCTCCCCGCGCTCCGCGAAACGGTGAGACCCGCCACCCAGTGGCGGGTCGGAGACAGCTTCGACGTCGAGGTCGGAGACGTCGCGCACGGCGGCCACTGTGTGGCCCGGCACGAGGGCCGGGTGCTCTTCGTCCGGCACACGGCGCCGGGAGAGCGGGTCACGGCCCGTATCACCGGAATCGGCAAGGGTGGCCGCTTCGTGCAGGCCGACGCCGTGCAGGTGCTGCGTCCAGGTGAGCAACGGCGCCCGGCGCCCTGCCCGTATGCCGGTCCAGGCGGGTGCGGAGGTTGTGACTTCCAGCACCTGACCCCGGTAGCCCAACGCGCGCTGAAGACCCGGGTGGTGCACGAGCAGTTCGCCCGCCTGGCCGGGCTGGACCTGACGGCCGAGCTCGGCCAGACCCGGTGCGAGCCCCTGCCGGAGCCGGAGGAGGCGGCGGACTCCGCCGAGGAGGGGCTGGGGTGGCGGACGCGGGTGGAGTTCGCGGTCACCGAGGGCGGGGTGCCGGGTCTGCGCCGTCACCGCTCCCGCGACATCGTCCCGGTCAGCGACTGCCTGATCGCACACCCCGCGCTGCGCGCACCCGACGTCCTGGCCCGGCGCTATCCCGGCAGCGACGCGGTCGACGTCGTGGTGGCGGATAGCGGCCGGGCGGTGGTGCCCGTGCCGACGGACGCCTCGCCGTCGGTCACCGAGACCGTCCGGCTGCCGGGCGGCCCAGCCTCGTTCTCGGTGGCGGCGCGCGGCTTCTGGCAGGTGCACCCGGCCGCCGCCCAGGTCCTCGTGGAGGAGGTGCTGGAGATGGTGCAGCCGCGGGCCGGGGAGAGGGCGCTGGACCTGTACTCCGGTGTGGGTCTGTTCGCTGCCGCCCTCGCAGAGGCAGTGGGCCCGGCGGGCCGGGTGACCGCGGTGGAGTCCGAGCCTGCGGCGGTGGAGCACGGGCGCGCGAACCTGGCTCCCTGGCCCCAGGCGCGGATGCGGGCCGGACGGGTCGACCGGGTCCTGCGCGAGCTGCGCCCCGCCCGGGGTCGGCGCTCTCGTCGGCCGGTCGACCTGGTCGTCCTGGACCCGCCCCGGGTCGGGGCCGGAGCAGCGGTGATCGCCGACGTGTCTACCCTGCGGCCCCGCGTGATCGCCTACGTGGCCTGTGACCCGGCCGCTCTGGCGCGGGACACCGCATCCCTGCTGTCGCTGGGCTGGCGGCTGCGAGGTCTGCGGGTGCTCGACGCCTTCCCGATGACCCATCACGTGGAGTGTGTGGCCCACTTCGAGCCGGTGCGAGAGACTGGGACCACACGAGAGCATCGGATATCTTGATATCGAGATAGTTGCGGACCCACCGTGATGGAGCGACAGAGGAGCCGGCGTGAGCGACCAGGACACCAGTGACAGCTTCGGAGCCAAGGGCACGCTGGCCGTGGGCGACGGCGACAGCAGGCGCGAGTACGAGATCTACCGCATCGCTGAGATCGAGGGCGCCGCGACCCTGCCGTACAGCCTGAAAGTACTCCTGGAGAACCTTCTGCGCACCGAGGACGGGGTGAACACGACGGCGCACCACATCACCGCCCTGGCGCAGTGGCAGGCCGACGCCGAGCCCGACACCGAGATCCAGTACACGCCGGGCCGGGTGGTGATGCAGGACTTCACCGGCGTGCCCTGCATCGTCGACCTGGCCACGATGCGAGAGGCGATGGGCGACCTCGGTGGCGACAGCGCCAAGATCAACCCCCTGGTCCCCACCGAGCTGGTCATCGACCACTCGGTGATCGTCGACGTCTTCGGTCAGCCCGACGCCTTCGAGCGCAACGTGGAGATCGAGTACGAGCGCAACGGCGAGCGGTACCAGTTCCTGCGCTGGGGGCAGAAGGCCTTCGAGGACTTCAAGGTGGTCCCGCCGGGCACCGGCATCGTGCACCAGGTGAACATCGAGCACCTGGCCCGGTCGGTGATGACGCGGCAGAGCCCGGACGACCCCGACCAGACCCTCGCCTACCCGGACACCCTCGTCGGCACCGACAGCCACACCACCATGGTCAACGGCCTCGGCGTGCTCGGCTGGGGCGTGGGCGGCATCGAGGCGGAGGCGGCGATGCTGGGCCAGCCGGTCTCGATGCTCATCCCTTCGGTCGTCGGCTTCAAGCTCAGCGGCGAGATCCCCCCGGGCGCCACGGCCACCGACGTCGTGCTGACCATCACCGAGATGCTGCGCGAGCACGGCGCGGTCGGCAAGTTCGTCGAGTTCTACGGCTCCGGCGTGGCTGCGGTCCCCCTGGCCAACCGGGCGACCATCGGCAACATGAGCCCCGAGTTCGGCTCGACCTGCGCGATCTTCCCGATCGACCAGGTCACCCTGGACTACCTGCGTCTCACCGGCCGGGAGGAGGACCAGATCGCTCTGGTGGAGGCCTACGCCAAGGAACAGGGGATGTGGCTGGACCCGGACGACGAGGCCGAGGCGCGCTACAGCGAGTACCTCGAGCTCGACCTGTCCACGGTGGTCCCCTCGATCGCCGGGCCCAAGCGGCCGCAGGACCGGATCGAGGTCTCCCGGGCCAAGGAGCAGTTCCGCTCCGACCTGCGCACCTACGTCGACCACGACGACAGCAACCCGGGCAGCGACGCCTCGGATCTCGACGACGAGGTCGACTCGAGCTTCCCCGCCTCGGACTCCCCGTCCCCGGAGGTCGACGACGAGGCCGGCGAGTCCTCCCGTCCCAAGATCACCCCGGTGCCGCCGGAGGGCACCGGTGACCGCGCGAGCACTCCGGTGCCGGTGACCGTCGACGGGCAGGACTTCGAGATCGACCACGGCATCGTCGCCGTGGCCGCGGTGACCAGCTGCACGAACACCTCCAACCCGTCGGTGATGATGTCGGCCGCGCTGCTGGCCAAGAACGCCGTGGACCGCGGCCTCAGCGTGCCACCGTGGGTCAAGACCTCGATGGCCCCGGGGTCCAAGGTGGTCACCGGGTACTTCGACAAGGCGGGCCTGTGGCCGTACCTGGAGAAGCTCGGCTTCCACCTGGTCGGATACGGCTGCACCACCTGCATCGGCAACTCCGGGCCGCTCGCGCCCGAGATCTCCGAGGCGATCAACGACAACGACCTCGCGGTCACGGCGGTGCTGTCGGGCAACCGGAACTTCGAGGGCCGGATCCAGCCGGACGTGCAGATGAACTACCTCGCCTCGCCCCCGCTGGTCATCGCCTACGCGCTCGCCGGGTCGATGGACTTCGACTTCGAGTCCCAGCCGCTGGGCACCGGCGAGAACGGCGACGAGGTCTACCTGGCGGACATCTGGCCGGAGGCCTCGCTGGTGGAGGAGACCATCGCCTCGTCGATCTCGCGGGAGATGTTCACCCAGGACTACCAGGACGTCTTCGCCGGTGACGAGCGGTGGACCTCGCTGCCCACGCCCGAGGGTGACACCTTCGAGTGGGACGGCGGATCGACCTACGTGCGCAAGCCCCCGTACTTCGAGGGGATGCAGTCCGAGCCGGAGCCGCTGGAGGACATCGAGGGGGCGCGCGTGCTCGCCCTGCTGGGTGACTCGGTGACGACGGACCACATCTCACCCGCCGGTGCGATCAAGGCTGACAGCCCGGCGGGGCAGTACCTGGCCGAGCACGGTGTCGAGCGCAAGGACTTCAACTCCTACGGCTCCCGGCGCGGCAACCACGAGGTGATGATCCGCGGCACCTTCGCCAACATCCGGCTGCGGAACCTGCTGCTGGACGACGTGCAGGGCGGCTACACCCGCAACTTCCTCGCCGGCTCCGAGGAGGACCAGCAGACCTCGATCTACGAGGCGGCACAGGCCTACGCCGAAGAGGGCGTGCCCCTGGTCGTGCTGGCGGGTAAGGAGTACGGGTCGGGCTCGAGCCGGGACTGGGCGGCCAAGGGCACCCGGCTGCTCGGCGTCAAGGCGGTCATCGCGGTCTCGTACGAGCGCATCCACCGGTCCAACCTCATCGGGATGGGCGTGCTGCCGCTGCAGTTCCCCGAGGGGGAGAACGCGGAGTCGCTCGGCCTCGACGGCACGGAGACCTTCACCGTCACCGGCATCGCGGACATGACCGAGGGCGAGGTTCCCGACACCGTGTCGGTCACCGCCACCCCCGCGTCCGGGGGCTCCGGCGAGGAGAGGCAGTTCGACGCGGTGGTACGCATCGACACCCCGGGTGAGGCGGCGTACTTCCGTAACGGCGGCATCCTGCAGTACGTGCTGCGCTCCTTGACCTGAGCGACGGCGAGGAGTCGTACACTTGTTCGCATGACCTCAGGACCGCCAGGGTGGCCGGCGCGCGTGCCGCCCCCCGGTGTGGCCGGCTGGGAACAGGCGGCGACGTCCTGGCTGCTCGACCAGTGCCCCGCCGACTACCGCGGGTATGCCGCCTGGCGGCGTCACCCCGTGGCCCTCGCCTGGGTCACCGTGCGGCACCTGCAGGCCGAGCTGGCAGCCATGCGCGGGGCATGGCGCGACGTGCGGCCCGAGCTCGGGCCGTTGTTGCCCACCGGCAGCCTCGGGGACGTGCTGGAGGCGCTCACCGCCGAGGGACTGCGGCTGCGCGCCGCGCTCCGCGCGGCGGAGATGATGCTGGAGGCGCTGTCGGTCAGAGCGCCCATCAGCAAACGCTGAGGTGCCTCTGGCACAGTGGACGGCAGGGCGATACGTACACTCGTGTTACGTCGATGTCGAAAGGGTGCGCACGTCGTGGGACTGCTCAGCACGATCAACGGCCCCGCCGACCTCAAGGCGCTGCGAGGCAACGACCTCGGCAGGCTCGCCGGTGAGATTCGCCGTTACCTCGTCGCGTCGGTGTCGCGCACCGGGGGACATCTCGGTCCGAACCTGGGTGTCGTCGAGCTGACCATGGCCCTGCACCGGGTCTTCGACTCCCCCCGGGACACCATCGTGTTCGACACCGGTCATCAGTCGTACGTGCACAAGCTGCTGACGGGACGCCACGACTTCTCCGATCTGCGCAAGCAGGGAGGCCTGTCGGGGTACCCGAGCCGGGCCGAGTCGGCGCACGACGTCGTGGAGAACTCGCACGCCTCGACCTCGCTGTCCTGGGCGATCGGCATCGCCACCGGCCGCCGACTGCGCGGCGAACGGCACCGGCATACCGTGGCGGTCATCGGAGACGGTGCGCTGACCGGTGGGATGGCGTGGGAGGCGCTGAACAACATCGCCGCCGACCCCGACCTGCCTCTGGTCATCGTCGTGAACGACAACGAGCGCTCCTACGCGCCGACCCTCGGCGGCATGGCGGACTACCTGGCCTCACTCCGGGCGACCCGGAGCTATGAGAACGTGCTCGACTGGGGGAAGCGGAACATCAGCCGCACGCCCGTCGTGGGACAGCACATGTACGGCGCCCTGCACGGGGTCAAGAAGGGCATCAAGGACATCGTCAGTCCGCAGGGCATGTTCGAGGACCTCGGGCTGAAGTACCTCGGCCCCGTCGATGGTCACGACCTCGATGCGATGGAGACGGCGCTGCGCCGGGCCCGCGACTACGGCGGGGTGGTGCTGGTGCACGCTCTGACCGAGAAGGGTCACGGCTACCAGCCGGCCACCGTGCACGAGGCCGACCGGTTCCACGCCGTCGGGGTGATCAACCCTGAGACCGGGCTACCGATCGAGGTCTCGGGGCGCAGCTGGACCGATGAGTTCAGTGATGCGCTGATGGCGCTGGGCGAGCAGCGCGAGGACGTGGTGGCCCTCACGGCGTCGATGCTCATCCCGGTGGGCCTGGCCGGGTTCGCGGACCGCTTCCCCGAGCGCGTCTTCGACGTCGGCATCGCCGAGCAGCACGCCGTGACGATGGCCTCCGGTCTGTCGTTCGCTGGCCTGCATCCCGTGGTCGCGGTCTACGCGACCTTCCTCAACCGCGCCTTCGACCAGCTGCTGCTGGACTGCGCGCTGCACCGGCAGGGAGTCACCTTCGTGCTGGACCGGGCCGGGATCACCGGCTCGGACGGCCCGAGCCACAACGGTATGTGGGACATGTCGGTGGCCGCGATCGTGCCCGGCCTGCGGCTGACCGCTCCCCGGGACGGGGAGCAGGTCGCCCGTGCCCTGCGCGAGGCCGTGGACATCGACGACGGACCAACGGTGATCCGTTTCCCCAAGGGCGGGAGCCCGGCGGCGCTTCCCGCGGTGCGGGTGGACGGCGACGTCGACGTGCTCAGCGAGGACGAGCCGGCCGACCGCGCCTGCGACGTGCTGCTGGTCTCGGTCGGGGCCATGGCGCCGATGGCGATCGAGGTGGCCGAGAAGGTCCGAGCCGACGGGTTCACGGTACGGGTCCTGGACCCCAAATGGGTTCTGCCGGTCTCGACCGACCTGGTGGCGCAGACCCGCAGGGCCGGATGTGTGGCGGTCATCGAGGACAACGTGGTCGGCAGTGGGGTCGCGGCGGCAGTCTCGTACGCGGTGGCCTCCAGTGAGGGGCCGACGGTGCCGGTCTGGAGCTACGGGGTGCGCCAGGAGTTCCTCGACCACGGCTCGCGGGGGCAGGTGCTCGAGCGGGTCGGCCTCACCCCGGACAGCATCGCCACGTCGCTCGTCTCTCGGTACCGCAGCCGGTGCACTGACCTCGGGGAAGAAGAACGATGGAGTGGATGATCGACGGCCTGCCACTGCACCCTCTGATGGTGCACGCCGCCGTGGTGCTGCTGGCCGCCAACGGGATGGCCCTGCTCGGCAGCATTCTCGTGCCGCCGCTACGACGGTGGCTCGGGTGGGGCCTGCCGTTGCTCGGCGTGGTCACCGCCGTCACGACCTGGGTGACGAAGATGGCCGGGGAGAACCTGCTGGGAAACGCAGAGCCGGTCGGAGCCTTGGCCGACCACACACATTGGGGCGGTTGGGCCGGTGTGGTGGCGATCGTGCTGGGGGTGACGACCGTCGTCTACTGGTTCGTCGTGTCCCCTCGGCTGGGTGGGCGCGTGTCGTGGCTGTCCGCGACGCCGACCCGCGTCGTCGTCAGCGTGCTGGCTGCCGGGGTCGCCGTTGCGGCTCTTGCGGTCGACTTCCTCGCCGGGCACAGCGGCGCCACCTCAGTCTGGGGTTGAGGAGACGCCCGGGTGCCGAGGGGGGCTGTGCAGCGGCAGTGCTGGTGAGGGCTCT
>Ga0209939_1000113_pt1 | contig 13479 bp, 16 predicted proteins | sample SalPon2A_A_D1_MG_FD_185714 | JGI IMG/M metagenome (GOLD analysis project Ga0209939, IMG submission 185714) | Soil microbial communities from South San Francisco under conditions of wetland restoration - Salt Pond MetaG R2A_A_D1_MG (SPAdes)... | ecosystem: Environmental > Terrestrial > Soil >...
CCTGCTCGGTGGGCGCCAGCATTGCCCGGGGAGAGACCACGCCCAGCCAGCCGACAACGCTCCCACCTGCCTCCACTGGCACAAGCTTATCTTTGGGAAACTGCCTTGATGAATGACCAATAACGGCCCTGTACTCAGGATCCAGCAGGAAAACCCGGCGATGCAGAGCACCATCGCGGCCGGATTGTTCGGGTCGGAACTTTGGTGGCTTCCTGTCCCGCTTTCGGTCAGGCCTGTCAGAAGGTGGTGGCCTGCGTGCTGCACGACCGTCGGCAGCTGGCAATCGATCGCCCTGGCGCAGCTCTACCAAAGTTGAACTGAGCATCTGGTGAAAGCGCCTGGGATTTTGCTTCAATTCCGTCCAATCCCCCCTCGCCTCGTACCAATTCCCCAGCACGGCGGCAAACTCCGGCATGAGAGTACGCTCGCGCTGAGCAAGAAAATCTTCAAAGCCCCTGCCGATATTGACACTGGCAACCCACAGGATAAGCAATAACACCAGGGCAGCACTGGCAAACAGTGCGATCAGCAATTTATGTATCAGACGAAATTTCATCAGGCGCCTATCCTGCATCAGACAGGAATACCACCACAACACCACGGGGCAATATCCACATTTTCTTCATATTTCTATCGAATTCGTCGCGCAAAGTAACAATCACCCGAATAGCCGGGACTATTTTATTGACAGGAGTAATTTGGACATGAAAAAGGTAATCATGACTTTAGCGGTATTGATGCTGGCTGCAACCAGTGCTCAGGCACAAACCAGTTCTGACGACACCCGGGCAGGCAAAGGCGGCAAGCACCGTGGCGACCCGGTTGCGCGCCTGACCCAGGCACTCGACCTGAGCGATGACCAGGCGATGGAGGTGTCTGTTATTCTTGAGGAGTCACGTGATCAGCATCGCGCCATCCAGGAAAGCGTCCAGGCAGAACATTGCGCCGTTCGCCAAAACACACATGACCAGCTTTCAACAGTACTAACTGAAGAACAAATGACTAAGTTTGAGCAGATGAAAACCAGGCGAATGAATCGCGGCCGGCATGAAGGAATGCCGAGATTTGCAAACTGCGAAACCTGATCACCTGCACAAATAAATCTCGCAACCAAAAAAATCCGCCCGGATGGTCAGTCCGGGCGGATTTATTAATTGGTCCAGAAGTTCAGAGTCTTGGCGGCCTGCAGTCTCCATTATTACCCTGGTTGCCGGCGATCCTGAATTCGTCATCCTGTAGCTCGTCCCCGTTGATGCCCCTGCGCTGCGAGTCCGTGTAGGAGTGGCTCAATCCCCCCCTTCATCTGTGATTCCTGAAGGTGAGAAATACGCGTCTCTCTGTTGCAGGTGACCAACTTCGAATTCGTCACCCTGCTCATTAAGCCGCAACAGAGTTGGACTCAGGGCACTGTGACCAAATCGATAAGCTGCACTGGCGAAAATGTTGGCGATGGACGCATCAACATTATCCTGGTAGCCACCATAACCACGCAATGCATCGCGACCCAGTAAGCGCGGTAGATATTCACGATAGGTAATGATCTGCAACTCCGCGCCCACCAGTTTTCTTGCTCGCTAATAAATCTCGTCTCCGTCGAGGTTGGGATTGTCGTTGCTGATGACGCTACACAAACGATTGTGCTCGCGCAGGAGCGAAACGCGGTTGAAAAACTCATAGATGACGGATTGGATGTACAACCACCCCTGCCTGATTGATCGCTGATTCATACCTGCGAGAAAGTGGTCGCAAACCGCTCAAACGCCGCTTCGTCCCCAACCACCGTGGCCAGCCCTCTTTCAAGGGCTGTTTCAATATCAATTATTCCCGTACCCAGCTGGTCTAATACTGCTGCTGAAGTCTCCAGAGTAAACGCCGCATCAGGGCAACGGCCGAATTCCGTTTCCAACTTTCCCTTGCTCATATTAAGATGAAATACGACATCATCGACTCTGAATTCGTAATTCTCGGTGACATCCGGAGCCCTGTCCGGATCGAATAGTGCCCTCAAGGCAACCACCAGCAAATCCGGTCTGCTGACACCAGGCGAGTCCGGATCAACCTCAATATGCTTCAGGCTCCAGCGAACTATTTCATGAATCACTGGCTCCAGCCCATGGCCCTTCTTCGTGAGTTCATAGTGCTCCGCCTCGTTTGTTGGCGAAACTTTCTTCACGATGCCTTCATGACCCAGGTCCCTGAGTCGGACTGTCAGCAAGTTTGGGCCCATACTCGGAGCACTGGCGAGTAACTCCTTGAATCGTCTCGGCCGTGCGAGCAGGTCCCGCACGATTAACAGCGTCCATCGGCTTCCCAGCAGATCCAGGAATCGGGCCACAGAACAGGCTTGTCCGTAATTTCTTGAACTCATGACTTCTTGTACATAACGTTGATTCTATTTTAATATATATTTTATATAGTATTTAGTAAAAGGAAAGGCAAATGCGCAATTTCTATTTTGTTCTGGCCATCATTGGCGCTGTTGTACCCATGTATTTCTTTATTCAGTTCTTCTACGGGGGAACAGAGGCCATCGCCGCAGCTGATTTTATTCCGGCGCTGTTTGTGAACGGGGCCACCAGGGGATTCGCAGCTGATCTCCTGATCACTTCGTTTGTATTCTGGGTATGGATGTGGAGCAGGCGTGACACAGGTCCGAATATGGCGATTTTTATTGCCCTGAACCTGTGCATCGGACTTTCCTGTGCCTTGCCCGCATATCTCTATGCAACCACTCCCAGACAAGCATAATTATCACTAAATTGAGTGCCAGATCGTGGTGTGAATGCGAATTCGACGATTCAACTCATTAGTGACACACTGTTCCGGCTCAAGTGCTATTTTCAAAATAGGAAGTGGGACAAGGCTATAATGTATCCGCAAACAAGAGCTTTGCGATTCAGGCATCGGCTAAGGAAACATTCTGCAGCTTTGCCAGATGCTTGAGCTGATCGTACCCAACCACTTCACTGCCACTGCGATTTTAAAAAAACGAGGAAAGTGTATGGCGGGAGAAACAGGAAGCCAGTTTCGCTCGCGTCATTGTTTTCCAGGAGTGAACCAATGAAATTCAGTGCTGAACTACTGCTTGCGGATTGCAAATCTGCCCTTTCAGAAGTTGACGCCCAGTCTGCAATCCATGACATTGTCCAACGTGCTGTCAGCGACTCCTCACAGGTGAAAAGGAATCTTGGCGAGCCGAAACGTGGTGGAATAGACATCATTCACCGGTCAGGCGAACTGACAATTCTCAACGTGCTGTGGGGGCCAGGCATGACCATGCACCCGCATAACCACAACATGTGGGCAGTGATTGGTGTTTACGGCGGGCGCGAAGACAATGTATTCTTCAGGCGCGACGAAGAACAAGGATTGGTTCGACATGGCACAAAAGTGCTGGAGCAAAAGGACACAATTTCCCTGGGAGAGAGCATCATCCACCAGGTAACCAACCCACTTGAAACCATCACCGCTGCCATACACATATATCCGGGTGACTTTTTCGATACGCCGCGTAGCGAGTGGTATCCACCGGATTACCAGGAACGCCCTTACGATGTAGCTCATACTCTACGGGTATTTGAGGAATCCAACAGAAAACTGGCCAGTTAGACAGCTCATTTGCGAGTAGAACAGACGCTTGAATAACTCACCACAATCGAAAACCGAATGTGCCGGGAACAAACCGGTCGCAAGCATTGCGACCTGGAAAGCGGCGGTTGCACCTTTCCAGCGACCCAATCGCTGGCGGGCGTCGTGGCAACTGATCAATTCGATCTGTGGCTTTGCCATTGCATGGGCGTTGATGTATTTCACTGTGCAAATATCCTGGTGGCTGACCATACCGCTGATCATCATTACAGGCGGCTTGCAGATCAGGATTTTCATCTTTTTCCACGATTGCGGTCACGGTTCATTTTTCAGGTCCCGAAAGGCCAACAGCTTCTGGGGTTTTATCTGCGGCATCCTGACTTTCACGCCCTACTATCGATGGCGCTGGGAGCACAATCGTCACCACGCGAGATCCGGCAACCTGAACCACCGGGGCACTGGTGATATCTGGACCATGACAGTGCAGGAATACCTGGATGCCCCTCGAATTACGCGACTTCGCTACCGAATTGCACGCAACCCGTTCATGATGTTTCTGATCGGGCCGCTATACCTGTACCTGTTTAAGGAACGCTTCGTCAATTCGGCTGGTACATCGCGAGAAACCTGGTCAGTCATCTGGATGAACCTGGCATTAATACCACTCTTTGTCGGCATGATATTACTGTTCGGGTGGGTCAACTACCTGATCATCCAACTGGCGGTTTTACTGGTTGCCGGTTCTGTTGGGATATGGCTTTTTTATGTGCAACACCAGTTTGAAGATGTCTACTGGGGTGATGATTCAGACTGGAACTACACAGAGGCCGCTTTAAAGGGCAGTTCTTACTACAATCTGCCCAGGATTCTGCACTGGTTTACCGGAAACATCGGTTTTCATCACATTCACCACCTCTCACCCAAGGTGCCCAACTACAACCTGCAACGCTGCCACGAGTCCAGCCCGGTTTTCAGCGAAATCAAAGGGTTGACATTGCTGACCAGCATGAAATCGATGTCACTGCGATTGTTTGACGAATCCACCCGCAAAATGGTGGGCTATGGACACTTACGTACGCTCGGGGCTGAAGCCGGTAAGCCTTGAAAACTTCCCTTAAACCCTGCCAAAAACTCTAAAGGGCCTGAATCCGGGGCCATCCCTCACGGCCTGACCCCGGTTTAAAAATGGCTGAATTCAGATCGATTTACGTACTTTGCCGTAACCTTCCTGAATTTTGCCTCCCAGGTTCCTGAGCGCATCTGCAACATCGTCGCCTGCTTCAGCACCTGCTTCCTTGGCTCTGGCAAACCGGTTTTCCAGTTTTTGCCACTCGTCTTCTGCTTTCTGCCATTCGTCTTTGGCGTCTGCTTTCATCAGGTGAGCCTGCAACTTGAGCTCGTCACGCTGCTGCCGAAGTTTTTCAATCATCTGATCAATGTCCTGGCCAATTGTCATTTTCTTTCTCCTGTCACTGGATTCAACTGTTGATTCAAAACTATAGTTCGCTAAGCATGGATGTTATCGACCACGCTCAATCAAGCCTCTACAAGATAAGATTTAGGCTACATCAATCTCAAACAAGGGGCTTTGGAACGGTAAACGGGTGATTGAAGCTTGAACATACGAACTTTTGAAGGCACTAAACCGGTTCTCGGTACCGATGTATTTATCGATCCCACAGCGCTGGTGATTGGTGATGTACACATCGGTGACCAGTGCTCTGTATGGCCCATGACAGTCATCCGCGGAGATATTCATCGCATTCGCATCGGTGAGCGCAGCAGCATCCAGGATGGCTCAGTGCTGCACGTTACACACGCTGGCCCTTACAATCCGAATGGCTATCCCCTGACCCTCGGCAGCGAAGTCACCGTGGGCCACAGCGTGACTCTGCATGGATGTAATTTAGGTAACCGCATTCTTGTTGGAATGTCGACGACCATTATGGACGGCGCTGTTGTGGAAGACGAAGTTGTGATTGGTGCCGGCAGTCTCGTCACCGAAGGCAAAACACTGAAGAGTGGATGGCTGTACATGGGGCGGCCTGCCCGCGCGGTGCGCGAACTGACTCCTGCAGAAAAGAAGTACTTCAAATACACTGCGGACCGTTATGTTCAGCTTGGTGAGCGCTACATTTGCAATCAGTCCGGTTCGTCAGTTGACGGGGTTTAATCCTGGGTAGGACCCGGGAAAGTGCGCGGTTTTCCTTCATAGATGACACCGTATTCCTGGTCCATCATTTTGATGATTTCATCTCTGCTCATGCTGTACTTATGGTCCTTGTTCAGCCACAACATTTCCTCCAGGAGTTTCCACACAACAATATCTCCCTGGTACTTCACAGGAACTACCATGTAGTGGTCTTTGGGTTCATCATTGAACAATGCATGTTCTATGGCCCGGGCAACCTCGACGGGATCGCCCGCCTCGGGACTCTGCCCCTGCTCTAATCTCTGTTTGCACCACTCAGCATACTGGTCCATTTCTGCCTGGAAATAGGTATAAGTGCGATCATCTGCATTGTTCAGCATTCGACGGCATCGTGACTCTCCAATCTTCGAACTATAGTTACCGGGCTCGACAGCAATCGCTCTCACCCCCAGCGGGGCCATCTCAAAATCAAGCGAATCGGTATAGGCCTCGACCGCATGCTTGGTCATTGTGTACATCCCGTATCCGACAAAACCACCGGATAGAATCCCGCTGATCGAGCTGATATTCACAATCCGCCCTTTTGACTCGATGATCATCGGTGCAAATGCCCTGGTCACCCTGAAGATTCCGTAAACATTGACGTCGAAGATGAATTCCAGGTCCTCTTCTCGGGCTTCGATCAGGGGATCAATGACGTTAATACCGGCATTATTGACCAGACCCCATAATCCACGCCCCTCATTCCTGACCATTTCAACTGCAGCAGCGATTTGTTCTGCGCTGGTGACATCCAGGCGAACGGCCGTGACATTCTCAATCGCATTCAGAGCCTGCATATCGGCATCCTTTCGGGCACCGGCATAGACGTGATAGCCCTTGCCGGCCAAATACTCTGCTGCAGCGCGTCCAAGACCTGACGAGGCCCCGGTAATTAGAACGGCTTTTTGCTGGCTTTCTGCGACAGCGCCCGATGCAAAAAGGAGAAGGGTGATCACAAGAACTGTTCGAATCATGATTGCTATTTTCCGGTGGATTGAAGCTCGAAGGACTGGTTTTGAAGAATATCAGAGATAAGAAATTCTACCGCATTCGCTCCGTATAAGATCTGTTTTCAGGAAGGCGTGGAGTGAGGGGCTGACTGTCTTGCTTCGCTTGGCGGAAATCCATGCCAATTACGAAATGCCCGGGTAAAGGAACTGACCTCGGAAAAACCCAGCATGAACGACATCTCCGTGACCGAGATGTTGTCATCGGCAACAAACTTGTTTGCAAGTTCCTGCCGCACCTCGGTCACCAACGATTTGAACGAGGTTCCATGAGATCGTAGCCAGCGTCTCATGGTCCTGGGTGTCATGTTCAGTGACTCTGCAACCACAGCCTGGCTGAAATCATCGGAAGGCAAATGCCGCACTATTTCCTTTCGCACGCGTCCGGGCAGGTCAGCCTGATCGAGACGTTCAAGGTAGCGCACCACGATGTCCTCATTAAGCTGGGCAAGGCCGGGATTGGCAGAAGGCAATACCTTGTCCAGGATTGCTGAAGGAACGGTTAACGTGTTTGCGTCTGCTCCAAAAACCACAGGGCAACCATAAAACGTATCCCATGGTTTTGTATCCGATGGCCGATCACGTTTGAGGGTGACAAATGAAGGATAGAAATCGGGGCCCAGGTTGTAGCGAATCATCGTGGCCAGAACCGAACAGGCAAGGTCATCGCGCACCACGAGGTTTTTAGAAGGAAGATCAACGTCGATACCGATCTGAACTTCATCATTGCGTTCCTCCATGATCAGCCTGGCACGTGCATTGAGAATTCGAACAAACCTTTGCAGTCTTTGCAGGGCGATTCTCAGCGTGGCGCTGGCCAGCCATGCATACCCCAGTGCACCAAGGTGCGACGGATGCACAAAGCGACCTGCCTTTAGTCCAAATGCCTCATCCCCGACTTCCGCGGCAGCAAGTGCCCGAATGGCATCAACAGACTGGTAAGGAATTCGAAGCTCAGCATCGATCGGGAGCTTTAACTCGATGCCTTCATTTCGAAAAAACGGTTCAGGATCAACCCCATAAGACTCAATCACGGCCCAGAGATTCGCTGCTGATGGGGCAAATATGAAGATATCAGTCAATCAGGTGCTCCGGGAACATCGGGTCAAAGAGACAGTGTGACGTATGGCCGCAATTGTCAACAGACCGTCCGCCAGGGACAAGCACCGCATCACGCAACAATCTATCTTTGCAGCCTCATCATGTTTCCTTCTTTATCGCTCCGGTATCCACATTGGACTGCAACAGTGAAACAGGGAAGTTTCACGCAGGTTAAGCAGAGCAAAGCGGCTTTAAGATCGTATGTCCCGTTAACGGGCCTGCTTATGGATGCCGGGGCGACCCCTTTTCGGCATGTCAGGCGGCCGGTTTCGAATCACCCCTGGCGATATTGGTCGCGAGTGCAATCATCGAGGAAATGTCAGCCAGGTTGGCAGGTACCACGAGCGTGTTGCCTTCTCGCGCCAGATTTCCAAATTCATCAATATATTGCTGCGCCACGCGCAACTGCATTGCCTCGTTACCACCATCTGCCGTCAAAGCAGCAGCGACCTGCCGCAAGCCATCTGCAGTGGCGTTGGCCACGGCCATAATGGCCGTCGCTTCACCCTCAGCTTCATTGATTTGTAATTGCTTGGAAGCCTCTGATTCCTTGATGACCCGCTGTTTTTCACCCTCTGCCTCGTTGATCTTTGCATCACGCACGCCTTCTGAGGTAAGAATTACTGCCCGTTTTTCACGCTCGGCCCGCATCTGCTTTTCCATAGCATTAAGAACATCTGAGGGTGGGTTTATGTTCTTGATTTCATAACGCAGCACCTTGACGCCCCAGGGATCCGAGGCTTTGTCCAGTTCATCAACCACATTGGCGTTGATGGTGCCACGCTCCTCGAATGTCCTGTCGAGATCGATTTTGCCGATTTCACTACGCAGGGTTGTTTGCGCCAGCTGGGAAATCGCGAACATGTAGTCACCGATCCCATAAGAAGCCCTGCCCGCGTCCAGCACCTGCATATAAAGCACACCATCCACGCCCACCTGGACGTTGTCATTGGTGATGCAAATCTGTTCGGCAATATCAACTGCCTGTTCCTTGAGCGTGTGCTTGTAAGCGGTGCGTTCAATAAACGGAATCAGGATGTGAAAACCCGCATCAAGGACCCGGCTGAATTTACCAAGCCGCTCGATCACATAGGCGTTTTGCTGCGGAACAACAACGGCGGTCTTTGCCAGGACAAAAATAACAACGGCAGCAATCGCCAGTGCGACATATAAAGAATTCATACTTGCTCCTCTGATTTATTCGTTGATGCGGCTGCATTTGCATCCACAAAAAGAGTCAGGCCTTCGCTACGAACGATGGTTGCGCGATTCCCGCTCGCCACGGCCTCTGCCCCTTCATTGACGACGGTCCAGGTCGATCCGCGAAAAGCTGTGCGGATGGATTTACCTGGTTCGAGGCCTTCGGGAAGCAAAACACTATCACCAGACAGGTCCGCACGGAATCCGGGAACGTTGCCGCGGATTTTTTCGTACAACGCCTTCCTGAAAGTGAACATCGAAATCAGTGCCAAGGCAGCAAAAAGCAGCCATTCACCCCACTCCGGCAAACCGAGCCCGAACAGGCTTAGCAAGCCTACAAGCGCTGCAGAAATCCCAAGAAATACAAGATAGAACTGCACATCCAGCGCAAACAATTCCGCGCCAAACAATACGGCTCCTAGTATCATCCATGCCCACCAGGTCATTTGATGCTCCAGTTCAAGAATAGTTGATGACTATACTCTGAACGGTAAGATTGGTGAATGCCGCAAAAGGACAATCCAGGTGTTTCAAATTCGCACTGACTTCAACATGAAAAAAACCATCGCTGTTTCGAGCCTGATTGTATCTTTCGCAATCTCAAACCCAGCCTGGGCTGAAGATGCAGATTCCGAGGCCATGAAACAACTGAACCAGGTCACAACGACAGCAACCGAGCATCGCTACGCAATAGAATTTGATGGTGAGGAATTCTCAGGCCCTGGTTACGAACTTTTGCTGGACAAAGGGCATCAGGCGCACTTCTTCCTGATCGGTGAGGAGCATGGCATAGCAGAAAACCCGAAGCTGGCCGCACAATTGTTCGAGGCACTTTCCGACAACGGTTACAGCAAGCTGGTGATTGAAATTTCACCCCCGATGGCCAACATCGTGGATGAAGCCATTCTTGATGACGGTGCTGAAGGTCTTCGTAATCTGTTCAGCCTGCAGGGCGGCGAACCTGCATTTTTTGGCATGGCCGAAGAAGCCGAAATGCTGTTGTCAGTTCGTGCAGCAGTACCATCTGATCAACATGCTTTCTGGGGTGTTGATTACGAAGTCGCGGGTGACCGATCCTTGCTTCGCATGCTTGAGGAATCCGACAAACCCGGGTCTGCACAGGATGCACTCAATGTGCTGGTAAGCGCCTCTGATGCTTCATGGCAAAAATACAAGGAGACCGGCAGCCCCCAGTATATTTTTACTTTCTCAGGAGACCCCGCCCTGGTCCGAGCCGTCAAGGAAGCCTGGCCGGATCGCGATGAACAGAGCGACCTGATACTCGACTCTCTTGAAGAAACGCTTGAGATCAACCAAATGTGGGTTCGGGGAAATGGTTTTGGATCCAACCAGCGTCGTGCAGCACTCTTGCGGGCCAACTTCATACGTCACTGGCAAACGGCGAATCGCAATGGGTCCAGACCCAGGGTGATGGCCAAACTCGGTGGTACGCACATGATCAGGGGTCTTAATTCAAACAGGGCTTTCGACCTGGGCTCATTGATCCCTGAAATTGCAGCATCTGAAGGTGTAAAAAGTTTTTCGGTGATGGTCGTACCCGGCAAGGGCTCAAAAACAGCTGTTCTTAATGCTTCTGAATGGTCGTACCAGCCACAGGAGCCAAAAGACAGCTACCACAAGGGTATCGAACCACTTTCAAATGCGGCACTGAAAGACAATTTTACCCTGATCGACCTCTCGCCTGTTCGTGCCAGTGTCAGCCGGGCAGCCAGGCATGCTGATCCTGCCTTGCTCAACACCGCTTTCGGATACGATATGTTGTTGGTGATGAGTGGATCAACGCCCTCCGGAGAGTTTCAGCACGAGTAAACTAAAAAGGGGCCGAAGCCCCTTTCCAGTCTGCGTATATGTGCCTGATGCTCAGGCAGCTTTCAGGTGATTCAACATGGTTCCTGCGTCGCTGACCTCGAAAGGATCGGTCGGGCAGTCATCGCATTTCCCGTCTTCAGAGAAGATCGCGGTAATGACGCCGTCTTCAACAAGCATGGAGTAACGCCAGGAGCGAGCGCCAAAGCCAAGGTTATCCTTGCGAACCAGCATGCCCATTTTATCGCTGAAAAAGCCGCTGCCATCAGGCAGAAGTTTTACATTTTCCACGTCCTGGTGTTTGCCCCACTGGAACATCGTGAAGGCATCATTCACGCTCAGGCAGTAGATATCGTCCACGCCAAGATTCTTAAACTCCTCGAATTTCTCCTCGTACCCAGGCAGGTGAGTGCTGGAACAGGTGGGCGTAAATGCGCCAGGCAAGGCGAAAACGATTACTTTTTTGCCTGAAAAGATGTCATCGGTGCTGACATCCTGCCAGCGAAACGGGTTGGGGCCTTCGACAGACTCATCGCGAACTCGGGTTTTGAAAACTGCGCTCGGCACCTTGTTGTTTACCAGGTCCTGACTGTTATTGCTACATTCCTGATTCATATTAAATATCCTTTATTAACAATATTTTGTGTTAGTTTAGCTGTCACGCTCTGACAGCCGATGCGCGAATTCTAGTGGCAGTATTGCTATTTGTAAAATTGATTAAACAAATACATTTGATAGCAACTGCATATAAAGCAAATATTAATCGCACTGAAGTTCGAAAAAAACCCTGAAATCCCACCACGAAGTTTTAGAAAGTAATTGATTTATTTACAGGAACAGATTGGATAACGCTCGCGAATCAGTTACACTCCGCGCATTCGGGCATCTCCCGGTTGATTGCCCCCACTCTCTTTTAACTTTAAATCCAGCCCGGACCGGCTCCTGCCAGCATTTGCTGACGCAGTGAGGGCTTGACTGGAGCAATACCCAATGTCTTTTAATGACCTCGGCCTTTCGGCCGATCTCTTGCGTGCGACCCGTGAACAGGGCTACACCGAAGCAACACCTGTTCAACTACAGGCCATTCCTGCCATTTTGCAGGGCCGCGACGTGCTTGCTGCTGCACAAACCGGAACCGGCAAAACCGCTGGTTTCACCCTGCCGATGCTGCACCTCCTTGCCAGGAACGCGAATAACCAGCATGGCCGGCCAGTCAGGGCGCTGGTTCTGACCCCCACCCGCGAACTGGCTGCACAGGTTGGTGAAAGTGTTTCGACCTACGGACGACACCTCTCACTGACATCAGCAGTTGTTTTTGGTGGCGTCAAAATCAATCCGCAAAAAAATAAACTAAAACGCGGTGTCGATGTTCTGGTGGCAACGCCAGGCCGATTACTCGATCACGTCCGCCAGGGCACCGTCAACCTCTCGAAAGTTGAGTTCCTGGTACTGGATGAAGCGGATCGCATGCTGGACATGGGATTCATTCCGGATATTCGCAGAATCATCAAGCTGATGCCACAAGGCGGGCAACGGCAAAACCTGTTGTTCTCTGCGACTTTCTCAAAAGAAATAAGGCGATTGGCTGGCGGATTTCTTCATGATCCGGTTTCCGTCGAGGTAGCCCGGGGCGAGAGCTCTGCTGACCGAATCGCGCAGGTGATTCACCCTGTCGACAAGCGTCGCAAAAGCGAAATGCTCAGTCACATGATTGGTGCCAACAACTGGCAGCAGGTGCTGGTCTTTACACGCACCAAGCACATGGCCAACCGCGTGGCTGGCCGCCTGGACAAAAGTGGTCTGAGCGCCACAGCAATTCATGGCAGCAAGTCCCAGGGCGCCCGCACCCGGGCGCTGGCTGATTTTAAGAAAGGCAAAGTTCGGGTACTGGTGGCCACTGACATCGCAGCCCGCGGCCTGGATATCGATCAACTGCCCCACGTGATTAACTTTGAACTCCCGAATATTCCGGAGGACTACGTCCATCGTATTGGTCGCACCGGTCGCGCTGGCAATGAAGGTGAGGCGGTTTCGCTGGTCTGTGTTGATGAACATGAACACCTGCTGAAAATTGAAAAGATGCTCAATACCCGGATTCCCCAGGAAATCCTGGATGGTTATGAGCCGGACCCGAGCATCAAGCCACAACCCATCCAGAATGGTCGTCAAAACAACAATGGCCGCAAGCGTGGAAATGCTCGAAATGCAAATCGTCATTCGAACAAATCATCACGCGGCAAAAACAACAGCCACAAAAGGACCCGTTCAGGGCGGCCCGGATCCGGCAGTCAAAATACATCCTCGAGTGGCAGGCGCCGGCAATCAACGGCACGCGCTGCCTGAGCGAAAATCAATAACCAGGCGTGACAGTCGCTTAATGAGGAAGGTTGATTGAAATTACCTCGCATCAAGACGCTACTGATGATTCCGGTCTATCTGTTCGCGGCTTTTTACGTGTTTGGCATTGTCGTCAATCTGATGAACGACAGCGAGGTGGCACCAATCACCACGGTGCCTGCCGGAAGCCTTGATGAGGTGGCCATTTTTGGCGCCAGTGGAACA
>Ga0209939_1000114_pt1 | contig 13429 bp, 8 predicted proteins | sample SalPon2A_A_D1_MG_FD_185714 | JGI IMG/M metagenome (GOLD analysis project Ga0209939, IMG submission 185714) | Soil microbial communities from South San Francisco under conditions of wetland restoration - Salt Pond MetaG R2A_A_D1_MG (SPAdes)... | ecosystem: Environmental > Terrestrial > Soil >...
ATGCCGCTACAATTTCGGTAACTGTCAGTACTGTTATAACTTTAAGGAGCCAGCTTGTTCTCATATCAGCCCCCACCCCACAATCAGCTCGATATCCGGTATTGCGATGACGATATCCTGGTGATCAATAAACCAGCAGGACTGCTCTCGGTCCCGGGACGTGCACCAGAGCACCAGGACTGCATGATTTCACGCGTTCAGCTCGATTATCCTGAAGCACTGATTGTTCATCGACTCGACTTGTCGACTTCCGGCCTGATGGTCATGGCTCGTGGCAAAGAGGCCCATCGAAACCTTAATCGTCAGTTTGCGCAAAGACGGGTTGAGAAAACCTACATTGCCGTGGTTCATGGTTCTGTCGATCCGGCAATCGGTACGATCGATCTGCCCTTGATCTGTGACTGGCCGAACAGACCTAGGCAGATCGTCGATCACACAGAGGGGAAATCGGCTCAGACCGAATATCGTACGTTGCACTATGATGCCACAGCAAATTCAACCCGGATCGAGTTAAAACCGATCACTGGTCGCACTCATCAACTGCGTGTCCATATGCAGGCACTGGGCCATCCGATTCTTGGAGATGATCTCTATGCCGATGATGCCACCCTGCAGAAAGCAGATCGATTATTACTTCACGCCGAATCACTTGCGTTTGCCCACCCTTCAAACCAGCGCTTACTGAGTTTCAAGCAACCCGCGCCGTTCTGACGGGATTTTCTCATTGAGGGTTGCAGCTAAAACGAGCCTGCTTTATAGTGCCGACCAATTCAAAAACAAAGGAGTTGTCCCTATGATTACCGCTATCAGCCCGATCGACGGGCGTTACGCATCGAAAGTCACAGAACTGGGTGAATGCTTTTCGGAATACGCCCTGCTGAAAAATCGGGTAAAAGTCGAAGTCATGTGGTTGATTGCCCTTTGTGCCGAGCCAGGCATTGCCGAATGCCGTGCATTAACTGCGGACGAGGAACAGAAACTGCGCCAGATCGTCGCCGACTTCACTCCGGCAGAAGCGGAAAAGATCAAGCAGATCGAGTCTGTCACCAACCATGATGTCAAGGCGGTCGAGTACTACCTGAAAGATCAGATCGAAGAATCCAGCCTGTCGGATTTGTCTGAGTTTATCCACTTTGCCTGTACTTCTGAGGACATCAACAACCTCTCTCACGCCTTGATGCTTAAAGATGGCCTTTCCACTCTGGTGCCACAGCAACAGGAGATCATTACCAAGCTCAGCAAGCTGGCCCTGGAATTCAAGGATGTGCCGATGCTGGCTCGCACCCATGGGCAGACGGCATCGCCGACCACGATCGGAAAAGAACTGGCGGTCTTTGCCGCGCGCCTGAACAAACAGAGTGAAAAAATTGCTGTTGTCGAACTGCTGGGGAAGCTGAATGGCGCCGTTGGCAATTTCAACGCCCATCTCTCTGCCTACCCTGCTGTCGACTGGCCGCTACTGACCAAGTCTGTTATTGAGGACGAGCTGGGACTGACCCAGAACATGTTCACAACCCAGATCGAACCACACGACTACATGGCTGAACTCTTCGATGCCATGGCCCGCTGGAACACCATTCTCAACGACCTGAACCGGGATATCTGGACCTACATCTCCATGGCATACTTCGGCCAAAAGACGATCAAGGGTGAAATTGGATCCTCGACCATGCCGCATAAGGTCAATCCGATCGATTTTGAAAATTCTGAGGGGAACTGTGGTCTGGCCAACGCCATCTTCAATCATCTTTCAGCCAAACTTCCAATCTCCCGCCTGCAGCGTGACCTGACCGATTCCACCGTTCTGCGTAATATGGGTGTCGGTTTCGGCTACAGCATGATTGCCTACCAATCGACCCTGAAAGGGCTCAGCAAGCTGAAACTGAACGAGCAGAACCTGGCGGACGATCTGGACAACGCCTGGGAGGTTATGGCCGAACCAATCCAGACGGTTATGCGTAAAGCGGGGATTGAGAAACCTTACGAAAAGCTCAAAGAGTTGACCCGTGGGCAAAAGATCGACCGCGAGACGATCCGCAACTTTGTCGAAGGGCTGGACCTGGAGGCCGAGGACAAACAGAGACTACTCGACATGAGCCCCGGCAACTATGTCGGCATGGCGTCTAAAATTGTCGACCTGTTGGGCTGAAATACGACACTGAACCAATAAAGGGAGTGCAACTGCCACTCCCTTTATTGGTATGAATTTGGAGGCTCACCTGCCCTTCAACTCTACGTCCCCGAGTCGTGACCGTTCTCACTGAACTTCATGGCTGTCCAATCTGATCCGCGAGTAAACCGACTGCGATGGCAAACTTGTGCGAACGGTTCCAGACCAACAGTTTCCGATAATTATCATAAACCAGAAAAGCGCGACCGGAATCGCCATCCGGCCGAATCAGTGACGCCATAATATCGACATTGGGCAAATCCGCACCTCCTACGCCCCTGACGCCGATCTTTTGCCAGTCCAACAGACTTTTTTCCACATCAAGCCCGTACAAGTTCGTGTCGAGGGCAGTCGGCAGGGTCACCTCGCGCCCCCAGGTCCAGCCTTTCTGCCAGCCTCTTTGGGTCAGATAGTTTGCCGCTGAAGCCAGCGCATCGTACTCCGAGGTCCAGATATCAATGTCCCCACTGCCGTCAAAGTCGACGCCGTACGTCAACAAGACCGAAGGCATAAACTGAACCTGCCCGACGGCACCAGCCCAGGATCCCTTCATCCGTTCCAGAGGAACAGACCGTTGATCGACCAGCCGCAAAGCATCTAATAGTTCCCTTCTGAAATATGCCCCGCGCCTCGAATCGTAAGCGAGTGTCGCCAACGCCTGAAAAACCGATTCAGAACCCATATTTCGGCCGAAGTCGGTTTCGACTCCCCACAAGGCAACGAGAATTCGGGATTGAACCTGAAAATCGGCGTCTGTTCGGTCAAACAATTTCCAGTATTTTCGCAGAAGTTTTTTGCCCTTCTTGATCCGAACCTCGTTAATTGCATTTGCCAGGTAGGTGTCCAGGGTTCTGGTAAATTCTGGTTGTTTGCGATCTGATTTGATAATTTTCTCTCGTGGTTTCACACCCGCAAAGGCCTTGTCCAACAGCGAACTTGAAATTCCCGAATTGATCGCTTCAGACTTGAATTCAGCCAGCCATTGGTCAAAATCGACCACGGCTTCCGATTCCGCAGCAAATACGATCGTGGGAATAAGCAGAGCAAAAAAGATCAGGACGACAGGAATGAGCATTTTTCTCAACGTGGCAAACAGTAGCGACATACCAGTAAAATCTCACTATGGCTAAATTCAGATGACCTGTGATTTCAGTGCTGATATTTTCAGTTTAGCAAAAATATGAATCTATTTCATGCCAGGTCTCTGGGCAAAAAAAGGCCCCGTTTCAGAGGAGACCGAAACGGGGCAAAACGATCCAGGTTATGGATCGGAGAGACTTACTATTAAGTTACTTTGCTGCAGCCACCCAGGCTGGTATTTCACCGATCACGACGTCAAAGACCGGAAAGACCAGCACATAGGTAATAGCCACGGTCAGTATGATCCCCAGGATATTGAGACCGAAACCACTTTTTGCCATCTGTGGAATGGTGACGTAACCGGAGCCGAAAACGATGGCGTTCGGTGGGGTAGCAACCGGCAGCATGAAGGCACAAGATGCAGCTATTGCCGCCGGAATGATCAGCAGTAACGGACTCTGTCCAAGACCGATAGCAACAGCAGAGAGGATCGGCATCACCATCGCCGAGGTTGCAGTGTTGGAGGTCAGTTCAGTGAGGAAGATGATCAGTGTGGTCACCGCCAGGATCAACAGCAGAACCGGTGCATTTTCCAGCTGACCGACCTGCAAACCGAGCCACTTAGCCAGACCGGAAGCCTTGAAACCACCTGCCATCGAAAGGCCGCCACCAAACAGAATCAGAACACCCCAGGGCATCTTGGATGCCCAGTGCCAGTCCATGACAAACTGGTTTTTCTTCATGTTGATTGGAATCAGGAACAGGATCAATGCTCCGGTCATGGCGATAGCGGCATCCGTAACCAGCGAAGGATCGGGAAAAATGAACCCGAGGTTTTTGCGGAAAATCCAGCCCAGCGCGGTGAGGGAGAAAACTGCTGCAGTCCAACGCTCTCCTGTGCTCATTGAACCCATTTCTCGCAGCTCATCATTGATCAGATCACGACCGCCTGGAACTTTTTTCAATTTCATCGGGTTGGCAACCTTGATCAGCCAAATCCAGCACAGTGGCAACATTACAGCAACCAACGGCACACCAACCTTCATCCAATCGACAAAAGTGATTTCATAACCGTAGGTCTTCTGCAAATAACCGGCGAGTACTGTATTCGGGGGGGTTCCGATCAAGGTTGCAATTCCGCCAATCGACGCGGCATAAGCGATACCGAGCATCAGGTTGAGACCGAAAGCAAACTGTTCAGGGGAAAAATCGATATGTTGGTCGAGACCTTCCTTTTTTCCTTCTTCAACCACGTGGCTGATGATCGCCAAACCAATCGGCATCATCATCACGGTCGTAGCTGTATTTGAAACAAACGCTGACAGGGCAGCGGTTGCCATCATGAAGCCGAAGATCAATCGCGCGGGTGAAAAACCGACCGCCTTGACGATATTCATGGCGATTCGCCGATGCAGATTCCAGCGTTGCATCGAAAGGGCAATGATAAAGCCCCCCATGAAGAGGAAAATCAGGTGACTGGCATAGGGCGCGGTCGCCTGTTTGGTGTGCATAATCCCCATCAGCGGAAACAGAGCAATCGGCAGCAGACTGGTCGCCGGAATCGGAATCGATTCACACATCCACCAGGTCGCCATCAGCAATGCGACGGCCGCCATTTTTTGCGCAACGGGTTCCATTCCGGCGGGTGCAGGAACAAACAGCATCAAAAAGAATAATACTGGTCCGAGAACCAAACCAATTTTTTGCCGGGTGGTATATTCGCGCGGCTCGCCTTCATCTACTCCACCAGGGGAAGTTTTCAGCCGCTGAGTATGCTCAGCAGGTGATTCGGACATTTCATCGGCCAGATCAACATCATGCTCTGTATCTTTACTGGAAAAGGCCAGATGTGTGCGATTCAGCAGACGTTTCATCGCTTTCGGTGTGACGGCAAACAGAGACTTGGTGTCATCGTGCATGACCCAAAGCCGATTCCATACATTCTCAATCATTGATACTCTCTCCTGTCGGTTAGATTGTTGCTACTCATCCAATGTATGAGAGACAACCTGTTTTGTTTCGGTAATAATCGACAGTCAGTATGAGCAACGACGATGCCAAAAATGCATGAAACAATTCAACGGACCAGCCTCTAGTAAATAAACAACGTGACTTCAGCATGTTGTATACGAAACGTTGTGATATAAGTGTTTTTAAATATGAATATTCTGCACGTTTAAATGCAAAAACGTCGAGAAAAATGGCCAATTACGGCCAGCTTGCTCGACGTTTCAACAAAAATCTAAATTGAGTATTCTACTCCTGATACAACTCCCCAAGTCTGAAAAAAATACAGGATTCTAAAAAAACAGATCCCCTGACAACTCGTATTTCTCAAGTTTATAACGCAGTGTTCCTCGCGGCACATTAAGTATCCGTGCAGTCTTTGCCACATTGCCACCAGTGATGCGGAACGCTTTTTCGACCAGTTCTTTCTCTACCTGACCGACCACGTCATCCAGAACAATCCCTTCTGGTGGAATTTCAAAGTCAAAAGAAACTTCGCTCTGCGGTGCCTCTCCCCAAATCTCTCTGGGCAGGTGCTCAGGCTTGATCCGGTCAACATTGTGCATGATACAGATTCGCTCAACGACATTCCGTAGTTCACGGACATTTCCCGGCCAGTGATAACGACTCATCAGATCGAGAGATTCCTTGGTGAACCCGCTCATGACCTTATTAAACTCCCTGCTGAATCGGTTCAGAAAGTACTCCAGCAGACAGGGCACGTCCTCGCGGCGTTCACGAAGCGGTGGAAGATGGATCGGAAAAACATTGAGTCGATAGTAGAGATCCTCGCGGAACTCCTTGCGCTCAATGGAATCTTTCAGTTCCGCATTGGTCGCGGCAATTATCCGGACGTTGATATCGATGTTACGATTACCGCCGAGGCGTCTTATTTTGCGATCCTCCAGCACCCGGAGCAATTTAACCTGGAGGTTCATATCCATCTCGCCGATCTCATCAAGAAAAATTGATCCACTGTCCGATTCCTCGAAAAGACCCAGTTTGCGATTCTTTGCGTCTGTAAATGCACCCCGTTCATGACCGAACAGTTCGCTCTCCAGCAGATTGAATGGTAGAGAGCCACAGTTGATTTCGATAAACGGACGCTCAGCGCGGGGCGAAAGATTATGGATCGCCTGTGCAACCAATTCCTTGCCGGTACCGCTCTCGCCGGTAATTAAAACCGTTGCCGTTTCATGTTTGGCGACTTCTCGAATCTGATGAAATATCTGCTGTAGTGCCGGGCTGGTCCCGACCATATTGATGACTGATTCGCCATCTTTCGACAGACGTTTGACCTTGCGCCGTAAGTTCTGGGTTTCCAGCGCCAACTTGACGATCAGGTGTATAGCATCAGCCTTGAACGGTTTTTTAATGTAATCGTAGGCACCAATCTTTAACGCTTCGACCGCACTCTCAACGGTGCCATATCCGGTGATAATAATAACCAGAATTTCTGGATCGACCTCTTTTAAGGCTCTGAGAACGTCGAGTCCGCTCTGATTTCCAAGGTTCAAATCCAAAAGAACAAGACTGATCTCTTCATCACCAACAATCTGAACCGCCTCCTCCGGCGAACCGGTAGAGATTGGACGATAACCATCATCGGCTAGAATCCGCTCCAGATTCTCCCGAATAAATGCCTCGTCATCGACGATTAATATTCTCTCCATTGTTATCTCCAACTATGCTTATACAAGCAATTAACAGATGTCTTCATTCACCAGTAACGGGGAATATACCCTTGTTGTATACATCGAGGCAACAAATAATGGTGAATTTTCGCCACAAAGCTATTGAGGATTGTTGATCAGGACGAAACAGGTTAGAAATAAATAGATAAAGTGGCTAAATCTGGCCAAGACAAGACCCGATATTTTCTACACCACTGTTTCGGCAGGTAGCTCTATAGTAAATATAGCCCCACTTTCAGGGGAACTCTCTACTTTTATGGTTCCGCCGTGGTCAGAAATAATATTGTGACTGATTGCCAATCCGAGACCGGTTCCCTGCCCTTTACTGGTATAAAAAGGCTCGAAAACGAGAGAGAGCTTGTCGGCTTCAATGCCAATGCCGGTATCCGACACGATAACACGAACCCCCTGACCAAGCGGTTCAGCCACCAGAGACAACGTACCCCCTTCTGGCATGGCATCAATAGCGTTACTGAACAGGTTAAGAAATACCTGTTTCAAGCGGCTGGCATCCAATGAAATCAGCGGCAACCCGGTATCGATATGTTCTTCAATCTGAATGCCGCTTCGTTCACACTGCTTGCGCATCAAAAAGAGAGAGTCGTGCAAAACATCAGCGATCTGTCCCTGCGACAACTTCAATTCAGACATGGTCGAGAAGTGCAGCAGTTCACCGACCAGACCTTCCAGGCGCTCCATCTCACCCAGGGCTCGTCTGATCAACTGCTGATCTTTTTCCTGCCCGAGCAACCGGTCATGCAGTTCATCAAGCAGTAGACTGACTCCGGTCAACGGATTACGGATTTCATGAGCAATGCCGGCAGACATTCGGCCAAGCGAAGCCAGACGGTCCATTCTGGCGACCTGTTCACGCATACTGACCCGTTCTGTCAGATCCTCCACAGTCAACAACCAACCCGCCTGCTGCAGAAAGCTGAGGGGAAACAGAGCCAGCCGGTAAGTCAGTTTTCTTCCACGACGTTCCAATGTCACATAGCGACCCCAGGTTCTGCTGGCAGCGTGCAGGAGTCCGGCCTGTAAATCGCTGGTCAGTTCGGGCCAGTCAGACAGCAGATCCTGCCACCGACAGGCACCATCGGGGCGTTGAAGGTTCAATATCCTGCAGGCTGGTCCGTTCACCGAGGTAATCCTGCAATCAGTATCGATAGTAAGTATGCCGGTCTCAATATTTTCAAAAACCGTATTTTTAAAGTTGCGCTCACGGATAATTTCATGCCGGGATTTTCGAAGCGCCTGGAGGGTCTGAATCAGCCTGCGACGACGGCGGTTCAGTTCGTTGACCATCTCGTTAAACGAATTCGCAAGCACCCCAACCTCGTCATGGGAACTGACCACAACCTGAGTCGAGGCATTTCCCCGTCGCATTTGGCGGGTTCCTTCAGTGAGTAAAAGTAGCGGACGCACGATGCTGTTTGAAAGGTAATATGCTCCAAGAATGACGAAAAAGACCGTTACTGAGATAACCAGCCAGGATTCGCTGAGATATTTGGTGATTTCCTGGCGGATCAAGGTGCCGGTCGTCAGGGCAGGCAGATGAAAGTTTTCAACCTCTGCTCCGATCGTGATTCCACCAAAAATTCCGTACTCTGCGTAATCTCCACGGTCATAAAAAATCGGCGCATAGGCCATGATCTTCTGTGAGCCGCCAACATTGGTGGTATCTGCCACTCCTGCCTCGCCTCGCCTGACAGCAGCCGCAACTCTGGGATAGTTGGGGTGAATAAAGCCAGCATCAAACAAATTGAACGGGATGCGCCCGGCACTTATATCGTCTTCCGGTGTCTCTTCTGTATAGGCAGGGACAATAATCCCGTCCTGATCATAACCACGGATATCCCAATATTTGGGGTGTGCAATCATCCAGCCATCATCATCAAACATAAAAGCGTAGTTTCCACTCGCATAAGAGGGAAAAACGACAAACCGATCATCTGTCGGAGAGATATGCTGGGTAAACTCCATCAGGTGACGGTGATCAAGAGACAACACGACGACACCGACAAAAAGACCGTCTTTATAAATAGGAGTGGCAAAACGGATCACACCACGATACGGCGTTCCCTGTACAGCCTCCAGGGGTGTTTCAGCCCCCTGCAACTGCTCGTCACGACTGACATACCAGCCATGAAGTCGGGACACGGTCAACTCCCCCTCCCGCAACCCGCTCGCCTCTGCAAAATAATCTTCGTTGAGGTATGTGGTGTTTTCCGGGACAGAGACGTCACGCAGATTGCTTGACGGGCGACCGTCGACAATCCTGATTTGCTCCTGTCCGCCGGCATCGACAAAAGTCAATTCATGGTAGAGAAGTATTTTTTCCCGAACTTCTACCGGTGCTTCGTTGGATCCGCGTCGATACCAGAGCTCCCGGGCATGATTCCAGCTGAAATCGAGATACTTTTCTTCTGACCTCTCCAGCAAGGCCAGATCGAACAGATCACCCTCCACGGAATGTAAAAAGTTGGAGACATCACGGGCAACCATATCGGCACGCAACTCAAGCGCCATAGCAGCCTGACTGTCCAGAGCCTCAGTCGTTCGCTGTCGCAGCAGGTTCTCCACCAGTCGCAGGCTGTGATGTGAGTTGACCAGCAGCAGCAACAACGGAACTAAAGAAAGCAGCAGGAAAGCGCCTAGCACTTTTTTATGAAGATTGACTTTGAACATGGTGAGTGAGTATAGCGGAATGGCAGGAAAGGAGCAAAGTCGATCTTAGCTCAAACACAATGGACAAAAAGAAAGTCCTTGGAAAACCTATTGATCGTCATCCTCGCGTATGCGGGGATCAAACGTCATATAAACACTGAATTCCCGCTTACGCGGGAATGGCAATAATGAGTAACAAATGAAAGTCCTGGGTTTAAGTCCAAAGTTTTGAACGGGTTAAGATAAACATAAAAAAGCCATCCTTTTCAGAACGGCCCTAATAAATACGTTGTCAGCAGCAAAAACTACTTGTTGCGTGCTACAACATAGTCAGCCAACTTAAACAGCGCCTCGCGCGCGGCGCAGTCAGGAAATATCTGCAGCTGCTTCTTGGCCGCATCGACCCTTTCTGCTGCTTTACTGCGGGTATATTCAATCCCCCCCGTCGTTTCTATCAGTTCACACACGTATTTCATATCGGATTCGGAGAGGTCATCCCCTTCAATGATCCGGGAAATTTCCTTTTTCTGCTGCTCATTGGCATTACAGTAAGCATGGATCAGCGGCAGGGTCATCTTCCCTTCATGCAGATCGTGCCCCTGAGTCTTTCCAAAGTCTTCCTGTTCGGCCACATAATCGAGAGCGTCGTCCATCAACTGAAATGCGGTGCCGATCTCCAGGCCAAATTCGCGCAAGGCCTTTACTTTGTGCGGTGAGGACTCGGCCAAGACAGCGCCCACCTCACAGGCAGCGGCGATAAGGATAGCCGTTTTACTTCGAATCACATCCAGGTATCTGGTTTCATCGACATCGAGATCACAAGTATTGAGGAGCTGCTGAACTTCACCTTCGGCCATCCGGGTCGTGGTATCGGAAAGCAGTCGTAACACTTCTAGGTTTCCGCACCCGACCATCAGATAAAAGGTCTTCGCAAACAGAAAATCACCAACCAGTACCGAGGTCTGATTTCCCCAGACCGTATTTGCAGAGCGGTTCCCGCGACGCAGTTCAGCACTGTCAACCACGTCGTCATGCAGCAGGGTCGCTGTATGAATGAACTCTATGACACACGCCAATTCAATGTGATCCTGGCCCCTGTAATCGCATAACTTAGCGGCAAGGAGTAGCAGCATCGGGCGGATACGTTTGCCCCCGCTCGACAGGACATACTCCCCGACCTGATTGATCAGAGGAACGTCTGAGCTCAAATTCTTCTTAAAACGAGCCTCAACCCCATCCATTTCAGTCTGTAGCAGGGCGACAACTTTTTCCATAGTCGGAGATATTCCTTACGAACAGCCAGCCAAGACTGGCCGACAGAGGTGTTTACAAAATTTCACATAATTTTAAACGGTTATAATAAAAATCGGATCGTAATAAGTCAAAGCTTTTTCTTGAACAGTTTATTTCCGGTGTTTATGATGGACAGGGTTATTTTATATCACTTTTGTATTGACATCCCGGCACCACCGCCATAAAGTTTTACCTATTTTGTCACATTTGACGCCGATGCTTTTCAGCCTGGACTGTTTTGTCATTGGTACACGACTATAGGAGGTCACATGGAAAAACCGTCCTACAACACTGACATCGTCAGGAGCTTCGTCACCTGGAGCCTGGTGTGGGGACTGGTGGCGGTTCTGGTAGGAGTTATCGTCTCCTTGCAGATGGTCAACCCGGATCTGAATTTCCCACCCTACCTGACATTCGGTCGACTTCGCCCGATCCATACCAACGCCGGAATTTACGGTTGGGCGGTCGGAACGATTTTTGCGACCTTCCTCTACATGGTGCAGAGGCTCTGCAAACAACCTCTCTGGAGCGACAAGCTGGCCAAGTTCCAGCTCTGGTTCTTCAATGCGACCATCATCGCATCAGCTGTAACCCTGTTGCTCGGCTACACGACCTCAAAAGAGTATCATGAGATGGAGTGGCCGATCGACGTTATGGTTGTCATCCTCTGGGTCGCATTCGCGATCAACATCATCATGACCATCATGAAACGTAGAGAAGAGCAAATGTATATATCTCTCTGGTTTATGATGGCGTCCCTGATCGGTATAGCAATTCTCTACCTGGTCAACTCTGCCGCGGTCCCTGCCTCACTGTTTAAATCGTATTCGGCCTATGCCGGGACCAATGACGCCAACGTGCATTGGTGGTTTGGTCACAATGCCGTCGCTATGGCGCTGACGGCTCCACCACTGGCCATGTTCTACTACTTTCTTCCAAAATCGACCGGCGTGCCGATCTACAGCCACCGGATTTCAATTGTTGCCTTCTGGTCACTGATCTTCATGTACCTCTGGACCGGCGCACATCACCTGCTCTGGACCCCTGTTCCAGACTGGATCCAGACTCTGGCCATGGCCTTCTCGATCATGCTGATCGCTCCCAGCTGGGGAAGCGTCATCAATGGCTACTTGTCAATGAACGGACAATGGCATCAGATGAAAGAAAACTATCTGGTCAAGTTTCTGATCCTTGGCATCACTTTCTATGGCCTGCAAACCCTGCAGGGGCCAATGCAGTCGATCCGTTCCTTTTCGGCCTTTATCCACTATACCGACTGGGTTCCGGCGCATATCCATATGGGAACCATGGGCTGGGTTTCAATGATCAGCTTTGCCAGCATCTACTATCTGGCCCCGCGCATGTACGACAGAGAGATTTACAGCATCCCCCTCGCCAACCTGCACTTCTGGCTGGCCCTGATCGGTCAACTGATCTGGTCGATCAGCCTCTGGGTTGCCGGTGTTCTGCAGGCGGGCATGTGGAATGCCATGAACTCAGACGGCAGCCTGACCTACACTTTCATGGAGACCATGGTCGAGATGTACCCCTACTGGTGGGCCCGCGCTTTTGGCGGTGTTATCTACCTGCTGGGGATCGTCGTCTTTATCTACAACCTTTATATGACGGCACGTAAGAGCGAACCTGCTCCTTCCACCGCTACCGCTGAGGGGAGGGTCTGATTATGTGGGAAAAGAAACCTGTACTTTTCATGATTCTGGCGACGGTAACCATTCTGGCCGGCACGATCGTCACTATGGTACTCCCTTTCGTCTGGGTCAACACGGACGCTGATCGCATTGAGGGCGTTACACCCTACACCCCGCTGCAGCAGGAAGGTCGGGACATCTATATCCGTGAGGGCTGCAACAATTGCCATACACAGACTGTCAGACCACTGGTTTCCGAGGTTCTGCGCTACGGTGATTATTCAAAATCGGGTGAATTCGTCTATGACCGTCCGTTCCTCTGGGGATCAAAACGGACTGGCCCTGATCTGGCGAGACTGGGCGGCAAGTATCCCGATGCCTGGCACTACAAGCACATGGATTCACCCCGTTCGATGGTTCCAAAGACCAATATGCCGGATTACAAATGGCTGAGAGAAAACCAGCTCGATGCAGCGAAAATCAAAAACAATATCGAAGCGCTGGGCTTCCCCTATACTGAAGATCAGATCCTGGCGCTTGAAGGAAAAAATGAAATGGACGCCATGGTCGCATACCTGCAGAAACTGGGCAGCGACATCCCTTGGCGCAAGGCGGCCGAGACGACCATCGTAGGTGAGCTGACCAACCCCTTCCCGGATGATGCAGAAGCGATCGCAGCTGGCAAGTCAGTCTATTCCAGCAACTGTGCAGCCTGTCACGGCGACCAGCGAGAGGGTGTCATCGGCCCTGGATTAAAAGACCTAGAAATGGATGATGCCGATCTCTACCAGATCCTGCACAACGGTATTCCTGATGGTGGCATGCCGGGATTTTCCAACCTGGGCTCCACCAAGCTTTGGCAACTGGTT
>Ga0209939_1000117_pt1 | contig 13332 bp, 15 predicted proteins | sample SalPon2A_A_D1_MG_FD_185714 | JGI IMG/M metagenome (GOLD analysis project Ga0209939, IMG submission 185714) | Soil microbial communities from South San Francisco under conditions of wetland restoration - Salt Pond MetaG R2A_A_D1_MG (SPAdes)... | ecosystem: Environmental > Terrestrial > Soil >...
TGACCGCGAGACTGCCAGCGACCCCGGGGCAGACCGTCGGCCCCTTCTTCCATGACGCCCTGCCCTATCCGGGCGACCGTCACCTCCTCGCCCCAGGGACGCCCGGCGGCGTCGTTCTCCACGGCACCGTTTTCGACGGCGCGGGGTGCGGAGTCCCCGACGCCTTGGTCGAGATCTGGCAGGCCGACGCCGACGGCAGGGTGCTTCAACGCCCGGGTTCGCTGCGTCGGGACGGCCACGTCTTCACCGGGTGGGGTCGCGCCAGCACGGACCGCACGGGACGCTACACGTTCACCACTGTGCGTCCTGGACAGGTCGACGGGGGACGACCTTATTTCGCCGTCACGGTGTTCGCCCGCGGTCTGCTCAACCGGCTGTTCACCCGTGCCTACCTCCCCCTCCCTGATGCGCCCACGACCGAGGTGCTGGACGCGGCGGGGGATCGGGCCGAGACGCTGGTGTGCGCCGAGGACGATCTCGGGCTCCGCTTCGACATCAGGCTGCAGGGCGAGGCGGAGACCGTGTTCCTGACCTATCCAGGACACTCTTCGGCGTGAGCACCACATACTGGCCCGGGGACCACCGCGCAGGTGAGCTGATGTCGGACGCCGCGTTCCTCCAGGCGATGATCGCGGTCGAGCAAGCGTGGGTGACGGCGCTGGCTCACCGTGGTGTCGCGCCTGCCGCCGTCGATCTGGCCTCCGTTGCGGTCGATGAGGAGCAGCTGGCCGTCGAGGCCGAGGCTGAGGGCAATCCTGTGGTCCCCTTGGTGCGCAGGCTGCGCGCGGGTACCGGGGGCCCGGCCTCCGACTGGGTCCACCGAGGCTTGACCAGCCAGGACGTTGTGGACACCGCCTTGGTGTTGAGCGCTCGTGAGGCGGTGTCGGTGATACGGGCAGAAGTCCGGGTGCAGGTCGACATTCTCGCGGGGTTGGCCGAGCGCCACGACCGTGATCCGATGCTGGCCCGCACGCTGACACAGCCAGCGGCACCCTCGACCGTCGGCCTGAAGATCGCCGGCTGGTTGCACGGCCTACTCGATGCCGACCAGCAGCTCGCTGAGCTGCGGTGGCCCCTTCAGCTCGGCGGTGCAGCGGGGACGCTCGCCGCCATCGTCGAGCTCGCCGGACGCGGCACCGCCCTCGAGCTGCAAGCGGACTTGGCGCAGCTGCTCGGACTGGAGAGCTCTGCCCCGTGGCACACACGGCGCACGACCATGACTCGGCTCGGCGACGCCGCAGCCACCGCGACGCAGGCGTGGGGCCGCGTGGCCAATGACGTCCTGGTTCTCGGTCGAGCCGAGGTCCGGGAGATGCGAGACGGTTCAGCCGGTGGCTCGTCGTCCATGCCGCATAAGGCCAACCCAACCCTCGCGCTCCTCGTGCGCCGCGCCGCCATTCTCGCCCCTCACCTCGCCGCCGCCCTTCACTCAGCGGCAGCAGAGCAGGTTGACGAGCGCGCTGATGGCGCGTGGCACACCGAGTGGTGGCCACTGGCGCAGCTGCTGAGACAGACCGCGGTCGCCGCATCCCAGGCCACCGACCTGGTCCGGGGGCTCGTGATCGACACCGACCGGGCCGCCGGTCGGTTGGCCGATGTCGAGGCGGAGGTCAGGGCCGAGCAGCGCACGATCGCCGATCTGGCCGGACGCGATCAGCGCTCGACGTACGAAGGCCTCGCTCATGAGCTCGTCGCGGAGGCGCTCGAGCGGGCCCGCACCTACCGAGCTGCCATCGCGAAGCAGGAGGAGATCCGGTGACCGTCACTGCCGTTCGTCTCGGGGGCCGCCCCGATCAGCCGCTCCTGGTGCTCGGCCCTGCATTGGGGACATCCGCCACCGCCCTGTGGTCAGCCGCGGCCCACGGTCTTGCCCAGCACTTCCACGTCGTTTCGTGGGACCTGCCGGGCCACGGCCACAACCGCCTGTCCTCCACTCGTGAGCCCGTGAGCATCGAGACCCTCGCCGCAGATGTGCTCGCGGTCGTTGATGAGCTGCGTGAAGGAGGGGGGTCGACACGCTTCCACTACGCTGGCGACTCCGTCGGGGGAGCGGTGGGGCTGCAGCTGGCGCTCGACGCACCTGACCAGCTGGCCAGTGCGACCGTGCTCTGCTCCGGGGCGAGGATCGGCTCCCCTGACCTGTGGGCCGAGCGAGCATCGCAGGTGCGCTCCGCGGGGACGCCCTCCCTGGTGGCCGAATCGGCCGGGCGGTGGTTCGCCCCCGGTTTCCTGGAACGAGAACCCGAGCGTGCCTCCGCGTTGTTGCATGCACTCGCCGACACCGACGACGAGGGTTATGCCGCGGTGTGTGACGCGTTGGCCCGATTCGACCTGCGGGCCCGGTTGACGGAGGTGGAGGTCTCCGTCCTGGCCGTCGCTGGCGACCGCGACAGGTCGACTCCGACCTCTTCGCTGGCTGAGGTCGCTGAGGGGGTGGCCCGCGGCCGGCTCGTGGTGCTCCGCGGGGTGGGGCACCTCGCCCCCGTCGAGGCGCCGGCCGAGGTCGGTCGCCTCGTCCGGGAGCACGCGCTGGGCCACGCCACCGAGGGGCCGGGTGAGACATCGACCCGGGACGGGGCCCGCGCCGCTGGCATGGCGGTAAGACGCGAGGTGCTCGGCGACGCGCACGTCGACCGGGCCACCGCCGCGGCCACCGATCTGACCCGCGACTTTCAAGAGTTCATCACCGAGTATGCCTGGGGAGGGATCTGGACCCGGCCAGGCCTCGACCGTCGCTCGAGGTCGTTGATCACGCTCACGGCGCTTGTGGCCCGTGGACACCAGGAAGAGCTGGCCATGCACATCCGGGCTGCCCGGACCAACGGCGTCACGGTGGAGGAGATCAAGGAGCTGTTGCTGCAGACAGCCATCTACTGCGGTGTTCCGGACGCCAACACCGCGTTCCACACCGCCCAGAAGGCCTTGGACGGGCTCGGCGAGTCGTGATGGGCTCCACCGAGCCACGTCGGTCAGGTCATCGTGGCCTGAACCACCGCAGCCACGGTGCGGACGACTGCTCCTGTGTCGTACGCGTGGGCGAGGGCCAGCTGGACCGCCACCGGGTCGCGCAGGGCCACGTAGGCCACGCCGTCCAGCCGAAGTGCCCTCACCGGCTCGGGCACCAGGCCTACGCCCAGGCCTGCGGCCACGAAGACCACCAGCGTCCCCGTCTCGCCTACCTCGAGCACCCGCGGCTCGAACCCGGCCCCGCGGCAGGCACCCAGCACCAAGGGCTGCATGACCGACCGCCGACCCGAGGGATGGGTGATCAGCACCTCGTCAGCCAAGTCGGCGAGGTCGACGGCGTCGTTGCCGGCCAGCCGGTGGTGTGCCGGCAGCACGGCGACAAGTGGCTCGGTCCGCAACGGCGTGACCTGCAGGCCGTCGCTCGCCGGGCCCGCGAGGCGCAGAACCGCTATGTCGAGGTCTCCGCTGCGGAGCCGATCGAGCAGCTCGGGACCGAGGAGCTCGCCGTGCAGCTCGAGCTCGAGGTCGGGGAGCTCCTCTCTCAGTCGCCGAGCAACTCGGGGAAGGACGTCGTAGGTCGCGGTCCCGACGAATCCGAGTCGGACTCTCCCGGCTCGACCCCGGGCCAGGAGCGAGAGGTCGGTGGTGGTGCGCTCGACGTCCGCGAGGATCTCCGTGGCCCGAGCGCGAAGCAGCAGGCCCGCCTCGGTGAGCTCCATCCGGCGGGTCGAGCGGTCCACGAGCCGGGTTCCGACGGCTCGCTCGAGCTGCTTCAGCTGCTGGGAGAGGGCGGGCTGCGCGATGTGGAGGTGCTGGGCCGCCCGGCCGAAGTGTCGTTCCTCGCACAGCACGAGGAACGAGGTTAGATGGCGCAGTTCCATGGCCCCAGTCTATGCAGATGGCTTATCAATAGAGATATATTGACTATTGGACCTGATCAAACACTCACAGCTACGGTCGAAACGTGACCGAGAGCTATCTTCTGGCCAGCGTGCGCACCGCCTTCGGCCGCTTCGGCGGGGCGATAGCTGGTACGCGTCCTGATGATCTGGCCACCGCCGCGTTGCGAGGCGTGCTCGATCGCGCACCGGACCTTGACCCTGCGTGTATCGACGACGTGGTGTGGGGATGCGCCAACCAAGCGGGGGAGGACAACCGCAACGTCGGACGTATGGCGGTTCTGTTGGCCGGTCTGCCCACGTCGGTGCCGGCCACGACGGTCAACCGGCTCTGTGGTTCCTCTCTTGAGGCGGCCGGCTCGGCTTCCCGCGCCGTGGAATGCGGTGATGCCGAGATCGTGGTCGCCGGCGGGGTCGAGTCGATGACCAGGGCGCCATGGGTGCTGCCCAAGCCGGATCGGGCCTTCCCCGCCGGGCATGCCACCGCGGTTTCCACCTCCCTGGGGTGGCGCCTCGTGAACGAGCGCATGCCGGCCGAGTGGACCGTCTCGCTGGGCGAGTGCAACGAGCAGCTGGCCGAGCGCCTGGGGATCTCCCGTGAGCGGCAGGATGAGTTCGCCGCCCGCTCGCATCAGCGTGCCGCCCGGGCGTGGGCAGACGGCTTCTACGACGAGCTCGTCGTGCCGGTGGAGGGAGTGGATCTCGTTCGCGATGAGAGCATCCGGGACGGTTCGACAGCAGACAAGCTCGCCGAGCTGAGTCCCGCGTTCCGCACCGATGGCACCATCACTGCAGGTAACGCCAGCCCGCTCAGCGACGGTGCCGCCGCATTGTTGATCGGGAGCGGCGCGGCGGCGGAGCGACACGGCCTGACTCCGCTCGCCCGAATCGCGGGCCGTGGTGCGCACGCCCGAGACCCGCGAGACTTCGGGTTCGCACCGGTTGAAGCGGCTCAAGCCGCGTTGTCGCGGGCCGGCGTGAGCTGGGCCGACGTGAGTGCGGTCGAGCTCAACGAGGCTTTCGCGGCCCAGTCGCTGGCGTGTGTGGATGCGTGGCACGTCGACCCCTCGGTCGTGAACGCCAAAGGCGGCGCCATCGCCATCGGGCACCCCCTCGGAGCCTCGGGTGCCCGCATTCTCGCCACCCTGGCGGCCCGCCTGCGTGCGAGCGGAGGGCGATGGGGAGTCGCAGCGATCTGCATCGGGGTGGGGCAGGCCCTGGCGATGGTGCTTGAGAACCCAGAGGCGACGACATGAGACCGACGAGGTCAATGTCAGGCTACGCGGTCCACAGCGCCTGCATCGAGGTGCAGATGGTGGTGGCGTCCTCGTCGACGGTAGCGCCGTTGCCCCCTCCGGAAAGAGAGGTGCACCCATGAGCGCGCAGGTGCTGGGCTCGGCCGATGAGGCGGTGGCAGCCACTCAGGACGGAGCGACTGTCCTGGTGGGTGGGTTCGGGATGGCGGGCATGCCGACCGATCTGATCGACGCCCTGATCCGACAGGGGGCAGGCGACCTGACTGTGGTCTCTAACAACGCGGGCAACGGCGACACGGGTCTGGCGGCTCTTCTTGCCGCCGGGCGGGTGCGAAAGGTGGTGTGTTCGTTCCCCCGGCAGACCGACTCTTGGGTTTTCGACGGCCTCTACCGTGCCGGCGAGGTCGAGCTGGAAGTCGTGCCGCAAGGCAACCTGGCGGAACGGATGCGTGCCGCCGGAGCCGGCATCGGCGCCTTTTTCTCGCCGACAGCACATGGCACCCCGCTAGCCGAGGGCAAGGAGACCCGCGAGATTGGCGGACAGACGTACGTGCTGGAGTATCCGATCCACGGCGACCTCGCGCTCATCAAGGCACATGTCGCCGACCGCATGGGCAACCTTGTCTACTACAAGACGGCTCGGAACTTCGGTCCGGTGATGGCCACCGCCGCGGCCACCGTCGCGGTTCAGGTCCACCGCCTCGTGGAGACGGGCGAGCTCGACCCCGAGGCGGTCGTCACGCCGAGCATCTACGTTGACCGGATTGTGCCGATCGGGGAGGTCGACGGATGAGCAGTTCCGACCAGGCTCGCAGCAAGGACGAGATTGCAGCCACTGTCGCCCACGACATCGCCGGCGAACACCCGCACGGCGCCTACGTCAACCTCGGCATCGGTCAGCCCACGCTCGTCGCCGACCACCTTCCCGACGGAGCCGGTGTGGTCCTGCATACGGAGAACGGCATGCTCAACATGGGTCCCGCGGCGAGCGAGGACGAGGTCGACGCCGACCTCATCAACGCCGGGAAGCAGCCGGTGACCGAGCTGCCCGGAGCGGCATACTTCCACCAGGCGGACTCCTTCGCGATGATGCGCGGAGGCCATCTCGATGTGTGCGTCCTGGGTGCCTTCGAGGTCTCGGCCGGCGGGGATCTCGCCAACTGGCACACCGCGGACGCTGACGCCATCCCGGCGGTGGGTGGCGCCATGGACCTGGCGATCGGGGCGAAGCAGGTCTGGGTGATGATGTCGCTGTTCGACAAGCAGGGACGACCCAAGCTCGTGCCCGAGTGCACCCACCCGCTGACCGGGGTGGGCTGCGTCAGCCGGGTCTACACCGACCTCGGCACGTTCGACATCACGCCCGACGGCGTGCGAGTCCGCGAGGCCACGGGCACCACTTCGGAAGAGATCCGGAAGCGGCTCGACGAGATCGCGTGGCTCTGACGGCCGGTCATGCGCTGTCAGAGCTGATGTGCGGCTAGGTCTGTCGGTTCTGCTCCATGGTCTTGTCGGAGTACCCGGCCATGCCGCCCTCCTCGCCCTCGCCCTCGTCCTGCTTCGCCTTCTTGCTCTGCCCGGCCGCCTTGCGGCGCTGCCGGTTCTCGATCGCCTCGGCGAGCTTGCTGAGCGCGTAGTTGATCAGGATGAAGATGACGGCGGCGAGGATGTAGGCCTGCAGCACGTTGCCGCGGCTCGAGCTGAGGTTGCGGGCCTGGGTCAGCAGCTCGGGGTAGAGGATGATGTAGCCCAGCGCCGAGTCCTTCACGATCACGATGATCTGGCTGACGATGGTGGGCAGCATCGAGGTGAGGGCCTGCGGCACGAGGATGCTGCGGCGCACCTGGGCGTTGCTGAGGCCGATGGACAGCCCGGCCTCGCGCTGACCGTTGGGCAACGAACCCACCCCGGAGCGGATCACCTCGCACAGCACGGAGGAGTTGTAGAGCGTCAGCCCGACGACGACCCCGATGAACGGGTTCCAGCTGTCGTTGCTCCATTCCTGGTTGGCCAGGTAGAAGAAGGTGAAGATCATCATGATCAGGACCGGGACCGCGCGGAAGAACTCAACGAAGACCGTGGTCGCCCACCGCACCGGCAGCAGGTCGGACATCCGGCCCATCGCCAGCATCAGCCCCAGGCCCATCGAGAGCACGATGGCCACGACCGCCGCGCGCACCAGGTCCCAGATGCCGGGTAGCAGGTAGTTGGTCCAGGCCGCCGCTTCGAACAGCGAGGTCCACTTGTTGGCCGCCAGCTGTCCCTTCTCATCCATCTGCAGCAGGATGAAGGCGATCATCGCCAGCAGGGCCAGCACCCCGACCACGGCCAGGATCCGGTGCCGAACCCGGGCTTGCGGCCCCGGCACGTCGAACAGGACGTCCTGCGCGCTCATCGCTTCACCACCAGCTTCTGTGAGGCGTAGCTGGTGAGCAGACCCAGCGGCAGGGTCAGGATCACGAAGCCGATGGCGATGACGAAGAAGTTGAGGAAGATCACGTCGGGCCGGAACTCGATCATGTTCCGCAGCGCGGCTGCTGCTTCGGCGACGCCGATGGCCACCGCCACCGTGGTGTTCTTGGTCAGCGCGATCATGACGTTGCCCAGCGGGGTGATGGCCCCGCGGAAGGCCTGCGGGAGGATCACGTAACGCAGAGTCTGAGCGAAGGAGAGCCCCAGGGAGCGCGAGGCCTCGGCCTGGCCGAGCGGAATGGTGTTCACCCCGGAGCGGATGGCCTCGCAGACGAACGCTGCGTGGTAGACGGACAGGCCCAGCACGGCCAACCGGAAGTTGAGGTCGACGATGAACGTGGGGGAGTCGCGGGAGGCGGGCTCGAAGCCGAGCTGGCCCCACAGCCCAAGGCTGGTGAACAGGATGATCAGCGTCAGCGGGGTGTTGCGGATCAGCGTGACGTAGGCGGCGCCGGCCCAGCTCAGGATGGCGACCGGCGAGAGCCGCAGGATCGCGACGAACGTGCCGATGATGAGCGCGAACAGGCCGGAGAGCAGGGCGAGCTTGATCGTCATCCAGAAGGCGGCGAGGACGTTGAACTCCTCGATCAGCTCGATCATCACACTCCTTGCCTTACGAACAGGGACTGGTCGGCATACCCGATATCTGGGGTCTCAGGTATGCCGACCAGTGGCTTGTGGTCGGGCGCACCCAGCGGCGGCCGTGGGGGCTCAGCCGCAGTCGCCGCCGAACTCCGGCGGGTTGAGCTCCTCGTTCATCTCGTAGTTGTCGCCGAGGTTGTCGGCGATGATCTGCTCCATGGTGCCGTCCTCCCAGAGGCCCTCGACGATGCCGTTGATCTCCTCGCACTGATCGGAGTCCTTGGGCAGCCCGACGCCGTAGCGCTCCTCGCTGAAGGTGTCGCCGACCACCTGCAGCTGGTCCTGGTACTGGGACTGGTTGGCGAAGCCGGCCAGGATGGCGTCGTCGGTGGTCACGGCGTCGATGGTGCCGTTGGCCAGCTGGCTGACGCACTCGGAGTAGGTGCCGTACTCCTGCAGCTGCACGCCCGGCACCTCCTCCTTGACCTTGGGGGCGGAGGTGGACCCGGTCACCGAGCAGAGCAGCTTGCCGTCCAGGGAGTCGGTGCCAGTGATGTCACTGTCGCTCGTGACCAGCAGGCTCTGGCCGGCGACGAAGTAGGGCCCGGCGAACTGCACCTTCTGCTTGCGCTCGTCGGTGATGGAGTAGGTGGCGAAGACCATGTCGACCTGGCCGGTCTCCAGCAGGGTCTCGCGCTGGGCGGACGGCGACTCCTTCCAGGTGATGTCGTCCTCGGACATCCCGAGCTCGGTGACGACCGCCTTGGCGACGTCGACGTCCATCCCGGAGTAGCTGTCTCCCTCCTTCAGGCCCAGGCCGGGCTGGTCGTACTTGATGCCGACGGTGACACCGCTGGAGCTGCCGCCGCCACCGTCGGAGGAGTCCTCTCCGCCCCCGCTGCCACCGGAGGAGTCGTCGCTGCCGCAGGCGCTGAGGGCCAGGGCGGATGCGGCCAGGACTGCGGCTAGGCGGAAGGGTGCAGGGGACATGAGGGAACTCCTTAGTTGGTGATGATCTTGCCGAGGAAGTCCTTGGCACGGTCGGACTGAGGGTTGGTGAAGAACTCTTCGGGTGTGTTGCGCTCGACGATGGCCCCGTCCGACATGAAGACCACGTTGTCGGCGGCACGGCGGGCGAAGCCCATCTCGTGGGTGACCACGATCATGGTCATGCCCTCCTTGGCCAGCGAGATCATGACGTCGAGGACCTCGTTGATCATCTCCGGGTCCAGCGCCGAGGTGGGCTCGTCGAAGAGCATGACCCGCGGCTCCATGGCCAGCGAGCGCGCGATCGCGACCCGCTGCTGCTGACCGCCGGACAGCTGCGCCGGGTACTTGTGGGCCTGCTGCTCAACCCCCACCCGCTCGAGCAGCTCCATGCCTCGCTTCTTCGCCTCGGCCGACTTCACCCCGCGCACCTTGATCGGCCCCATGGTGACGTTCTCGAGGATGGTCTTGTGCGAGAAGAGGTTGAACGACTGGAAGACCATGCCGACGTCGGCGCGCAGCTTGGCCAGGGCCTTGCCCTCTTCGGGGAGCAGGTCGCCGTGGATGGTGATGGTGCCGGACTCGTAGGTCTCGAGGCGGTTGATGGTGCGGCACAGAGTCGACTTGCCCGAACCCGAGGGGCCGATGACGACCACCACCTCGCGCTCGTTCACCGTGAGGTGAATGTCCTGGAGCACGTGCAGGTCGCCGAAGTGCTTGTTGACGTTCTCCAGAACGACCAGGGGGGTGTCTGTCATGGAGGACGCGTTCTGGGCCACCTGCGCACCATAGCCACTAGGGGCCAGTTTGGGGAGGGCAGAGAGGCGATGAGACCACATCGTTTCCTCTGCTGCATCATGGCGGCGTGAGCAGCGAACCGGACGAGTGGGACGTGCGAATCGGCCACGAAGAGCTCCGCGTGCGGGGCCGATACGAAGTCATCTCGATCGTCAACGACATCCTCATCGGCCTGTGGTTCGTCGTCGGGAGCATCCTGTTCTTCTTCGACTCCACGGTGACCGCGGGCACATGGCTGTTCCTGATCGGCAGCATCCAGCTCGTCGTGCGCCCCCTCATCAGGCTGCACCGCCGGGTCACGCTGGGCCGCATCGGGGGCCAGCCCGGGTTCGGTGGCGCGCGGGACTTCTAACGCGCCGCAGGCTGGGTGACGGTCGTTGCTCTCGGGCAGCTGCGGCAGCCGCCGTCAGGCGGGTCGGGCGGGGTAGTGTCGGTGCGCCCGGTGGGCGGCCCCCTGGCCACAGGACTGTCTATGGGGGAGGTCCGCCGGGAGGCCTGCCGTGGCGGGTCAGGGCCAGTAGCTCAGCCGGTTAGAGCAGCGGACTCATAATCCGTCGGTCGCGGGTTCAAGCCCCGCCTGGCCCACCGACACCGGTGGCAAGATGGTCAGATGGCCGCGCTCAGTAGACGATCCGTGCTTGCGGGCACGGTGGTGGCCGGGTTCGGTGTCGGTGGCGTTCCTCCCGCGTCGGCTCAACAGCGGCGGTCACCCGATCGAGCGGTCTCGTTGACGAGGCTCGAGCAAGAGGAGCCACGGCGGCTCACAGCCCTGGTGACCAAGCAGCGTCCGGTCGAGCCGCTGCGATACCTTCCCCCTGATCTCGTCACCTGGAAGCGCAGCCGGCATCAGGTGCGGGCCGAGGTGGCAGAGCACCTGGATGCCATGTTCTCCGCGGCCTTACGGTCCGATCTGCGGTTGCGCGTCGTCAGCGGCTTCCGTTCCTACGACACCCAGGCAGACACCCATCGATACTGGGCGGCCCACTACGGCCAAGCCGCCGCGGACGTCACCAGCGCCCGCGCCGGACACAGCGAGCACCAGACCGGGCTCGCGGTCGACCTGGACGTGCGGGGGGACGCAGGCAGGTGCTATCTGGACGCGTGCTTCGGAGCGACACCGGAAGGGCGTTGGACAGCCGCGCACGCCTACCGCTACGGGTTCCTACAGAGCTACCCCCGGGGGTACCGGGACCGCACGGGCTACGTCTACGAGCCCTGGCACCTGCGGTATGTGGGGCCGCGGGTCGCGGCAGAGATGCGGCGCCGGGGCGTGGTGCTCCTGGCTGACTATCTCCGCCAGGCTCATCGGGTGGCGGATCCGGCGCTGCCGGTTGCAGCGTCGCGACCTCGCTGAGTGCCGTCTCCGACGGCACGTGCCGTTTCGGTGCGCTCAGATCTCCTGGATGTAGCAGAGCATCCGCTCGTCCGCCCCGGGTTGGAGGTTGGTGAAGCCGTGTGCCTCGTAGAAGCGGCGAGTGTCGAGATCCTGCTCGTCGACGTTGATGTGCACCTCATGACAGCCGCGGCGACCGAGCTCGGCGAACATCGAGTCGAGCAGCTGCATGCCCAGGCCCTGGCCTCGCAGGTGGGGCACGACGTAGAGCTCGTCGAGCACAGCGAGTGGCCCGTCGTCGTAGGCCGTGGGTCTCAGCGTCACGAGCGCGAATCCCGTGGGCGCGTCGCGGTCGCCGCCGAGCAGCACGAAGACGTCGTCGCGGTCGAGCATCCAGGCCAGCCGGCGTTCCAGCACGTCCACCGGGGGCGTCGGGGTATCGAACTCAGCGTTGAACCGTACGAGTAGAGACGCGACGACACGTGCGTCGACCCTGCTGGCCTGTGTGACCGCCACCTCCGCCATGCTGCCAGACAGATGTGGTGCAGTGGGTTCATGCGTATCAGGCGGATCCGACGTGTGGCCATCGCGATCACCGCGAGCACTGTCCTTGCCGTGGCCGGATGTGGCAGTGAGCAGGACGGCGGCGAGGAAGGAGGCGGAAACAACGAGGAGTCCTCCCAACAGGAGGGGGACAGTGAACAGCAGGCGCAGGACGAGGCTGATAGCAGCCAGAAGTACCCCGACATCGAGAGCGTCGACGTCGAGAAGATCGACGAGAACACGACAGATCTCTCGGTCACGGTGTCCTCTCCGTACGACACCCCGGAGCGCTACGCCGACGGCTGGCGAGTGCTGGACCAGGATGACGAGGTGCTGGGGGAGCACACGTTGATGCACGACCACGCCGACGAGCAGCCCTTCACCCGCACGCAGACCGACGTCACGGTCCCCGACGGTACGCAGGAGCTGACCGTGGAGGGCCGGGACTCCGAGAACGGGTACGGCGGCGGGACGGTGACCGTGAACTGGGAGTGAGACTGGCCGACAGGCGTGCGCGCCACGCCGCGTCTTGTGGCTCGTGCGACGCGTGTGACACAGTAGCGGGACAACCGAAGAGTGTGTGACTGGCCGATGGAGTCGTCCAGAGTCGCCGGATGAGGTCGTTGGGGAAGACGTCCCTCGTCACAAGGAGGCTCGGATGTCCGTCGCGATGCCGCGCGTCATGACTCGCGGGGTGGTGTTCATTCACTCCACCCCCACTGCGCTGTGCCCGCATATCGGGTGGGCCCTCGAGGGTGTGCTCGAAACCCGGGTCTCACTCGACTGGATCCCTCAGCCCGCTCAGCCGGGCAGCATGCGCACCGAGTTCTCCTGGACCGGTGCCGTGGGAACGGGTGCCCATCTGGCCAGCGCCATGCGCGGTTGGGACGGCCTGCGATACGAGGTCGTCGAGGAAGCCAGCCGCGGGTCGGACGGTGCCAGATGGACCCACACCCCTTCCCTGGGGGTACATCACTGCCGGCTGTCCGCCAACGGTGACATCGTCATCAACGAGGACCGGCTGCGCACCATCCTCAGCCGCCCGGAAACCACGGCCTCCCAGATCGGCGCCGAGGTCGACCGCGCTCTCGGGGCGGCGTGGGATGAGGAGCTCGAGCACTTCCGCTTCGCCGGGGAGGGCGCGCCCGTCAAGTGGCTGCACAAGGTCAGCTGACCTAGTCGGCGGCGCTGGCCCCACGGCGGCGGCCGGGTGCTCCAGGGAGTCCGGGTTCGATGGAGCTACAGCGGGATGTTCCCGTGCTGACCGCGACGCTGGGGCGCGTCGAGGATGGCCTGGGCCAAGGCTGTCCGTGTCTTCTTGGGCTCCACGATCTCGTCGATGACCCCGATCTCCACCGCTCGGTCGAGGCCGCCGGTCAGCTCGGCGTGCTCGGCCGCGAGCTCGGACTCCACGCGCGCGCGGTCCTCGTCGGGGACCTCGGCGAGGCGGCGGCGGTGCAGGATGCGAATGGCGGCGACATGGCCCATCACCGCG
>Ga0209939_1000120_pt1 | contig 13159 bp, 12 predicted proteins | sample SalPon2A_A_D1_MG_FD_185714 | JGI IMG/M metagenome (GOLD analysis project Ga0209939, IMG submission 185714) | Soil microbial communities from South San Francisco under conditions of wetland restoration - Salt Pond MetaG R2A_A_D1_MG (SPAdes)... | ecosystem: Environmental > Terrestrial > Soil >...
AAATGGGAGACCGATTGCCAGGAAGCTGGCAATGGCCACCAATGCGGCGGTTGACTTGCCATCCGGGCCCCAGGGTCCAAGTAAATCGGGATTCTGGGAGTGAAGGCTGGCGGTCACCGCACCCCAGCCACCGGCAGCTTCGATTGCGACCAGAGGTAGAACGATCAGGCCCAGCAGCATCAGCACACCCTGGACCAGGTCCGTCCACGCAACTGCCTTGTATCCTCCGACCAGTGTGTAGGCGATGATCACCACGGCGCCGGCTACAACGGCCCAGTGGTAGTCCATCCCTGTAAAGCTGCCTATGGCTTTACCGGTGGCTACCATTTGCGCGGCGACATAGGCGACCACCATCAGAATGATGATCAACGCTGAAATGCCCCGCAGGATGTGCAGCCGATCGGTGAAGCGACCAGTCAGTACATCAGGAACGGTGATGGCGTCAGATTCGTCGGAGAGCTTTTTCAGGCGCCTGGACATCAGCAACCATGCAAGGGAAATGCCAATCACTTCTCCGGCCACCACCCAGAACGCCTGCGCTCCGGCGGCATAGCCCATGCCGGTCAGCCCCAGCAACAGCCAGCCACTTTCACCTGTCGCGTTGGTGCTGAATGCGACCACCCACGGAGGCAGTTTTTTGCCCGCAATGAAGTAACCACTCATGGTTTTGGCCTCACGCCGGCTCCAAAGCGCCAGGCCCACCAGGATGATCAGATAAATGACGATTGCTGTCAGCACACCTCGTTTATACCTGAAAGTGATGCCTCGTTTATACTGGTAGGCCGAATAATTAATGAAATCGATTAGCAAACATGGCCAGCGTTTCCGAACAAAACGTCCATTCCATCACTCAGCGGCCGATTGAGCGGAATCCCGGTATGGAATTCTCACCCGGACTCATTAATGAAGTCCGCATCAATCGCAGTGCTGTGGAACGTCGCGCTGCGACGGTGGGACGACGACGTTCAATCAAGAAAGACCACCAGGCGGCATGGATGCTGAAAGCGGTTACCTGTATCGATCTGACCACCCTTGCAGGCGATGACACGCCTGGAAAAGTGCGACGACTCTGCGAAAAAGCACGACGGCCCATCAGGCGTGACATTCTCAAGGGCCTGGGTGTTCAGGATCTTGGAATCACAACCGGTGCGGTCTGCGTCTATCACAACTTTATCGAGACCGCGGTGAAAGCACTCGAAGGCAGCGATATTCCGGTCGCAGCAGTATCGACAGGATTTCCGGCCGGGCAGATTCCGCTCAAGTTAAAACTGGCCCAGGTCAGGGAATCAGTGAAGGCAGGTGCGCGGGAAATAGATATTGTCATCAGCCGGGCCAAAGTGCTGACCGGTGACTGGCAAGGCATTTTTGATGAAGTCAGCGCATTCAGGAAAGCCTGCGGTAAGGCACATGTCAAGGCCATCCTGGCGACCGGAGAACTGGCGACTTTGAGAAACGTTGCAAAGGCGAGCTGGGTTTGCATGATGGCCGGTGCGGATTTCATCAAGACCAGTACCGGCAAGGAATCGGTCAACGCCACTTTACCTTTCAGCCTGGTGATGGTCCGTGCCATTCGGGACTACCATGAAATGACCGGCTACCAGGTAGGTTACAAACCCGCTGGTGGCATCAGTAAGGCAAAGGACAGCATCGATTACCTGGTGTTGATGAAAGAAGAGCTTGGCAGAAGCTGGCTGTCTCCGCAGCTTTTCAGGTTTGGGGCCAGCAGTTTGCTGGGCGACATAGAACGGCAGCTTGAACATTATCTGACCGGTAGTTATTCAGCCGGTTACAGGCATCCGGTCGGCTAAAGCTGAACGGGAACTAACAGGGAAGGAACCAATGTCTGTTCGTGATCTTTTTGAAAACATGGAATACGGAGCTGCGCCTGAGAGTACAGAGCAGGCGTGGGACTGGCTGCGTGAGCGCGAGCAAACGCTGGATCATTTTATTGCCGGGGAATGGTGTAAGCCGGACTCAGGCGAATACTTTGATTCCCGCAGTCCATCCTCCGGAGAACTGTTGGCACAGGTGGCAGACGGGAATGCCAGCGATGTGGATGCAGCAGTTGGGGCGGCAGTTGACGCATTGGAAGGCTGGGTCGCCATTGGTGGCCATGGCCGTGCACGCTACCTGTATGCCATCGCCCGACAGATTCAGAAAAACAGCCGCTTGTTTGCAGTTCTGGAGAGCATGGACAATGGCAAACCGATTCGTGAATCGCGCGATATTGATGTCCCGCTGGTAAGTCGTCACTTCTATTATCATGCCGGCTGGGCCCAGGTGATGGACAGGGAACTGCCTGGATATCGTGAGCTTGGAGTCGTCGGACAGATCATTCCCTGGAATTTCCCATTGTTGATGCTGGCATGGAAAGTCGCGCCAGCCCTGGCGATGGGCAATACCGTTGTCCTCAAGCCTGCTGAGTACACATCCGCGACTGCCGTGCTGTTTGCGGAGGTTTGTCGGGAAATTGGATTGCCTAAAGGTGTGTTCAATCTTATTTTGGGTGATCACAAAGCGGGTTCGCCCCTGGTTGACCATGAAGACGTGCGCAAGGTCGCCTTCACCGGTTCAACCGATGTTGGTCGTATTCTTCGCAGGCAAACTGCCGGTACCGGCAAGAAGCTGACACTTGAGTTGGGTGGCAAATCACCCTTTATCGTTTTTGAGGACTCAGATTTAGACAGCGTGGTTGAGGGCCTGGTCGACGCCATCTGGTTTAACCAGGGAGAGGTTTGCTGTGCCGGCTCAAGAATGCTCGTTCAGGAGTCTGTTGCTGATCGGCTGCATGAAAAAATCAAGAAGCGCATGGCAAAACTGATTCTCGGTGACCCTCTGGATAAAGGCGTTGATATCGGCGCGCTTGCCGATCCCAGCCAGCTGGTGCGTGTGACCGAGATGGTGGAGCTGGGCGTGAAAGAGGGCGGTACAAAATGGCAGCCTGATTCCGAACTTCCAAAAGAAGGTTGTTTCTTCCCTCCAACCCTGCTGACCGATGTGCAACCATCTGCCACGCTGGCCCAGGAAGAGGTCTTTGGGCCTGTCCTGGTTTCAATGAATTTCCGGACACCTTCAGAGGCGGTTGAGCTTGCCAATAACAGTCGTTACGGACTGGCTGCGAGCATCTGGAGTGAAAGCATCAACCTGGCGCTTGATATCGCACCCAAACTGAAAGCCGGTTCCGTCTGGATCAATTGTACTAACCAGTTTGATGCTGCAGCGGGCTTTGGTGGCTATCGCGAATCAGGTTTTGGTCGCGAGGGCGGTAGAGAAGGTCTTTACGAGTACGTGAAGCCAGTATGGGAAGATGAACTCAGCCTGGATCCTGTTCATCCTTTGCCTCGCTATGTGCCGGTTGAAAAAGTGGATGAGAAATCCATGCCCAAAATCGACCGCACACCGAAGTTGTATATTGGCGGCAAACAGACTCGACCTGATGGTGGCTACAGCACCGCAGCAATGGATGCCAGGGGTCAAGTCATTGCCGAAATTCCTGCGGGCAACCGAAAGGACATTCGAAATGCGGTGGAAGCTGCTCAGGGATCCAGTGGCTGGACCACCACAACCGCCCACAATCGGGCCCAGGTTATTTATTACATTGCCGAAAACCTGAGCGCGAGAGCAGAGGAATTCACTCGTCGAATTGCACAGCTCAGCGGCGGCTCCACCGCCGAAGCAGCGACAGAATTCGTGATGTGCCTTGACCGCATCTACACCTACGCTGCCATGGCAGACAAATACGACAGCCTTGTTCATTCAACGCCGTTTCGTAATGTCACCCTGGCAATGAAAGAACCACTGGGCGTCATCGGAATTGTGGCCCCTGAAGAAGCGGGCTTGCTCGGATTGATTTCCACCGTTATGCCTGCAATTGCAATGGGCAACAGGGTCGTGGTTGTACCTTCAGCCCACTATGCATTGCTGGCGACTGACTTTTACCAGGTGCTTGATACATCCGATTTGCCCGGTGGGGTCATCAATATTGTCACGGGCAATCGCGATGTGCTTACCGATGTGCTGGCAAAGCACTACGATATCGAAGGTTTGTGGTACTGGGGTGATCGCAAAGGCAGCAAGCTGGTTGAAGAAGAAGCGGCAGCGACGATGAAGCGTACCTGGGTTAACCATGGCAAGCACCATGACTGGATGGATCCTGATCAGGGCGAGGGCGAGGTTTTCCTTCGCAAAGCCACTGAAATCAAGAACATCTGGATTCCATACGGAGAATAATCCCCGTAATGATTTACAGGTTCGTGATTTTTGTTGCGCTGGCCGCCGCAACAGGTGGCTGTGCATCACTGGTGTCCAGTGCCGGGTCGGGACTGGCGAGCAGCATCAGCAGCGCAATGTTTAACCAGAATGATCCGGAGATCGTCAGGGATGGCGCACCCGCGTACCTGATGATGCTTGATGGTTTCGTTGAACAATCGCCAGACGATGTGGCAATGCTGGCTGCCGCTGCCGAACTTTATTCGGCATACGGCGTGGTTTTTGTGGATGACCCGGAGCGTGCCCGAAAGCTGACCGATCGGGGCCTTGGGTACGGTCAGCGAGCGCTTTGCGCTTCGAATGAGAATGCCTGCGATTCCTGGGAACGACCTTTTGACGAGTATGTCATTGCGCTGGCGCAGCTTGACCTTGAGGATATCTCAGCGCTTTATGCCTTTTCATTGAGCTGGCTCGCGCAAATACAGGCTCACAGCGATGACTGGGCCGCTCTCGCCATGCTTCCCCAGGTCAAAGCTTCCTACCACCATCTTCAGGAGATTGACCCTGGCTATCGTGCAGGGAACGTTGAGCATTACCTGGGCGTTCTTAATACGGTTCGTCCACCTTCCCTGGGCGGGGATTTTGAGGCTGGACGCGTTCATTTCGAACGTGCCATTGAATTAACAGGCGGGCAGGACCTGAGCGTCAAGGTTGATTTCGCAAAATATTACGCCCGAACCCTCTATGATCGGGAACTTCATGACCAATTACTGAACGAAGTACTGGAGGCTGACCCCGAACAGCGCGATTACGTGCTGACAAACACCCTGGCGCAGGATGAAGCCCGCGAATTGCTCGAAAGCGCGGACGAATACTTTTAGGTATCAGCCTGGATCAGCACGTCTTCAGGATAAGGAATATGCAAAAAACCAGAGATTACAGATACTGGCGTTTGCCGGTGATATTCACGCTTTTGATGCTGATTTTCTTCAGCGGGGCTGTTGCTGCTCAAACCCTTAAGCTGGCGACCATCGCGCCGGAAGGGTCATCGTGGATGCAGCAAATGAGGGAAGGTGCGAAAAATATCTCAGACAGAACGGCAGGACGCGTGACCATCAAACTCTACGGTGGTGGGGTGCAGGGGACAGCCCGCCAGGTACAAAGAAAAATGCGAACGGGACAGTTACACGGGGGCGCATTCACACCTGGCGAAATGGCGGCCTTTCAAAGAGATGCGGGTTTGTATTCTCTGCCAATGCTGTTCCGAAATATTCGCGAGGTTGAATATGTTCGCGAACGCATGGACGATGAACTCGAAAACCGGCTTGAGGAAGCAGGTTTTATATCTTTTGGCTTTGCCGGGGGCGGTTTTGCCTACTTCATGTCCACGCAGCCGCTCAGCTCGGTTGAAGATTTTAGTGGCAGAAAAGTATGGACGCCGGAAGGTGACAAACTCTCATTTGCTGCTCTTGAAGATCTCGGAATCGCGCCGATTTCAATGCCCATTACGGATGTGCTGACCGGATTGCAGACTGACCTGCTTGACAGTGTGGCGGTATCGCCGGCCGGCGCACTGGTATTTCAGTGGCACACACGGTTGAAGTATCTGACTGATCTGCCCATTGCCTATCTCTATGCCGCACTGATCATCGATAAGAAGCCATTTTCCAGGCTTTCCGAAGCAGACCAGGCCATTGTTCGCGAGGAGTTTGAAGCGGTCTATGCCAGGTTTGATGCTGAAGGCGATGAAGAAAATCGTGAAGCCTTTGATGCTTTACTCGGTACCGGACTGGAATTGGTTGAGCCGCAAAGTGACCAGGTACCCGTTTGGCGGGCCTCGGTGCTCGAGACACATGAAGAACAGGCAGGCAAGGGTGAACTCGATGCAGAACTTTATCAACAACTGACTGGATTGCTGGATGAATTCAGGTCATCCGGGAACGGCAGCTCGCCCTGACCCCGGATGGCCCGACTAAGTCGCACTGTTACATGGTTGGGCAAAGCGGGAATTGCTGCTGAAAATACCCTGCTGGTCATTCTGCTCGTCGGAATGGTCGGTCTCTCAGTGCTGCAGATCGTTCTGCGAAACTTTTTCGATATGGGTTTTTTCTGGACTGACGAACTGCTTCGGCTGATGGTGCTGTGGGTGGCGGTTGTTGGTGCAGTGGCCGCCAGCCGCACAGATCGTCATATCAGCATCAATCTTGTTGACAATTACCTGGGCGAGAAAAGCCTGGTGGTCGCGAAGCTGTTTGTTCATGCATTCAGTGCGGCCATATGCGCCCTCGTGACATGGTTCAGTTATGACTTTGTCCAGACTTCACATGAATACGGCGACATCCTGCTCGGGGGTGTTCCGGCCTGGTGGTTGCAGATTGTTCTGCCAGTCGGTTTTGGGTTGATTTGTTATCGTTACTCGCTTTTTGTTGTTGCCGATGTGCTCGAAATTCTGGGAAACAGAAAGAGGGGTGAGGGCGAGTGATTCTGGTTCTGTTGGCCATACTCGCCCTGATGGGCGCACCCTTGTTTGCCATCATTGCGGCAAGTGCAATGTGGGGATTCAGCAAGGAAAGCATAGACCTTCAGGCCATTGCGATTGAATTTTATGGCATGGCAGAACTTCCCATTCTCCTGGCCATTCCGCTTTTTACTTTTGCCGGTTACCTGTTGAGTGAGAGTGGAGCGCCGCAACGACTGGTTCGCGTCACCAGGGCCCTGATCGGTTGGATGCCGGCTGGCCTTGCAATCGTCTCGTTGCTCACCTGCGCTTTTTTTACAGCCTTTACCGGTGCGTCTGGTGTCACCATTATCGCCCTCGGTGCTTTGCTGGTTCCTGCCCTGAAAGAGGCGGGCTATCCTGAGCGATTCAACATGGGCCTGGTCACTTCTGCTGGAAGTCTTGGGCTGCTTTTTGCCCCTTCCCTGCCATTGATTCTTTACGGGGTGATTGCCGAAGTCAGTATTGAGAAACTTTTTCTTGCCGGTTTGTTACCCGGGTTTCTGATGCTTGTTTTCCTGTCGGGGTACAGTGTCTGGAAGAACCGGGCCATCAGAACCCCGATCAGTGAGTTTTCCTGGAAGGAAGTGGGGCAGGCCCTATGGCAGGCAAAATGGGAACTCCCTTTGCCATTCCTCGTGCTTGGCGGAATTTACAGCGGCTACTTTGCCATTTCAGAAGCGGCCTCGGTGACCGCCTTGTACGTGCTGATCGTAGATGCCCTGGTACTGCGTGAAATATCTCTCAAGCGGCTACCCGGCATTATCCGCGAGTCAATGGTTCTGGTTGGCGGCATCCTGCTGATTCTCGGAATGTCGCTGGCATCAACCAATTACATGATTGACGCCGGAGTACCCCAAAAACTATTGGGAGCCATTGGTGGCCTGGTGGATGGTCAGCTTTCTTTCCTGATTTTATTGTTGATTTTTTTGCTGATTCTCGGCGCCATCCTGGATATTTTTTCAGCCATTGTGCTGGTTGTTCCATTGATCCTGCCGGTTGCCATGCAGTTTGGTGTGGATCCGGTGCACCTCGGGATCATATTCCTGGCGACCATGCAGTTGGGATATATCACCCCCCCGGTGGGCCTGAATCTGTTTATCGCCAGTTATCGATTTGAGCGCCCCGTGCTCTCCATTTATCTTGATACATTGCCCTTCTTCTTTTTTCTGCTGGCTTCCGTTCTGGTGATCACGTTCTGGCCCTGGCTTTCATTGTTTTTGACCCGATAAAATTCCGTTTACACTGTCTGGTTGACCTGCGTCAGTTAGCAACGCCCTGAGCTCTGTTAAAAATTGCAAATCCAGTTTGCTCTTTGTTCGAGGTCAGATTTGATGATGGTTACTGAAGTCATGGTGACTGCAGTTCGTTTCGTGCGAGCCGGAGAGACGCTTGTTACTGCCTCGAGAATGATGAATCAATTTGATATTGGTTGTCTCCTGGTTGGTTCCGACGGCCATGCTGCCGGTATTCTGACTGACAGGGACATTGTCCTTCGGGGTGTTGCTTCGGGCGATGACCCGGCCACGATCACGGTCGCTGAAGTCATGACGCCTGATCCCGTGTTCTGCTGGGTGCATGATTCGGTAAGCCAGGCTGCACGGATCATGCAGGACAGCCAGGTTCGTCGCCTGCCGGTGTTTAACCACGATTGGTCCGTGACTGGTATCGTCACGATCAGTGATATCAGCAACCATGTTTCACATCGTATCGCTGGTGAGTTAATTGACGCGATCACTCAGCCGCACCATCATTCGTGCCGGTAGAATCACTCGCAATATTCTTCAAACAGACCCGATATCCTGGATAATCAGCTATTATTCCAAAACGATGTCCGGGGTCTTTCCGACTAATCTCGGTAAAATGGTGTTTCAAATTAACTATGCTATATAAACTTATGAAATATATAAATAAAAAATCTCAATCCACTCCTGTCGATTGCCTGTGGGTCATGATGTTGCTGGCAGTTGTTCTGAGTCTGTCACTTCCTGCAATTGCTGAAGAGAAAGCCGGGACCTGGGGAGAAGACACAAAAGTCATTCAATATGATCGATTCTTCATCGCCGGGCAGCCCGACGAGGCTGCGCTTGAAGAGGCTAACAAAAACGGTATCAACCTGGTCATCAGCCTGCGAAGTGAATCTGAACTGGACTGGGACGAAAGTTCAGCCGCTGAATCAATCGGCCTTTCTTACTACCAGGTGCCGGTCAATGCCAGATCACAAAGCCTGGCCGAAGGACCTTTCGACCGGATCAATGAAATTGTTGAGGCCAATCCTGATGCAAAAATCATGGTTCATTGTGGCAGTGGAAACAGGGCGGCCGCCTGGCTTGCTGTATACCTGTCAGAAGTTCAGCACATGGCGCCTGATGATGCAATTGACGTTGCGAAATCCAGCGGACTGACAAAGAAGGGTCTTGAAGAGAAAGTCCGAACTTACCTGAATCCCTGAACATCTGAACTCTCTCGGACTGCCATAAACATGTCCATCCATGGGACAAAAACCACTCTGAAGGTTGTAGATGTTTCCGAAGTTGAGGATCCAGTTTCTGTTCCGCCAGAGCATTTCCTTGAACCTCTCTGGCATTCCGGTGTGGTTTTACTGGGTGGGATGGACCTGGATCTGCAGCAATTCGAAGAATTTACGCATCGATTGTGTGACCATTTTCATCGCTCGGCTGCGCGAGATGATCTGCGCCAGTCTGACGGTGACGGCTATTCGGTTCGAACGCCTAAGGGTAACTTCACACTCCTGGCACACAATGAAGGAAGCTATCGGCCCTTCCAGCCGGCACACCTGGCATTCTTCCTGTGCATTGAAGGCCCCTCCAGCCGGGGCGGAGAGACTTTGCTGGTCGATGGTCGTTCCTTTTACCAGGCTCTGCCAGGGCAACTTGCCCGGACCCTTAAAAATGAAGGAGTCGTTTACTCCGCCCGTTGGGATACGGAAAGATGGCAGGCTGAACTGGGTGTTGAAGACATTCAGGAACTGGAAAACCTGGCAATGGAAAACCATGATTTTTCCTTCTCTTTTGAGAGTGATGAAATGCATTACCAGTGCAAGCGCAACGCAATTGTCGAGGATCTCCAGGGGGAGCCGGTCTTTGCCAACGCATTTCTCGCTCATCTGCCGGAAGTTACCCTTCCGAGGTACGCCCTGGCAAATCCTTACGCCAGCAAAACCAACAAGGTCTGCTTTGGTAGTGGAGATGTGCCTAGCGAGGCGGATATTCAAACCCTTATAGACATCCAGGATAAAGTGTCATACGAGCATGCACCAGCTGCGGGTGATCTGCTGGTTATTGATAATTCACGCGTCATGCACGGACGTCGTTCGACGGAAGGCGATTGCCGCAGAGAGCTTCTTACCCGTTTTGGTTATCTCAGAGAAGAATTCAAGCCATGACCTGGCGAGTCAGCTTACCTTAACAGGCCTTTGAGTTTGGCTGTAAACAAACCACCATGGTCATCAAAAACCCGGGCATTCGCCATTGAAATCACGCCTTCCCCGAGTTTCTTCAGGCCATAGTAATCAATTTCAACCTGGATATTCTCGTGATCCCGTATGGTTTTTCGGCTTGTGATGGCGCATTCCCGCATCCAGGTCTCGCGTTCCTTGGTTTCAAATCCTGCTGCAAGGTGGAGATAAATGTTGGATAGCTGAGCCAGAAATTCCTGGGTCGAGAAAATGGTCAGGTGAAACCCGCCCGGATCGGTAGGGGAAATGAAGAATGAAGTCATCCGGATTCGTGCGGTCAGCACCGGGCCGGAAACATCCAGCTCGTAAATCTCCCATGAGTCCTTCTTGACGCCTTCATCGATATAGGCAGAAGACAGGCCTGCTATTTGTACCCTCTCGAGCTTGTATTCCAGGTTTCGCGACATGGTTGCTTATCTTGTTATGTTGGTGAGAAAGGCATCCAGGCCTTTACTGAGATTGAATATGCTTTTTTCCGCCCTGGGGTTTGGCCTGCCACTGCCCCCTGATCCCGGCGTTCGATTGACATCGTACAGCACCAGTTTGCCATCGCTGAGTCCGAAATCAAACTTGCCGTAATCGAAACCCAATTGCTGGCGTTTTTCGCGCAGTTCAGGCGGTAGGGTTGATGAATCCAGGTCCTGGCGACGAATGGTATTGTGGCTCTTGATGATTGGTTCGTCTGATACGCACTGGTAGTAAATTTCGCGATCGCCGAGAAAGACCCATACCCGCAGCACATACTGGCCCTCTTCATTTTGTTCAGGACGAAACTTCTCAACCACCAGGTTGGGGTTGCGCCAGACACCTGACGGAACCTGGCCTGCCGATTCGTAAATCGGATATTCCTGCAGAAACTCAACCTTTCGCCACGGACGCTGGATATCAATTGCTGCATTGTGCTGCCCGGAGTCAATTCGCGCTTTAAGTTCACGCATGCCACCAAAATTCATGTCTGTCTTGACCAGGACAGGGCCCTGAAAACCAGAATCGCGTTTCACAATCTGGTCGCTGATGATGGATTTGGATATATCCAGCACGTTTCCATTAATGACAAGGGGATAGTGTCCAAACAGTCGCGAGTATTCTTCGGTGGTCTGGGTGATGTCGATGTGAGAAATGGCGATGTCAGCTTTGGGCGGTGCGACATCAGGTCCCCTGAGAATGACGATAGCAATGCCACGGTCACTCCAGTGTGATGCCAGTTTGTTCAGCAGGTAGTTGCTGTTTTCAAACTGATCTATCGCATGAGTGATGACAGCAATTCTGAGGTTTTCGGACATTGGGTCCCCTGATTTCCCTTTGCATGCAATCCTTACGAGGGCGACATTATAATGCCTGCCTGAACAGGATAAACCCGTAATGGATGACGCTTCCCCAACAGATCTGCAATCACCGGATTTTATTGACGACCCGTATTCTTTTTACAGGAAACTGAGGGATATTGGTCGACCACACTGGGCCGGGCATGTTGATCGTACTGGAACCAAAGGAATCTGGCTGATTACCCGGTACCAGGACGTTGCACGGGTGCTGAGAGACACCCAGGACGTATCCAAGGATGTCAGTCGACTGATTCCCGCCGGCCAGGTCACTGCATTTGACCGAATGCTTTTGAACCTTGATCCACCTGAACACACCCAACTCCGTGCGGTAATCGCACCGTTATTCAGTGTCACGCAGGTCGCCCGGCTGGAAGCGCTGATCGAAGGCATTGTGGAAAGCCTGCTGAGAGAGATGGAAACACGAGCGGAAACAGACTTTGTAGCTGACTTTGCAGTACCTCTCCCGATTCGTGTGGTTGCCGATATCATTGGTGTTCCCCGGGAGGATATGCCACTTCTGAAGAAGTGGACTGATGATCTGATCACCGGTCTCGATTCGGGCAGGGACAATGATTCTGAGCGGGAAAGGGTAGCCGCAAGTATGCGGGGGATGACCCGCTACCTCAGCGACCTGGTTGACAGCGGAATCCATCCGGACGGCAGCCTCCTTGATCACGTATCGGAAATCAGACTCAAAGACGGATGGCCCACAACCGACGATACATTGAGCCTGTGCCTGCTGATGGTGTTGGCCGGTCATGAAACCACGGTCAATTTGTTGGGGAATGGCTTGCTTTTGCTTCTTCAAAATCCCGAACAACTGGAAAAACTAAGAAACAATCCCGGGCTGACACGCAGCGCAGTTGATGAAATGCTGCGTTGTGAAAGTCCGTTGCAACGAGGTACCTACAGAATCACGCAGGTACCTTACAAAGTCGGTGGCGTCACGCTTGAGGTTGGCCAGCAGATTTCTGCTGTGATTGGTTCAGCCAATCGGGACGAGCACCAGTTTCCGGATCCGGATGTGTTTGATATTCAGCGAAGCCCTAATAATCACCTGGCTTTCGGGAAAGGAATTCACAAATGCCTTGGGGAAAAACTCGCCCGGGCAGAAGCCAGGATTGCATTCACTCGACTGCTGGAACGTTTTCCGGATATAGAACTGCTGGAGCCTAAACCGCGTTGGCAGGAGAAAACGCTCTTTCGCGGCCTCAAGTCATTGAAAGTGCGCATGTCGGCCTGAAAATGTCTTCGCAGAGAAAAAGAGTTCTATCCATCAAGGGTTCCGATGCACCCAATGCTTCGTGGTTTATCTACCTGTTTTTCATGGTCCACATGCTTGTATTTGGACTGTCGGGATTCCTGATGGCCTACTCCAGTGACGGCCCGGATGTCACTTTCCTGTACATGCACGGCGGCTTTGCCATATTCGTTTACATCATTTTTTACCTGGTGATATTCGGACCAGGATCCGTCGGATGGATGTTTATCAATGCGGGTTTGGGCCTTTTTGGAATTTACGCCCAGATCGACTGGATATTGTCTCGGTTTGGAAAATCAGCAGGAGATTTTCCGTTTTACATCCACGTCATTCCGTTCTTGTATTATGTTTTGTACACCTTCCTTCTTTATCAGTTCGTGCTCCAGGTC
>Ga0209939_1000122_pt1 | contig 13113 bp, 11 predicted proteins | sample SalPon2A_A_D1_MG_FD_185714 | JGI IMG/M metagenome (GOLD analysis project Ga0209939, IMG submission 185714) | Soil microbial communities from South San Francisco under conditions of wetland restoration - Salt Pond MetaG R2A_A_D1_MG (SPAdes)... | ecosystem: Environmental > Terrestrial > Soil >...
CGAGCTCCTTGTCGGCGACCAGGCGTTTCAGCTGGCCGTTCTCCTTCTCGAGTTCCTTCAGGCGCTTGGCGTCGGCGGCCTTCATCCCGCCGTACTGGTTGCGCCAGCGGTGCAGGGTCTGCTCGGAGACCTCCAGGGCCTTCGCCGCTTCGCCGATCGTCTTTCCCTCCGAGAGCATCTGCTCTGCCGTTCGCAGCTTGCGGATGATCTGCTCGGGGCTGTTCCTTTGCCTCTTCACCTCTGCCGGTCCTCCTTTGCCCATTGTCGCGGGCGGGAAGGACTCTCAAACAGGGCGGACCGAATTCAGGGGGTCGGGCCATGAGGTCTGAGCGAGGGTCCGCAAAAGGCTTGCGAAGGGCGCCCGGTCCACCTACGTTCGCGCCGGTAAGACGAAAAATGCCCCAGCGCTGCACGAACACCCATGTCCTCGGCATCCACCCCGGAAACGATGACGCTCGATGAGCTGGTTTGCGAGCTGACCGTCGCCTCCGAGCGGTGACCGGTCGCGGTCGCGGGGTCCCAGTCGATCCCCTCGATCAGCTGGGCGGCGCTCACGTCCAGCGACCCGGCGAGCCTGACGAGGGCGTCGAGGCGCGGCAGCGCCTTCGCGTTCAGCTACTTGGAGACCTGCGTGCGATGGATCTCGGCCGTGGACGCGAGGGCTTCAACGGTGAGGTCGGACTCTGCCCGGCGATGACCGAGGTTCTGCGCGAAGCGTTTTGTAATGGCGGAGGCGGGGTGCGACGCCGGGGCCTGCGAGGCGCTACTCGCTGAGTTCGCCAGCTTGCTTCTGTCCCTGTCTCAAGCACACCGTCCGGACCCGTCCTCAGCCCGGCGCGTTGCCGAGAATCCGATCGCGCTGCGCCGCTGGGACGACCTCTCCCAGCTCCTTCGGCACGAGGCGGGCGACCTGGCGCCAGTTCAAGTTGGGCCTTTTGCCGTCTAGTCCAGCGGTCGCTGCGAATGCGCCTTAGGGCCGAATCTGAACGACCAGAAGTTGGGGCGAGACGGAGCCTGCTCCGTACAAAGCATGACCCGACGCGAGAATTCGCCCTCCATCGCCGATGAGCGCGGCCGATGCCTGGGCCGATCCCGATCCGAAGCTTGCGCTGAAGAGGCCGTTCCCGAAAAAGGACCGATCCCAGGCGCCGTTCGGTCGATACCTCCCGACGGCGAACTTGGAGAACCGCTGGCCGGCTACGACGATGCGGCCGTTGGACTGAACGGCGACCCCGGTCCCGCCACGCAGGCTGCGTCCCCCGGTACGGGGGTTTCGCACGACGCCGCGGGCGCCAAAGGAGCGGTCGAGCTTGCCGTTGCGGTGGAAGCGAACGAGGAAGGCCGGGCCCTGCACGTCATCAGCGCTGAATTCGGCGGCTGGGTGGCGGCGCAGGAGCACGCCCGAGACGACGATGCGGCCGCGCCGATCCCTGGCGAGGTCGAGACCCAGCGAGCAGCGGCAGCCGCGCTTCTTCGAGGTGTCGACCCGCACCGTCCCACGAAAGCCGAAGCGACGGTCGAAGATCCCGTTCGGATGCAGCCGCGAGAGCAGCACGCGGCCGTTTGCGTAGCCAGCGGCGAAGATCCGACCGCTGCGCGCGACCAGGAGGCCGGTGATGCCCGCCAGGCGCATGAACCGCTTCTTGTTCTTCGGCTTCGGGGGAATGTTCAGCGATCCGTGGCCCTTGGCGAAGCTCCGGTCGAGCGTGCCGTCAGCGTTGAGGCGGGCCACGAAGCCGGTCTCTCCCGCGACGACGATCTTTCGCTTCTGTAGCGCGATCGCGCGGAACTCCCGCCAGAACGGGCGGCGCAGCTGCACCTTGCCCGGTGGCGCGTTGACGCTCCGGAAGCCCTGATCGAGGCTTCCGTCTGGGTTCAGCCGCGCCATTACCGCCCGCCAGGCACCGCCCCCGTACATGCCCCGGTTCGGTTCGTAGGAGCCGCCGACGAGAATCCTGCCGTCGGGCTGAACGGCGACGGCAGATGCCTTGGCGTCGTCTCGTTGGGTGTCGCGAAAGGGCGCGGTCCACTCCACGCGCGCCACTCCGCCGCTGCCGAAGCTCAGGTCCGGCGTCCCATCGCCGAGGAAGCGGGCGACGACGAATTCACCGGCGTCAGCTCCGGCAACCACCAGGCGACCGTCCGCGTAACGGGCGATCTCCCCACCCTTTCCCGCGACCGATCTGACGACGCCGCCGTTGCCGAAGCTCCGGTCCAATCCTGCCGCCCGGGCATCAACGTCAAGCAAGCACAGTGCCGCGATGGCGAGGACGGTAGCTGCGAAGAGCGCACCGCCAAACCGGCGGCACGCCTGCCCTACGGAATTGCGAAGCAGATCGTGCGTCATCTGGCCTTTCAGGAGTCAGGTGCTGGCTGAAACAATCGCGTGGCGAAAAGGTCGCGCGAACCTATTCGATTCTCTCCAGCAGCCAGCGCTGGTTGTTGCCCCAGTGGCAATCCCACTGGTGTATTGCAGCGCCGTTGTTCTGGCTTTTGCCGGCAACGTCCAGGCACCGTCCCGAGTGCTGGGCGATGAAGCCGACATAGGGGGAGTCCCCCGCGATGCTAACTCGCTGCCAGACCTGATTCATTTGTTTCCTCCAGCGGGATAGATGTCTGCGTTTTCGAGCAGCCGCATTCGCTGACGCCATGCCGTTTGGAGCGGATCGGCCCCAGGGACTGGCGAAGCGCAGAGCGATGCGCGGAACGAACTGCGGGACGAACTGGTCTTCATGTCCCTTATCCGTATGAGCGGGCCGCCGCGCCCCCCGTCGGCGCAAAGAACCGTGTGCCGCGTGCGCGCACGGAGATGCCCCGCGCGCTCTTGAGTGCGCGGGGCGAAGTGGCGGGCGATGTGCGTAGCGAATCGGCCATTCACCCTGTACATCTCCGCGAGCGGCCAAATGCCCCCTAAAATTTAGAAAGCGCGGCTGTTTTCTCCGCCGTCCCGCCAGGTCGTCAGGCGCGATCAGGCGGTCGATCTGGTGCCTCCAGTCGGCTGCGAGTCCAGAACGTCCCTTTCGGCCGATCCCGCTTGGGCAGCCACTCGATCCCATCGAGGAGGTCGTTCGGCGTCACTTCAAGCGGGGCGGACAGCTTGACCAGGGTGTCGATGCGCGGCACGCGCTCGCCGCGCTCCAACAGGCTGACCTCGGTCCGGTGGATCGAGGCGAGGAAGCCGAGCCCCTCCTGGCTGAGGCCGGACAGGCGACGACAGCGACGGAGGTTGGAGCGGAAGCGATCGACGAATTCAAAAGGTGGCTTCGCCATCACGCCGCCCTCCCCGTGAGCTGGCGCAGCAAGTCGTCGAGGGCGTCGTGCTCGAAGCAGACTCGACCGTATTCGTTGTCACGGTCGATCGACTCCGCGAGCCGCCGGAGCGCCTCGCAGATTTCAGGGTCGGGGACGATTCGCCCCAGGTCGAGGCCGCCGAGTAGCGCCGCGTACGCGGTCCCCTCAAGCAGCAGCTCGCTCCTGGGTGCCTGGAGCTGATCGCCGAAGCGGTCCAGGTCTTCTCGGATGCCGTCGCGGGCGGCGCCGATCGCGCGGCGCAGGAAAGCCTCGTTGCGCGCGGGGACGATCAGGCGGACGGTACGGCCATCATCCGTAGGGTTCTCAGTAGCCATGGGGAGCCGACACTCCTTGTGGTCAGGCGGCCCGTTCGTGTTCACGCACGGCGGGTCGCCGCTTTCTGAGGCCGGCAGGTCGCTACCGTTCCCGCTGCGTCCGGCCTCGGTCCAACTGAGCCGGTCGCCACGGGGCCGGTGTTCACGCACGCGGCCCCACTTATGTGGCTGGACAGACTATCAGCAGCCGTCTAGAAAATCTAGATAGCGCACGCTATTTGCCTTCGATGATCTGCCCGATGCGGCTGCGGTGCAGCCCGACCTCTGCGGCTATCTCGCTAAGCGACAGCCCGCCCCGCTGCGCCTCAGCGAACGCCTCGCGGCGTGCGAGGCGCGCCGCCTTGGCTTCGTCCGCGTAGCGTTCCTGGGCGGCGCGAACCGCTTTGCGAAGGGCGTGCTTAGGATCGTCGGGCATTACAGCCGCACCCTAGCCTCTCCTGTGCTCCCGCTTTCCATCCGGCCTCTGCGCTTGAGTATTCGTGCGGCTCGGACAAGCGCAAGAGCGCCCCGAATCACCGTGACGGCCCGGGCCAAGACGACCAGGCAGCGGGCCGCCAACCTTTACGCCCAGGAGGCGAAAGGGGATCCCCGTTGGGTCGTCCCAAGACCTTCGAAGAGCGCCCGTTCCGGGTCCAAGCCGGGGCGGGCCTTCTTGGTTGTGGTCAAGGGGTCGCCGATTCGAGTCCGGTCGTCCATTTGCCCATGATGTCCGGGTGAACACCTGGCTTGACTCGCCTGATCGTCCGGCAACTGACGGACCTCGACGGCGGCCGCTCCCTCAGCCGCTGCGACGCCTGAGCGCCTTGCGGCGGTTGGCGACGAGACCCTTCCACCAGCGTGCGGCACGCCGGTCGCCTGCCTTCGCGAAGGCTTCCATGCGCTCGATTTCCGCCTCCGAGGCCCGCTTGGCGAGGGCCGCGATGAGCTGGTTGACGGTGCGGCTCCTGGGCCGTCCGCGGCGCTTGCGCAGCTCAGGACGCGAGGGCAGCAGATCGGCACCCAGCCAAAGCAGCAAGACCCCCTGGCCCGAGGCGGGGGGGACGCGCATCGCTCGGTCGAGCAGCCTCTCCAGGGTCACCTCCTCGTTCTCGCCCGCGTGAGCGGAGGCCAGGAGGGCCCAGACACCACCCACTTCGTCAGGGTACCGGAGCCCCCGCAGGGCCCTGTCGACCGCCGTATCGAAGATCGTGGTGCGAAGGGTCGCGCTCTGGATCTCGCCGGCGCGGCTTGCTGCCCAGACACAACCGCTGGTCGAGGTGCTGAGGCGGGCGAGCAACTCGCCGGCGAGCTGCCCATCGCTCGAACTGCCGTGTGCGAGCAGGGACCGTGCTAGCTCGAACTCTCCATCGATGAGCGCGCTGACGGCCCGTTCTTCGCAGAGATCGGCGAGAACCAGGGGGAGGGTGGCGGAGTCGAAGAGATTACCCGCGGCGACCAGCGCTCGCCGCCCGGTCCTTTCGGGGGCGCGGCGGACAAGCGCCGAGAGCTCCCGCCGCGGCTGCCGAGCCAGACCGGCGAGCAGTGCCGGGAGCGCTTCCTGCAACTGAGTTGGCGGTAGCTGCAGGCCAAGTGTCAGCCAGCGCTCCTGCTCATCGAGCCCCGGCGGGACAGCGGCCAGCAATCGCGGACGCCGCCGAAGCGCCCGGCACAGTTCCTGCTGCGCCCCGGGTTCCTTCAGGGCGAGCGAAAGCATCGCTGACACCGCCGAGTCGGGGATGGCGAAATCCTCAGCGCAGGCACCGACGTGGCGGGCGGCCCGACGCAGCAACGGACGACAGCCATCGGCATCCATGCCCCGCGCGGCGGCGATCCGAACGAGAGCCACCGAGTCCTCGGGGCCGACCCGGGTGCCCGCGGAGCCCGCCCGCAGCGCAACCCCGAGCAGCCCGTCCTCGAGCTCTTCGCGTGCTGGACCCGGGGGGAGAGTGGAGAGCACTCCGGCGCAGCCCCCTAGCTCCCCGTCGGTCGCGTACCGGCGCCGAAACGCCAGGCAGAGCCCGTGGAGGTGCTCGTCTGGAATTCGCTCCCGAGCCGACCGCAGGGCCCTGAGGGGCTGGGTGGGGTTCTGGATCACGGCGTCCGCGAGTCGCTCCCGTCCGGCTTCGGTATGGGCCAGGTAGGCGACCGCGTCGGGGTCTGCCATCGTCGCGACCGGGCCCGGGTCCAGCTCTCTGCCGTCGGCCAGGCCGACCAGGGCTCGGGCCACCTCCCAGCGAGAACTCACCGATCCGCCCTGGCCGGGCGCGGCGAAGCGGCTGACGACGGTGCGCAGCAGCTTGGACTCGGGTCGGTCGCCGAGCAGTTCCCTTGCAGTCACGCGGCAGTCGGGGCTGAGGTCGTCCTCGCTCGCGAGCTCACAGATCCGCATCCCGGCCGGACGCTCGCGCGTGCCAACGACGGTGAAGGGGAAGACCGCGACGCTCTCATAGGTCGATAGCGAGATGCCACCGAGCGCCTCGGGGAAGTGCCACCCGATGGCTCGCAGCGCGGACCCGAATCCCGAGCCCCTGTCGACGACGGCGAGTCGCTCGCCATCGGCGAGCGAGAGGAGACCGCTGGCCAGCCTGCCCGCCGCCTCCGTAGCGTCGGCGCCGGGCTCGACCCTCATTGCGAGCGCCTCGTCCCAGTCAAGCGGGGGCAGCTCGAAATCCTGTTTGCCGGCAGCGATCTCCTCTAGTTCGGCCTCGGTCAAGCCTGTCCACCAGAATTCGGCCCCGAAGCTGGTGGCGATCTCGGCCGCGGGCATCGCGGCCCGCTCACCGATCAGGACGTGGGCGGCGAAGTTCCCGGAGCGCCCTGAGATTCGCTGCGTCGGGACCCGCAAGAAGGCGATCCGGCGCTCTTGGATGTCGAGCCACCCGAACGAGGCGGGGCTTTCCTCGGTGCTGCTGGGGGGATGGTCATACCGGCAGAGTCGGCGCAGATCCGACAGCAGGCGGGCCAGCGGTGGCTGCCTGAGGCCGGCGGAGATGGCGGAGATCTGGAATTGGTTCATCCCCTCGGCGCCGCGGGGTGCCCAGGTGTAGTGGAGTTGCTCGATCGTGCCGCCGGAGCGGCGTTCAGACATGGGCGAGGATCGTGGCCAGGGGGTCGACGCAATTGATGGGCTTCGCTTCGGAGTCGGAGCCTTCCAGCAGGTTGAGGGGATCGCCCAGTGCGCTGAACGCCTGGAAGGTGATCGAGGCCGAGCTCGTTTCCGCATTCAGCCGCCGCCGATATTCGCGCGCCGGTTTGAGGATGTGGAGGGCCCCGAAGCGCTCGAGAAACTCCTCGACCTCGCGGCTGTTGACCCGGATTCGCTCCTGGAACGCCTCTGGCGGCTCGTCCGCCGGGGCGGGCTGGAGGAACCCGGGGTTCCTTCCGGTCGCGTGCGGGATCAGGTCGGCCTTGGCGATCGCGACCACGACCGGGATCGGCGGGGTCCCGGCGAGCAGGCCGTCGTCGCTGAGGCAGGTCGACAGGAGGGTCCCCTGGTCCCAGGCAAGCTCCTCTTCGCCTTCGATCAGCGCTGGCGGTATGTCCGCGCGCAGGTCATCGATGTCGCGCGGATCGATGACGAAGACAATCCCGCGAGCCCCGTGCAGGTAGGTCGCCGATTGGGCCCGCTGCTTGTAGTCGCCGAGCACCTCGCCGGCGACGTCGTGGACCGCCAGGCTGAACGGCTCGCACTCGGGCAGGGTGACGTTGAAGACAAGCGGTTTGGACCGTACCTCCGCTCCCTCTTTCTGGGTAGGCTCGAGAAGAGCGCCTTCGCGGAGCCGGGTGAGGTATTTCTCGATGAAGATGCGGTCGGTTTTACTGTCGGCAACGAACTCGGTGCACCCGAGCCGTCTGTCGAGGCCGCCGCGCCTCGTCGCGTCCAGGAGGCTGGTCGCTAGCAGGTAGGTCTTGCCGACGCGGTTGACGCCGACCACGGCGACCACGGCCGTTTCGCGGCTGTCGATCGAGGGCGGCAGCGGATTCTCGCAGGCAGGGCAGGCCCGGGCGGGTACGTCCTCCACCGGCAGGCTGCCGCCGTTTAGCGGCTCGAGTATCCCGCCGTCGCCGCCGAACGCCCGCCCGATCAGCGAGCGCTCCTCACGACGCCGCCCGGAATCCTCGTTGGGCGGTTTGGCGAGCACCGGCCAGTCGGTCCTGGCCAGCCTTTCGGACGGAACGGTCCCCGACGGCAACGCGCCCTCGCCCGGCTCGATTCCGCCCAGGCCGCCGACGCCCTCGATGTTCGTGGCGACTATCGGGCATTCGCCCAACTCGAACTCCCTGCTGCAGTAAGGGCAGCGACGTTTGGTCTGCAGGGAGGCCATCTCAGTCGCCTGAGAAAGGATTGCGGCGCTCGCCCGACCGGGCGTTGCCGTCGGGACCGGCGCGGCTCTCGGCCAGCTTGCGGATGAGGTCGCTAAGCACCCCACCACGGCCCTCCGCGGTGGGATCGGCGGCCGGCACTGAGAAGATCAAGCCCGCAATCAGGCCGATCATGAAGGCGACGTTCGGGATCCCGGCCGCCGCGAGGAATAGCCCCTGAACGTGAATCGCTTCCGCCAGGATCACCGCGAGGCCGACGATCGTGGTCGCCCCCAGGATGCAGGCCAACCGCATGCCCGATGCATCGCGACGAAGGATCACCTGAGTCGAGTACCAGCTGAGCGCGGCGCCGACGAGTCCGGCCAGGACTGCGAGCAGCAGCTTGACCGCGGTTCCCACCGGTTCGGTGCCGACCAGGCTGTCCACCATCCAGCCGGCGTAGTCGACTCCGATGCCCTGCGCGCCGAGGGCGAGGAGCGCGCCGCCGCCCAGCGCCGCCGAGCGCAGGAACCGCTCTCGCGTGTCGGCAGCGCCGGCAACCATCTCCCCGAGCAGCAGGGCGAAGACCGCGAGGGCGCTGGCGAGCAGAACGTCCAGGGTGATGTTGTAGGTAGTCGCGACCGGACCGTTGAGGCCGATTGCCGAGATCGACACGCTCGTTTTGCCGACTCTGACCTTGCCGGCATGACCGCACTTCGCCACGACCGGCTGAGCTCCGGTGGGAGACGAGGTCGAGAGCTGGGCCCGGACCCGGCCGTGGCCGCCTGGCCGGACCCTGAGTTCGGGAAGCGCCACGGCGTCGGCCCAAGTCCCCAGGCGAAGTGAGCAGCGCGAGCGGGGGAGGGTTTTGACAGTGACAGCAAGCGTCGATCCGGAGGCGTTTGCCTGGACCCGGACCCGGTCGGCGCCGCGGGCGTCCGAAGGCGACGCGGCGGCGGCGAGCAGCACCACCGCGGCGGCCGCGCCCACCACACCACACAGACTCTGGCGCCGTGCAGAAGCCGCCATCTACTCGCCTTCCCCTCCTTCACTCACTACAAATCCCTGTCAGGTGGGTCATCACCCTAGCGTTTCAGAACAATAACGGCATCGTACCCAAAATCATGGGAGCAGCCGGTCTCTGTGTTCAACCTGTCAGACATTCACCTTGAGATGTGACCTCCATTTCTCACGGCGCGGCACTACACGTCGGGGGAGGCCGCTCAGGATGACGTCATCGCGTGGTTTGGAACAACGCGCGACTGGATAGTCGGCCCTCTGCATCGTCGATACTGCGGTGCCTTGACACGCTGCTGGCTTCTGAGGTATTCGGTCGGGGCTTCGGCCGGACGCTGCCGCCACGCGAGCACGGGGTGTATCTGTTCACCAAAGGGGGCAGGCACCTCTACGCTGGTCGAGCTGAGTAGGCGCGCAGGGGCGCTCATGCGGCAAAGATCGTGAACGCCTCCGGGCGGTAGGGGTCGAAGAGAGCCAGGGAGCTACCGGATTGCACCTTCGCAGGTAGCGTTTCCGCGTCCGAGCGCAGGAAGTCGAACCAGTCTTTCGCCGGTTCCTGGGGATCGAGGGTTCTGAAGCGCCTGCTCGCGACGATGATCCCGTCGAAGACGTGGCCGATTGCGTCTGCCACCGCGGCCGGGTCATCCACGGCCGCGAAGGTCGCCGTAACGGCGGTGCCGTCGATCAGCAGGTGGACCAGGAGCTCGCGCACCGTCTCGTTGAGCTCCTTCCACAGGTCGCTCGGCCGTATTTCTTCCGAACCGAGAGCCCAGTCCGCGTGCCAAAGCACCCCCGCAGTGCCGGTGACCGACCGCACCTCGTTCATCGCCGGCCCCCACGGTCGCGTGCTGACGCTCAGGCGGAAACTGATGTCGTATTGCTCTTGGCAGTGGTCCACCAGCCGCTGGGCGCTCGGGTGGCTCTTGCCAAGCCAGGCGTCGACCACCGGATCTTCCTCGCCGGGCCGTAACCGCTTGGCCTGGGTGTAGGAGCGATAGAACTCTCGCGCGCCTGGTTCGAGATTCCGAAGACTCTGCTCCAGACGGGCCAGGTCGTCGCGATGGGGGCGCCGGCAGTGGGCGCTGCGGTTGCGGATCGACAGCAGCTCGTCCACCAGCCCGTCCCAGCGCACTTGCGGAAGCAGGACCGGCTCGAACAGCTCCCATTTGCTTTTGACAAGAGCGAAGAGCACGCTGGCATCCGCGTATGCCAAGGGCTCGTCCGCATCGGCCGAGGCCATGTAGGCATTGATCTGGTCGCGTTCGGCGCGGGTCATTGCCGCTCCGTCTATATGTTCCGCCCAGCTCATTCCGAACGCAGCTCGCAGTTCGGTGTATGCCACCTCGCGAAGGTAGGTCTCCAGCTGCCACCAGCGCCCGTAGACGGCCAGCGCGCCCGGCGGGACGCCGCCGACGATTGGACCGCGGAGGATCTGGATCTGTTCGTCGGGCGCCATCGCCTGAGTATCGGTCAAGCCGTGGGGCCGCGGCGAGTTCGTACGCTAGCCGATAATGCTGGCCCCATGAGCGACGTCATTTCCATGCCGACCATCTGGCGAACGAAGCTGCGCTCGCTGAAGCCGGGCGTCGATCATCAGGAGCAGGTCGACCACAACTTCGATGACGGGATCGTGGGCATCGGCTGGGGCATCGAGGCGTTGCCTGACGGCGCGTCCCTGGACGACGTCCTGGCGGCTATCGATGCCGAGCCCGACTGGACCAAGGATGCGGTACACACGGTTCGCCGCTTCGGCGAGGACGCCGAGGTCGGCGACTACATCTGGACGCGGGACCTCCATGGCCGCTTTCGACTCGGGCGCATCGCCGGCCCCTACCGCTACGAGAACACCGAGCTCGCTAAACGCACCGACACCCACCAGGTGCGCAACTGCGAGTGGGCGGATCAGCCGCTCAGCGACCTTGAGGTGCCGGGGGCGGTCATCCGCGGCTTCGTCGGCACCTCGACGAGCTTTAGCCGCATGTGGGACGAGGGCGCGCGTACCTACACGGCGTGGCTTTGGGAGAAGCTTCACGGGCGCGACCCTGCTCCGCTCAGCTTCACCCACCTGGAGGTTCTCCGGCAGCTCGAGCCCTACGATCTCGAGGATCTCGTCTACACCTGGATGCAGGTCGCCGAGGGGTACCTCGCGCTGCCGAAGGCGAGGCGGACTGATACCCCGGCCTACGAGTGGACGATGCTGAACCGCAGTACCTTCGCGCCCGCGATCGTCCAGGTGAAGTCCGGTGATCAAGCCGTCGACCTGGAGGCGCTCGCGGCCGCCGCGCCCGACGCCGAGACCGTCCTGTTCGCTTGCTCAGCGAGCGGCGGGTTCACCGGGCATCCTCCCAGGGAGGTTCGCTGCGTTTCCCCCGACGAGCTTGTCGCCTTTGTTCGCGAACACGAGCGGCTGCTGCCGCCGCGGGTTGGCACCTGGTTTGAGCTCGCAACGGGCTAGGCCACCGTGCAGGGCGTTAGGACAACCAATGGGGCAACATGCCCCACAGAGCACAGCCAAGTCTCAGCCGATCTCGATCCCGCAGAAACGGACGGGCGCTGGCTTGGGTGGCGACGTTCGTCGGTCGCAAGGCCGCTGCTCACTGTGGCGAATGCAGGAAGCGCAATAGGGCACTACACGAGAAAGGTGACTCGATGACTAAGGCTGCAGCTGGCGCCGACGGCGCAGATAGCTCAGTCGCGGACGAGCTCCGCAGGCTCGGCGTGAAGGGTGTCCTCGTGCAGATGGCCGAGCGCGGCCAACTCCTCGACCTGAAGTGCGAGATGCCGCAGTGCTACCACCACAAGGGTCGAACCGCATTCGATCCGGTTGCGAAGACGCGCACCAAGTGGGCGCCCTCGGCCGACCACTACCCGACCCTCAAGTCGGCCGGCGGGCAGCTCCACCCCGAGAACGTTCGGCTGTCCCACACGGAATGCAACCAGCGGGATTACACCCGGCGGAAGCAGATCGGGACGCTGCTCGCGCAAGGCAAGTCCCTCGCCGAGATCGCCGAGGCTCTGAACCGCAAGGATGTCCCTCCGGCCCACGGCACGAGCCGATGGACGGCCGCCATGGTGCGCAAGGCCTACGTGTCCTAGGTCGGTCGGTGAAAAGAGATTGCTGCTTCGCGATACCCGGCTGTCTTCGGTGCGCTCAGACTTCGAAGCAAGTCGTGCCTGCTGGGGCAACAAATGGGGCAGCATGCCCCACAGATCCCAGCCGATCCCAGCCGATCTCGATTTCGCGAACACCGCTCTAGATGACGAGCCCAGAGACGTTCCGAACGCCGTGAGATAGGTCCGGGTCCACCGAGAGGCTGTGGGTGCTGAAGCTCACGACCTCAAGGAGGACCCGGATGCAGCACCGTAACGCCCCGCTCACCCCGAACGGAAGGCGTCGCCTGGTGGCGCTCGTGGAAGAGGAGCGCTTCACGTTCGAGGCGGCCGCGGCCGCCTCGAACGTGGCGAAATCAACCTGCTGGGAGTGGGTGCGGCGCTGGCGGGAGGCGACAGAGGCCGAGCGCCGCAGCCTCAGCTGCCTCTGCGACCGCCCCTCGCGCCCCAAGCGCAGCCCCGCCCAGGTTCCCGACGAGGAGGCTCAGAAGATCTGCGAGCGCCGCGAGCAGACCGGCTGGAGTCCGCGCCGGCTGGCCGATGAGCCCGACATCTCAAGGCCCCACTCGACTGTTCACCGCGTCCTGCGCCGCGGCGGCTGCTCGCGGCGTCCCCGGCCCGAGCCGCCGGCGGTGATCCGCTACGAGTGGCCCTGCCCGGGGAACCTCCTGCACATGGACGTCAAGAAGCTCGGGCGCTTTGAGGAGCCCGGACACGCCCTCACCGGCGACCGCCGTCGGCGCTCGCGGCGGGTCGGCTGGGAGTACGTGCATTCGATCGTCGACGACTGCTCGCGCCTGGCCTACGCAGAGATCCACGAGGACGAGCGCGCCGAGACCGTCACCGCCTTCACCCGGCGGGCCTTCGAATGGCTCGAAGAGCGCGGGATCGCGATCGAGAGGCTGATGACCGACAACCACTTCAGCTACACGAAGAGCATCTCCCTAGCCGAGCTGCTCGACCGCAGGGCCGTCTCCCACCTGACGATCAAGCCCTACACGCCGCGCACCAACGGCAAGGTGGAGCGCTTCCACCAGACCCTGATGCGGGAGTGGGCCTACGCGATGGAATACGCCTC
>Ga0209939_1000123_pt1 | contig 13021 bp, 7 predicted proteins | sample SalPon2A_A_D1_MG_FD_185714 | JGI IMG/M metagenome (GOLD analysis project Ga0209939, IMG submission 185714) | Soil microbial communities from South San Francisco under conditions of wetland restoration - Salt Pond MetaG R2A_A_D1_MG (SPAdes)... | ecosystem: Environmental > Terrestrial > Soil >...
CTCTGATGTCAGGCGTGGCGAATTCGAGTACGCACTGTTGCAGTCTCCGGAACTCCCAACGCCGCTTGAAGCTTTATCGGGCAGGCCGATGTGGGCGCGACGCGCCAGGTATAGTGCAGGAGGATCAGGCCTGATTGTTGCCGAGATGTTTTTGCCTGGAATCACCAGCCTTAAAGGCTGATTGGATCAGAAGACGTTCTAGCTGCTTTGCAGCTTGATTTCCGGTAAGTCCATTTTAAGATTTCTTGGCTGCCTGGAAAGCTGTGCAGCCGTGCTGCGGGCAAACTCCATGTAAGCACTTGCGATGTCCCCATCCGGATCTGACACAACACTGGGATTGCCGGAATCAACATCAGATCGAATACTGGCAGCCAGGGGCAGTTTTCCAAGCAGGGGAATTTGGTACTGATCAGACATGCTGGCCGCCCCGCCTGAGCCAAAAATAGCTTCCTCGTGACCGCACTCGGAACAGATATGCGTGCTCATGTTTTCCACCACACCAAGAACCGTCAGCTCGAGTTTTTTGAACATCTGGTATGCCTTGCGCGCATCCTGAAGTGCAATGTCCTGGGGGGTGGTAACAACCACTGCGCCCGCCACTGGCACTTTCTGAACCAGTGTCAGTTGAATATCACCGGTCCCTGGCGGCAGGTCTATCACCAGGAAATCGAGATTTTCCCAGTTGGTCTCACCCAGTAATTGTTGAAGTGCCGATGTCACCATCGGCCCGCGCCACACCATTGGCGTCTCGTCTTCTACCAGGAAGCCCATCGACATCAGCTGAAGCCCATGAGCCTGTTTTGGAATGATTCTCTTGTCAGCAGTATCAGGACGACCTTTTGCACCAAGCATCGTCGGGATACTTGGACCGTAGATATCAGCGTCCAGAATTCCGACTCGAGCGCCATCGGCAGCCAGGGCCAGGGCCAGGTTGACCGCGGTTGTCGATTTACCAACACCGCCTTTTCCGGATGCCACTGCAATGATGTTCCTGATCTGATCGAGTGGTTTGAGCTCTCCCTGAACTTTGCGCGCAACAACCTTCCAGTCAAAGTTGACCACCACGCTGTCAATGCCCGGGTCACTCTTCAAAGATTCCTTTACCTGGGCAACGATCGTGTCTCGCAGGCCATCGGCCGGATAAGGGAGGCGCAGGTCTACCGCGACATTCTGTTCATCAACTCCAATGCCCCGAACATGGCCCGCGCTGACAATGTCTGTTTCCAGGTATTCGTCCCGGACCGCGGCCAGCAGGCCGCGAATGTGTTGATCATCAAGCGTACTCATTTAGTGGGTTTCACTGCCATGTCAGGTTCGTCCCTGAGCATCAACCAGCGCACCAGGGCCGGAATCAGCACAATGGCAGCAACCATGTTCGCAAGGAAGATAAATGCCAGCAGGAAGCCCATGTCAGCCTGGAACTGAAGCGACGAGAACAACCAGGTACCGACACCTGCGCCAAGGGTAAAGCCGGTAAAGATGACCGCACGACCGGTTAGCCTTAAGGTTCGATAGTAGGCTTCATGCAACGAATAGCCTTCCTTAAGCAGGCCATGAAGCTTGCTGTAGATATAGATTCCGTAATCGACACCAATACCAACACCCAGAGCAACCACCGGCAGGGTGTTGACCTTGAGCCCGATGCCATACACCGCCATCAGCGCCTCCGCCAGGATCGCAATCAGCACCAGCGGCAAAACAATACACAATGTTGACTTGATTGACCGGAAAGTGATGAGACACAACAGGATAATCGACCCGAAGACGAGGGCCAGCATAGGCTTCTCGGCCGCCGCCACATCTTCATTCGTGGCAGCCATGACACCCACATTGCCGCTGGCAAGGCGGAACTTGAGACGTTCGGGCGTCACCTCTTCGTCCATGGACAACTGTTCAAGCTCTTCACTGTGGAGGTGATATTCAACCTCACCAAGGCTGAGTTCACCACGCAACCCCTTGACCCTGTCGACAACCCGGCTGATGGTTTCAGCCCGATGATCGGAAGTGAAGACCATGACTGGTATCGCACTGCAGTCGCGATTAAGCAGTCCTGTGTCTGTATCGACATTGTTGAGTGCCTGGCGAAGCAGGTACTTGTCACTAGGAAGCATCCGCCACTTGACGTTGCCTTCATTCCAGCCGGCATTCATGATTTTGGCCACCATCGGCAGCGTAATGACTTTCTGGACCCCTTCGACATTGGCAAGGTGCCAGGCGAAACGGTCAATGTTCTCCATCACCTGGTAGTTTTCTGTACAGGCATTAGGCACCGTTTCGGCGACAATGGTGATCACATCCACACCAAGGGAGAATTTCTCCGAAATCAGAACGGCATCCTGGTTATAGCGGGAATCAGGCCGCAACTCAGGCACGCCGACTTCCGAATCGCCAATCTTCATGTCCTGGCTTTTCCAGATTCCGACCACAAGCAGCACTGCAGCAATACCCAGTGCCACGCCTGCCTGTTTTGGCTTGGTGAAATTGGCCAGGAAATTCCAAAATCCAGCAGCCACCTGCGTGCTGCGAATCACCTGGGCACGGAATGATTCTCCCTTGGGCAACCGTACCCATGAAAGCAGCACAGGAAGCAGAATAAGGTTGGTCAGAATAATGACCGCCACACCCACGCTGGCCGTAATGGCAAGTTCCTGGATGATCCTGATCTTGATGAACAGAATGGTCAGGAATCCGATCGTATCCGAAATCAATGCGATGATGCCCGGCGCCAGAAGCTTCTTAACCGTTTCACGCGAAGCATGCATGGCCGATCGGCGTGGAATGGTCGAAAAATCGACCACACCCTGACGCGCCCACTCATCCGGCGTGGTACCTGCGAATTCTTTTTCTACCACCCAGGCGCTGATCTTCTGCACGCCATGACTCACCCCGATGGCGAATACCAGGAACGGTGTGAGGATGTTCATCGGATCAAGGCTGTATCCAAGCAGGCTGAGCGTACCCATCTGCCAGATAACCGCAACCAGTGAACATGCCAGCGGCAAGGCAGTTAACCAGCCGGAACGCGAGTACAGGTAAAGAAGAACCGCCGTGATTCCCAGAGCGATCAGGAAGAACCACAGGACGTCCCTGGCTCCGTCCGAAATATCACCCACAATCTTGGCAAAACCGATGATATGGACGGAGTAATTATCATTCTCGTACTGGGCCCGGATATTCTCCAGTTCTGCAGCAACCTGGCGATAATCCAGCTTTTCACCGGTTTCAGGGTTTTCTTCAAGCAGGTTGGCCCAGACCATGGCCCCGGTAAAATCACCTGAAACCAGGCGCCCCACTTCTCCTGACTTGATGATGTTTGCCCGAACCCGTTCGAACATTTCTTCAGTGGGTGCGAAATCGGACGGAATGACATTGCCACCGGCAAAGCCATCCTCAACGATTTCCACAAAGCGAACATTGGGTGTAAAAATTGAGCGGACACTGGCCCGGTCAACACCCGGAATAAAGAAAACCTGGTCCGAGATCTGTTCAAAATTCTCAAAGAAAGGCCTTGAGAACATGTCACCATCTCGAGCCACCAGGGCAACCAGAATCCTGTTGGCGCCGCCGAAACTCTTCTCGTACTCGAGAAAAGTCTGCATATACTCGTGCTCAAGTGGCAGCTGTTTCTTAAACCCGGTTTCGATACGCAACTGGGCCATTGCAAACATCATTGCAATGGTGACCACGACAAAAATGCTCGCCACTGCGTAGCGGTAATTAATCAGGAAAGTTGCGAGCTTATGCAGTGCGCCTTGCCTCTCGGGGGCTTCGGAGCGGGTTGCGCTCATGGCGGAGTGCCCTCCTGGTCAGCAGTACCGGAGTTCTCGGGAAAACGGTGAACACCGTCTTCTCCCACCAGCAAGAAATCACCGTCATCAAGTGACACGATCGATGCAAAGTCGACACCACTGGAATGGGTATACACAGAAAATTCACCGGACTCGTTACGGATCAGTATCACCCCGCTGTTACCAACGATCACGGTTCTTCCCTGATGTTCGGCAGCAGCCGAAAGACTGGTCATGGTGGCTGCGTTCAGCTCTTCCCAGGTATCACCAAAGTCACACGATTCCAGAATATGTCCACGCAACCCGAAGAAAAGGATGCAGTCATCGGCGCTTTTCTGAGCCCCCCACATCGACCCCTGGTACGGAAGGTCCAGCGGCTCCCAGGTCATGCCATCATCGAAACTTCGATACGAAAAACCCGCTTCCCCAGCAATCATGCGACGACCATCTTCAAACAGGATCAGGCTGTTAAGGTGGTATTCATTTTCGTAATCAACCGATTCATCCTCCCAGTTTTCGCCGCCATCTTCGGTGACGAGATACAGCCCATAGGCACCCATTGCCACGCCATTGCTTTCATCGGTGAAATGAATGTCCATCACCGCCTGCAAACGTTCCGGGTCAAAATACTGACGGGTCCAGGTCAGGCCTCCATCTCCACTGGTGATAATTACAGTGTCATGTCCTGCCGCCCATAACCTGTCACCAACCGATGTGACCGCTGTTAACGTGGAGCGGGTGGGAACCACCTCAGCCTGGCGCCAGTCTTCACCATCATCAGAAAGAATAACGTGACCACGTTCGCCGACAGCGACCAGGCTTCCATCGGGCCTTCTGGTAACGTCAAGCAACAGGGATCCGGTTGCCAGCCTTTTGAGCTCCGCGTACTCGATATCCTGGGTCTGAACAGACTCCTGTGCACAAAGCAGGAAGGGAACAGCAAGCAGCGCGGACAAAAGTCCCCACTGCTTGATATTCCCAAAATTCATTCCTGGATAATCTTCAGATTAACGCCGGCCGCGCGTACGCAGGGCCTGGGGCGTGAACTGTGAAGCTTCCAGATCAACGTTAAAGGTGTTTACGGGCAACAGGTTGTCAAAGCCCTGCGCCACATATCGACCTGATTGAAGATCGTAATGAGACTCAATGGTTGTCCAGAAGGTTGGCACATCATAGTAGTTGATCCCGTGCCCTTCCGAAGCACGCCACAACTGATCGCGCGCATCATAGTGATCAGTCAGGACGATCTGATAACTGTCTTCATCAAGGTAATAAGTACGACGCGGGTTGATGTGACGCATTCCTTCTTTCAGTGTCGCCTCGATCACCCAGACACGATGCAACTCGAAACGCATCAGCTCCGGATTGAGATGGCCGGGACGAATGAAGTCATCATATTCGATGCCAGCCTGGTGGGCCTTGTAAGAATTGTAGGGAACGTACATTTCCCGCTTGCCGACCACTGACCAGTTAAAGCGGTCCATTGCGCCGTTGAACATATCGGTCATGTCGTTGGTGCGCAGACCATCTGAGGCGGTGCCGGGGTTGTCATAAGCCACGTTCGGCGCACGCCTTACACGCCGTTGACCGGGGTTATAAATCCATGCCTGGCGAGGTAATTCAATCTGGTTTAGCGTCTCGTGCACCAGCAGGATATTTCCTGCAAGGCGCGCGGGCGATTCCACTTCCTGGAAGAAATACAACAGGACGTTGTTGATGTCTTCAAGCGTGACGCCTTCCTTATAGTAGAGGCCCAGAAGTTCTTCGCGGATCACCGTAACGGAGAAATTGCCGTCGGGTGTTGGTGCGATCTGGTTGTTGTAACGAACGCCACCGGTGCCCTTGTACTTGAGCTTGTGATTCCACATCAGCTCATAGGCATTTTCCGGAAAGGGAAATGGAAAACCTTCAGCTGCGTTCAGAACACCTTCGCCGTTTTCGGCCAGTGTCGCTGTTTTTCCATTCTCAATGGTCATGTCATAGACACGTTGCGGAAACGATACGCTGCGACGACTGGGATAGACGTCCATGTAGTACGTGTCTGAATACTTCTCCAGGGTCGCTTTCTGACCGACGCTGAGCTGGTCCGCGTACTGCTGGTAATTGCTGCCATCAATTCGGAACAGCGGTTCATCATCAGCAAACGGATCCTGGTGGTGATCACCGGGCTTGTATTCAGCCGGAGGCGTGGTAATTCCACCCGTCCAGGCAGGAATGGTGCCTTCAGCGTTGCCCGCGCGTTCTGAACCCATGGGCGTCAGGTCATCTGTCAGACGACCGATCTCATCAGGCTTCGGGCCGGCAAGCGCCTGAAAGGCTGTAAATGTCAGCGCACTTGCAAGTGCGCCATATGAAAAAGTCTTTATAACTTTCCGCATTTGTGGAATTCCTCCGGAAATCAGAATGAGTAGCTTACACTCGCTGAGATGAAATCTCGGTCTCGAAGTTCATTGTATCGTCCACCACCTGAGTAATCGGTGTAGGCAATATCGATATTCCATTCATTGAGATAGTCGAAGCCAAGTCCCAGCGTCAGCTGTTTGCGACCGTCGATGAATGAACCTCCGGGGCCCGGAGTGGTGCCATCAACGTCCTGGCTCCAGCCAATGCGTGGGCTGACTGTCCACGACCCGATTGCATCATTGTATGTTGCCCGAGCCAGCAGACGATAACCCCAACTGGTGTCATCAGCAAAACCCGCCGGTTCTGTCTGGGGGTTGCGGAAATCCCCGGTCAGGAAATCCGGACCGCCACCCGTGTCGGTGCCATCGCCGTTAAAGCGCAGGAAGTCCTTATCAGGAAGATCGCTGATGTGGTTGACGCCGGCTTCTACGACGAATGCGATCTGGTTCGCTTTCAGCGGATTGTTCGGACCAAACAACTTGGTCAGTGTTGCCTGAGCCTGGTACATGCTGTGATTTTCGAACCCTGTGATGCGTTCGCCAGGAGCAAATTCACCCAGCTGACTCTGGAAACGCAAAACCGGCGCCGGAGTCAGGGGATTGAGCGGCGTCAGACCACCAAACAGGATTTCCACGTCATCAATCTGCAACGGCGTATCCGGACGGTAGCTGATCTCACCAGCCAGTGACCAGGTTCCAACGTTGCTGTTGAAACTCAAACCGTAAAGATCGATGTCCTCCGGATACTCGGTAAAGTAACGGAGCGCAACAGGACTTCCTGTCTGTGGAACGGCCGTCAGGGCAAAGCCGCTGATCAATGGCAGTCGGCTGTGGTAATTCAAATAATAAAAACCAAATTCCGTGCCGTTGAGTTGTTCAGCGAAATACCGGAAAGCAACGCCGTACTGGCCGCTATCGCTGGCAAGTTCAGATTCGATGCGCGGTATGGAAGACGAACAACCTGCAACAACCAGTTGCGTTGGCAATCCGATATCAGAAGCTCCGAAATTGCCCTGCTCGCAAACCGAGGAATAAAGGTCCGGATTGAGAACCGGCTGGGGCAATGTACCGAAATTCAACATGCCATAACTGGCGCCAGGTGTTGCAATATCATTGGTTGACCAGTAAGTGCCGACCGGGTCGGGAATGATTTCCTCGTACTCGAACATGTACAGTGCTTCCACCGCGAAGGCTGTGCCAAGGTCGATGGTGGCCCATATCATGTTGATGCCCTCGAAAGCTTCTTTAAGCTCGGAGCCGGCCAGCCTGAGTTTGGAAACATCCACCGGGTTGATCACATTGATGCCACCCTGGATGAAGGTCGATTCACCCCAACTCACCACCTGTTTACCCAATCGCCAGTTGAGGTAGCTGTTTCCAACGGCATGATCACCCCAGACATATGCATCAAGCAGGCGTATGTCTTCAGCCACACGATCTTCGGCAGCCTTTGAGAGATCGTCGCGACTACTGTACTCAAAATCGTAGAAGGCACTGAAGCGAGCAAAAGCGCCAAAATTGCGCCAACGCAGGTCCAACTCGGAAGTCAGCTTGATGGCATTGGAAACAAGGTCTCCGCCATCCCACTTCCGGTTTCCGTCGTCGTTGTTGACAGACCAGCGGCCGAGGGCTGCACGTTGCTCGGCATTGGTCCTGCCTGGAAGACCAATGGTTGGATCCCAGAAAGCCTTACCAAGGTTTTCCGGATCCGGGTCATCCATACGCCAGGTGGCGCCATAGCTAATCGTGGTATCGAAATTACCGGTGAGTTCACCACTTGAAAATTCGATCGCAAGAGCTGGCCCTGCGCTGAGACTCAGCATCGTGGCAGCGATGATTACACTCAACGGGCGACGCTTAACATGATCGGAATGTTCGATTGATTTCATCTCAATATCCTTCACAGTTCTCATTTTCGCCTCCCTTTGCCAGCGTTAAGCACTCTTGGCGTCACCCCGTCGAGGCCATGGTTTCCTGATTCCGGTCTGACTACGAGTGGCTGAGAGCCATCCTGCATTTGCGGAACCGAAAGCATCACATCGCCATTGATAACCGGCACCAGGGTTCCCCCAGATGCCATGAATGCAGCTGCCTGGGCCTGCATTTCCAGTGTGGTTGCGGCGGATTCAGTTGGATCAAGCCATGTGCTGTGAACGGCCGGTGGCAGGAAACGTCCCACGTGTGACAATCCATCGGGATCGGCTTGCGTTGTGCTGTAAGAAGTCAGGCCCATCAATCGAATCGCTGCTTCCGAGCCAGCCAATGGCGCGCCGAAAACAGTGTTTGGCACTGTCATGTCATCGATGACCTCATGAAACAACAGCGGCACTTTCGATACTGTCTCAGCGTAGTAATTAATCGAGTCAGACGGATCCAGAAGTGTCTGGGCAACGGTCAGGAAAGCTTCATAGTCGGCAGTCCCGGGGACAATCCCAGCCGCTGCCAGTGCAGCGTTGATCCGCACGCCAAATGCGCCCGCAACAACCGTCCTCATGATGCTGCCAGGGCTGGCGTTGAGGTAAACACGCTTGATCAGCGGTTCAACCGCAGCAAAAGTCGTGGCTGCCGCACCGCCGGCTGAAAAACCAACGATTGAAATATTATCGGCATCGAAATCAGGTGAACCGTCATTGTCGATGTCCATCGAGGCAACGCTGACAGCCAGAACGCTCAGATCGGTCGATGCCTGCCTGATATTGTCCCTGGCTACCTGCAGATTTAACAGGTTAAAACTATGGGTTCCGGAAGGATCCGTCAGACCATCGGGGCCTGGCGCGCCTGTAGTGTTATTGACCAGGTCGGCATCAAACGTACGCTCATTGGCGATTGCGCCAAATGGTGTGTTCTTAATATAGAAAGGTGCCAACTGCGGCTCTACATCAGGCACAACCCCATGCATAGGCTGATCGATACCGATCACGGCGAAACCGGCGAGCGCCATGGAATCCGAAAACGCCATTGCATCGGTCCGGTTACGTGTCAGGCTGCTGGGATAAAGCACCACCGGCCAGCCATCCTCCGGTTTTGTCATGCCTGAAGCTTCACCCGGCGTCATCACGATCAATGGAACAGTCTGGATTCCTGTTAAAACCGGGAACGGATTGGCGATGGTGATGTTTTCCGATGTTGGATCCAGGGGAAACTGATCAAAGGGTGGAATATAGGCGCCCGGTTCAGCACGCCACGGATCGTCCAGCAATGCGGTCGGATCTTCAGCATCAGGAATACCAAGGTAATACGGAAGCGAGATCACACCGATGCTGATGTCCGCCAGGCCTGGTGCACCAATGACGGATGTATTCAAACCAGTCGGTGCAAATAACGTATCGCCAGGCTCCGTGATGCTGCGCAGCAGCCTCATGGTCGGGCTGATGGACTGGGTCTGAACCGTCCAGCTCAGAACGATGTCATCAGGTGGAATACCGACAGCTGAAGCGACACCTTCCATGGCTTGTGTGATCTGGCGTTGGGGCTCGAGACTCTGAGCTGTCGCATCAGGAACCAGCGGGTAAGTGCTGTTGCCATTTGAATCGACCCACGGGGTGCGTCGCTTGGTCAGAAAATAGGTCTGACTCGGTGTGGCATTGTTGCCAGCCGTATCCGTGATGTCATTGGTCAGCACCGCCAGGAAAGTCGAGTACTCCGGCAATGGCTGCAATGGAATAATCGCTACCGTGTTGCCAGGCAATACGGCTGCAGTGTAATCAACGTTCGCGGTCAGTTCCCTGACGATCCCGGTGGGAACGTAGGGCACAAACGGTGCCGGTGTGGTGACCTGCAATACCCGCACTGACTCGCCGGCGACCACGGAAGCCGGGTCGATACCATTGAGTCCGGTAAAGCTTGAAAAGCCGGTCGTCCATCGTTCAACGGTACTGAACCCATCAATGGCATTCAGCGCAACCGTGGGATCACTGAGATCATTCGGATCAGCCACCGGGGCATTGATCGTCAGGTCCATTGAATCCAGAAACAAAAGATTGAATGGAAAAGGAAAAACGCGGTTAAGCGGATCATAGTTCGCTGTCAGCACATCTGTTACGACTGTACCGTCCTTGTTAAGGGCAGGAAATGTCGGAAAAGCAAAAGCGTTAAAAGACAGGAAGGCGGAAAGAAGTACAAAGAAGAATCGCTTCATCATATAGTCTGTCCCCATTGGAGAACGTGGAATTATTCAGTCAATCATACGACACCGTACGGAAAATCGCATTGATCACGATAATTAGACTGTAACAAACTTGAGGCTGGCGTTTATCAAAAACCGAAAATCACAAAGCTGGTTGATTGTTGCAGGGCCAATTTCTGCGCTTGGAATGTACCTGGTTCTAACCAGTATTTCATTACCAGGCGAGGTTGCGATTACCGCCGCAATTACACTCTGGTGTGCCTTTTGGTGGATCTTTGAACCCATCCCGATTCCATTTACTTCCCTGCTCCCGCTGGCTCTTTTTCCGCTGCTCGGCATTCTGACACCAGCCCAGGTCGGTCAGGCTTATGGCAGCCCCCTGATCCTGCTACTCCTGGGTGGATTCATGCTGTCGACTGCAATGGCAGATTCTGGTGCCCACCGTCGGTTAGCCCTTTATATGGTCAATCTTTTCGGCGGTGGCAGCGCACGTGGACTCGTGTTGGGATTCATGGCTGCGGCCGCTGTGCTGAGCATGTGGATTTCCAATACCGCCACAACCCTGATGTTGTTGCCGGTGGCAATTGCTGTTCTGGATCGGAGCGAGCCCAGGCTCGCCATTCCCCTGATTCTTGGGATCGCATATGCCGCCAGCATTGGCGGAATAGGAACGCCTATCGGCACGCCACCCAACCTGGTTTTCATGCAGATCTATGAAAACGAATTTGGCTCATCTCCCAGTTTTCCCGAGTGGATGACATGGGGTTTACCGGTGGTCATTCTGTTCGTCCCGATTGCAGGTTTCTGGCTGACCCGCGGCCTGACCCTGCACAAACCGGTAGAACTTCCGAAAGTTGGTAGCTGGAGCACTTATGAACGTCGTGTGCTGATCATGTTTTCATTGACGGCTCTTTGCTGGATGACAAGACAGGAACCCTTCGGAGGCTGGAGCGAACTGCTGGGCTTGCCGGGAGCCAACGATGCTTCAGTTGCCATGTTGGCGGTTGTGGCCATGGCCATGATTCCTGCTGGCAACGGCAGACGGCTTCTCAAATGGGAATCGGCAGCGAAAATTCCATGGGGTGTTCTGATCCTGTTTGGCGGTGGCATAGCAATTGCAGCTGCATTCGTGGAGACTGGCCTGGCTGACATCATTGCCGGCAACCTGACTGCACTCGCAACCTTACCCACGTGGCTTTTGATCCTGTCTATTTGCCTGTTTGTAACTTTCCTGACCGAGATCACCAGCAACACGGCAACTTCCAGCCTGCTGATGCCGCTTCTAGCTGCCACTGCTGTGGCCAGCGACATCGACCCGATGCTGTTGATGGTCCCCGCTGCGATGAGCGCCAGTTGCGCTTTCATGTTGCCGGTCGCCACGGCCCCCAACGCCATCATGTATGGAAGTGGTCGTGTGACCATCCGGGACATGGTTCGCGCTGGTTTCGTCCTCAACCTGATTGGCGCGGTGATTATTACCCTGGTGGCGATTACTGTGCTTTGACAGATTGTCGGAGCTGGCTCCTGGTGGGCGATACCCCTTTCAAAAACTCACGTGCAGCGGCAATTTTCAGGCACTTCTTTCGAAGAGAGGAAAGCCGTACCTGAAAATGAGCCTGCACTGTAAATACATCCCTGTACGCTCGGATGATTCCGCGACGGCGTCGGCTCCTAATTACGACACTACGTGTCTTTCATCACGTCGCCTTTGGCCTGCTTCCCTGAATCATACGGTTTTCGAAAGGGGTATCGCCCACCAGCAGCCCTAAACGTTGGTGTATTTCCCAAGCATCATTCACAGAGGTTTGTGTAATCGCCTTGGTTTGAAAACACCGCTGTCAGGAAAGCCGTCAAATCTCGCACTCACGCTCAAGCCACGTTGGGGGATGCCTTTCAGAAAACGTATGCGGCAGGGAAGCCGCATCCGAGTCTACAGGGATGTATTAACGACGTTTTTCTGAAAGGCATCCCCCATCGTGGTCCTTGAACAGATTGAAGTAACCTCTTCGCACTGAAGCCAAACTCGGATGGTCAAACTTTTTGGAGAGAGGCCCTGGTTACAGATCGGCCGGTCGGGTTATGCATGCATCTTGTCGCCAGCCTCGATGAACCTGATCCTGTTTCACCTATACTCCCAACAGTTTCGGATGAACAGGCAAAAGCAATGAAATCTATCCACTCAATTGTTGCCATCGCGTTGCTGGCACAAGGCAGCATTGGTAGCGCTTCCGATGATCCCATTCAGCAGGCACTGGAATCACCCAATCGACTGGAAGTTGATCTCGCCAGGGATCCGAACCGTCACCCGGACGAGGTGCTGGCGTTTTTCGGAATCAAGCCCGGCATGCACGTTCTCGATCTGTTCTCTGGCGGAGGCTATTACACCACCATCGTCAGTGACATCGTTGGAGATGAAGGCAGTGTGACCGCCCATAACAACCAGGCTTACCTTGTTTTTGCAAACGACGAGCTGGAGCAACGTGCTGGAAAAGGAGAGGCCTCAAATATCACCCGTCTGAACAGCGAAGCCGGCGATCTGAAACTGGATGAAGGGAAGTATGACGCAGCGCTGGCGATATTGACCTGGCACGACTTTTACTATGTTGATCCTGACATTGGATGGGGAAAAATTGACTCAGGGTTCATGGTTGAGACTCTTTGTCATGCGCTGAAGCCCGGCGCAGTGCTGGGAATCGTTGATCACG
>Ga0209939_1000124_pt1 | contig 12963 bp, 11 predicted proteins | sample SalPon2A_A_D1_MG_FD_185714 | JGI IMG/M metagenome (GOLD analysis project Ga0209939, IMG submission 185714) | Soil microbial communities from South San Francisco under conditions of wetland restoration - Salt Pond MetaG R2A_A_D1_MG (SPAdes)... | ecosystem: Environmental > Terrestrial > Soil >...
CGCGCCCGTCGACCTCGCCCCGCCCGGTCACCACGCCGTCGGCGGGAAGGTCTCCGGCGAGGGCGTGCGCATACCGTCCGTCCTCCACGAACGTCCCGGGGTCCATGAGCAGGTCGATGCGCTCGCGGACCGCGAGCTTGCCCTGCGCCTCCAGCTTGGCACGCCCCCGTGCGCTGGGCTGGCCGGTCGCGCGGTACGCCGCGGACAGTCGCTCGCGCAGCTCGTGGACGCGTGGGTCCGCCGTGTGGGCGCCTCCAGCGGCGGCGCTCGGTTGCTCGGGAGTGCTCATGCCGGAAGCCCCAGCCCGCGGGCGATGAGCATCCGCTGCACCTCCGACGTGCCTTCCCCGATCTCGAGGATCTTGGCGTCGCGGTAGAAGCGGGCGACCGGGTACTCCTCCATGAACCCGTTGCCCCCGAACACCTGGGTGGCGATGCGGGTGGCGTCCATCGCGGCCTCGGTGGAGTGCAGCTTCGCGATGGCCGCGGCCTGCTTGACCTCCCCCGCCCCGCGGCGACCGGCCTCGTGCTCGTCCTTCAACCAGGCCGCCTTGTAGGTGAGCAACCGCGCGGACTCCACCATCACGGCAAGGTCCGCCACCTGGAAGCTGATGCCCTGGTTGGCCCCGATCGGCCGCCCGAAGGCCATCCGCTGCTTGCTGTACGCCGTCGCCTCCTCGAGCATCCGCTGTGCACACCCGACCGCGAGCGCGGAGATCGCGATCCTGCCGTCGTCGAGAGTCTTGAGGAACTGCTTGAATCCGTGTCCGCGCTGGCCGAGCAGGTTGCTCTCGGGGACCTCGACGTCTTCGAAGGTCAGGCCGTGGGTGTCGCTGATATGCCAGCCGAGCTTGCGGTAGGCCGGCTCCACGGTGAGCCCCGGGCTGTCGCTGGGCACCAGGATCGCGCTGATCTCGGGCGTACCGTCCGGACGGCGCCCCGTCCGGGCGGTGACCGTGACCACGGAGGTGATCTCAGTCCCGGAGTTGGTGATGAACGCCTTCGAGCCGTTCAGGGTCCACCGCCCCTGCGACAGCCCGGCGCGCGTCCGGGTGCCGGCAGCGTCAGAGCCGGCATCCGGCTCGGTGAGTCCGAAACCGGCCAGCCGGCGACCGGCCACGAGGTCGGGCAGCCAGCGCTCCCTCTGCTCCGTGGTGCCGTAGGTGAGGATCGGGTTGATCCCCAGCCCGACGCCGGCCGAGAGTGTGATGCCCACCGACTGGTCCACCCGGCCGAGCTCCTCGATGGCCACGCACAGGTAGGTGAAGCCGCCCTCCTCGAGGCCGGCCCCGCCGAACTCCTCGGGAGCGTTCAGCCCGAACAGCCCCAGCTCACCCATGGCCGGCACCAGCTCGGTCGGGAAGTGCGCCCGGCGGTCCCAGTCGGCCACGTAGGGCTCGATCCGTGCCGCGGCGAAGTCGCGCACCAGATGTCGGAAGTCGAGATGGTCGTGGCTGAGCTCGAACATCACCGTGCCCACCTCTCTGTGGTTCGGAGGGACATGCCACTTGACGTTGACGTAAACGTAAAGCAAGATCGCGAGCATGACAAGCCAGGACTCGTGGACGATCGCCGAGATGGCCGACGACTTCGAAGTCACCCACCGCGCGCTTCGGCACTATGAGCATCTCGGGCTGCTGAGCCCCGAGCGGATCGGTGGGGGCGGAGCCGTCCGGCGTTACCGACGCCGTGACCGGACCCGTCTGGCTCTGATCCTGCGCGGGCGACGCCTCGGCTTCCCACTGGAAGAGATCGGCACCATCATCGACATGTACGACGAGCAGCCCGGGGAGACCGGTCAGCTGCAGTACCTGCTGTCCCAGATCGGTGACCGTCGCGCCGACCTGCAGCGTCGCGCGGCCGACATCCGCAAGTCACTGGCCGAGCTCGACGAGCTCGAGGAGCGTTGCCGCCGCGACCTCCGGCGGCGCCACTAGAGCGGCCGGGCACCACCGGCGATGGCCGTGGTGAGCCAGCGAGGACAACCTCTCTCAGCACGCCTGGAACGCCTCCCAGCCTGCCAGGGCGCGTAGTAGGTTGACCGCATGCCGATCCAGAAGGTGCTCATTGCCAACCGCGGCGAGATCGCGGTCCGCGTGGCACGAGCCTGCGCCGACGCCGGCATCCAGTCGGTGGCCGTGTACGCCGACCCCGACCGGGACGCTCTGCACGTCAAGGTCGCGGACGAGGCCTACGGGCTGGGCGGGAGCACCCCCGGCGACTCCTATCTGGACCAGGACGCCGTCCTCGAGGCCGCGCGCAAGTCCGGGGCGGACGCCATCCACCCGGGGTACGGCTTTCTCTCCGAGAACGCCACGTTCGCCCAGGCCGTGACCGACGCCGGGCTGGTGTGGATCGGGCCCCCCTCGGAGGCCATCGACGCCCTGGGCGACAAGGTCAAGGCCCGCCACATCGCCACCGAGGCCGGCGCCCCCCTGGTCCCGGGCACACAGGACCCGGTGCCCGACTCGGACGCCGTCCTGGCGTTCGCCCAGGAGCACGGTCTCCCCGTGGCGATCAAGGCGGCCTACGGCGGCGGAGGCCGCGGGATGCGCGTAGCCCGCACCGAGGAGGAGATCCCGGACATGTTCGACGCCGCCGTCCGTGAGGCCGAAGGCGCCTTCGGTCGCGGCGAGTCCTTCGTCGAGCGCTACCTGGACCGTCCCCGCCACGTGGAGACGCAGTGCCTGGCGGACACCCACGGCAACGTCGCCGTCGTCTCGACCCGCGACTGCTCGCTGCAGCGTCGGCACCAGAAGCTGGTCGAGGAGGCTCCGGCCCCCTTCCTGACCCAGCAGCAGGTCGACGAGCTGGTCACGGCCTCGGAGAACATCCTGCTCGCGGCGAAGTACGTCGGGGCAGGCACCGTGGAGTTCCTCGTCGGTGACGACGGCACCATCTCCTTCCTCGAGGTCAACACCCGCCTGCAGGTCGAGCATCCGGTCTCCGAGGAGATCACCGGCGTCGACCTCGTCCGCGAGCAGCTCCGGATCGCCGACGGGGAGGAGCTGACCTTCACCTCGCTCCCCCGGGCGCGCGGGCACAGCATCGAGTTCCGCATCAACGGCGAGGATCCCGGGCGGGACTTCCTGCCCTCGCCCGGCACGGTGATGACCTATCGCACCCCGAGCGGGCCGGGTGTGCGGGTCGACTCCGGAGTCGAGCAGGGTGACGTCATCTCCGGCGCGTTCGACTCCATGCTGGCCAAGCTGGTCGTCACCGGGGCCGACCGCCGCCAGGCGCTTGCCCGCGCGCGCCGCGCCCTGGGCGAGTTCGAGGTGGCCGGGATGCCGACCGCCTTGACCTTCCACCGGGTCGTGGTGGACGACCCGGCCTTCGCTCCCGAGGGCGAGGAGCCCTTCTCGGTGCATACGCGGTGGATCGAGACCGAGTTCGACAACACCATCGAGGCCTACTCCGGGCCCACTGCGGACGCCGAGGAGGAGAAGGCGCAGCGCACCGAGATGGTCGTCGAGGTCGACGGCCGGCGACTGGCGGTCTCCCTGCCCGGCGGGCTCTCCGTGGGCGCTGATGGCGGCGGCCACCAGAACAAGGCCCCGCGGCGCACCCGGCGAGCCTCAGGTGGCCAGGCAGCCTCGGGGGACTCGGTGACCGCGCCGATGCAGGGCACGGTGGTCAAGGTGGTCGTCTCCGAGGGCGAGGAGGTCTCCGAGGGCGACACGGTCGTGGTGATCGAGGCGATGAAGATGGAGCAGCCGATCAAGGCGCACAAGTCGGGAACGGTGAGCTCCCTGAAGGCCGAAGTCGGACAGACCGTCACCAACGGGGCCGTCATCTGCGACATCGGGGGCTGAGCCAGGACGCGCCCGGGCCGGGGCCGGGGCCGGTGTCGGCTACTCGGCCACCGAGTGCAGCTGTCGGGCGGCCTCGGAGACCGACCCGGTCATCGACGGGTAGACGGTGGCGGTCGCCGCGAACTGGTCCACGTTGAGCCGGGTCGAGACGGCCAGTGCGATGGGGAAGATCAGCTCGCTGGCTCGGGGGGCGACCACCACACCTCCGAGGATGGTGTCGCTCCCCCGACGCGCGAAGAGCTTGACGAACCCGTCCCGCAGGTTCTGCATCTTGGCGCGAGGGTTCTTCGTCAACGGCAGCATGACCACCCGGGCGTCCACCCGCCCCTCGTCGACGTCCTGCTGGGAGACCCCTACCGTGGCGATCTCGGGGTCGGTGAAGATGTTGGAGCTCACTCGTCGCAGCGACAGGGGCGCCACCGCGTCGCCGAGGGCGTGGGCGATGGCGATCCGACCCTGCATGGCCGCGACCGAAGCCAGCGGCAGCATGCCGGTGCAGTCTCCGGCGGCGTAGATCCCGGGCACGCTGGTCCGAGAGACCCGGTCCACCTCGATGTGCCCCGACTCGGTCAGCCCCACCCCCACTTCACGCAGGCCGATGTCCTGCGTGTTCGGCAACGAACCGACGGCCAGGAGCGCGTGGCTGCCCCGCACCGTGCGACCGTCCTGCAGCGTGACGACGACCCCGTCGCGGTCGGTGCCGTGCGACTCCCGGACGCGCTCGACCGAAGCCGCCCGGGAGCGGTTCAGCACCTGCATCCCGCGGCGGCGGAAGACCTCCTCCAGCAGGTTGGCCGCGTCCACGTCCTGCCCCGGCAGAACCCTCTCGCGGGAGGACACCAAGGTGACGTCGCAGCCCAGGCCCAGGTAGGCGTGCGCGAACTCGACCCCGGTCACGCCGGAGCCGATCACGACCAGGTGTTCGGGAAGCTCGGTCAGGGCATAGATCTGCTGCCAGGTCAGGATGCGCTCGCCGTCGGGCACGGCCGAGTCCAGCACGCGTGGCCGAGCCCCGGTGGCGAGCAGGATGACGTCGGCGTCCACCGTCCGCTCACCCACCTGCACCGTCCGCCGGTCGCGGACCACCGCCTGGCCGGTGACCAGATCGACGCCGGCCTGCTCCAACCGCTCGATGATGTCCGCGCTCTGCGCGGAGGCGAGGTTCATCACCCGGCGGTTGATGTCGTCCAGATGCGCGGTCACCCCCTGGTCCTGCGGGGCACCGTCGAACTGCACGCCGATCCGTGCCGCGGCGGAGAAGCGGTCCATGAAGTCGGCGGTGGCGATGAGCGCCTTACTGGGGACGCAGTCGGTGAGCACCGCGGCCCCACCCACCTGCTCGCTCTCCACCAGGTGGACCCTGCTGCCGAGGTGGGCGGCGGTGAGCGCCGCCTCGTAGCCACCGGGGCCGCCGCCGATGATGGTCACGGACTGCCGCGGGGTGCTCATGGCCCCATCCAACCACCCGGCTTTTCACTAGGCTGGGCCGATGAGCGACGACAGCACACTGCACCTGGACGATCCGACCACGGACCCGAACGAGGTCGCCGCCCAGGCGGCCACCGCCATCGCGGACGGCACCGGCACGCCGCGCCACGACATCGCGCTCGTTCTGGGCAGCGGATGGGCCGGCGCCGCCGATCTCATCGGTGAGACGGTCGGCACGGTGGAGAACACCGACGTGCCCGGCTTCGGCGCCGTCGCGGTGGCCGGACACCGGGGCACCATCTCTTCGGTGGCGATCGGCGACAGCGACGTGCGGGCCCTGGTCTTCGGCACGCGGACTCACTTCTACGAGGGCCGCGGAGTACGAGCGGTGGTCCACGGGGTACGGACCGCGGCGGCGGCCGGCTGCCGCGCGGTCGTCTTCACCAACGGCTGCGGTGGAGTGCGTACCGACTGGGACCCCGGGACACCAGTGCTCATCCGTGACCATCTCAACCTCACCGGCACCTCACCGATCGAGGGCGCGAACTTCGTGGACCTGACGGACCTCTACAGCCCACGGCTGCGCGGCCTGGCCCGCGAGGTGGACCCGAGCCTGGACGAGGGCGTCTACGCCCAGTTCCGCGGCCCGCACTACGAGACCCCAGCCGAGGTGGCCATGGCCCGCACCATGGGAGCCGACCTCATCGGGATGTCGACGGCGTTGGAGGCCATCGCTGCCCGGCAGGCCGGCATGGAGGTCCTCGCGGTCTCTCTGGTCACCAACCTGGCGGCCGGGATCAGTGCGCAGCCGCTGTCGCACGAGGAGGTCACCGAGGCCGGCAAGGCAGCCTCCGGGCGGTGCAGCCAGCTGCTGGCCCGCATCGTGGAGCGCATCTGATGTCGGGCCACGGGAGCGAGGAGATGCTCGCCCGCGCCCGGGCGTGGCGGGACGACGACCCGGACGAGACCACTCGCGCCGAGCTGGAGGAGCTGCTGGCCCGCGTCGACCGCGGCTCCCCGCCCGCCGGCGACTCCGGCGAGGCCGACCCCGATGCCGCATACACCGAGCTCGCCGACCGTTTCTCGGGCCCGCTCGCCTTCGGCACGGCCGGGCTACGCGGGGCCCTGGGCGCTGGGCCCGCCCGGATGAACCGGGCGGTGGTCATCCGGGCCGCCGCCGGGCTCACCGCCTACCTACAGCAGGAGCGGCGGACCGCGGCCCCGCGGGTCGTCATCGGCTTCGACGCGCGCACGAACTCGGAGACCTTCGCCGCCGACACGGCCGCGGTCGTGACGGGGGCCGGAGGAACGGCGATGCTGCTGCCGCGCCCGCTGCCCACGCCCGTGTTGGCCTTCGCCATCGGGCACCTGGGCGCCGATGCCGGAGTGATGGTCACGGCCAGCCACAACCCGGCGAACGACAACGGCTACAAGGTCTACCTCGGCGACGGGTCCCAGATCGTGCCCCCGGCCGACGAGAGGATCGCCGCCCACCTGGAGCGGGTCGAGCGTGTCCGCGACGTCCCCCGCTCCGACGAGGGCTGGACCCGGCTCGGCGAGGAGGTGCTGGAGGCATACCTCGACAGTGTCGTCGCCGTGGTCGACCCGCACACCAGCCGTGAGATCTCACTGGTGCATACGGCCCTCCACGGGGTGGGCGCCGAGGTCATCCGCAGTGCCTTCGAGCGTGCGGGTTTCGCGGCGCCCGTCCCGGTCGAGGAGCAGCAGGAGCCCGACCCCGCGTTCAGCACCGTCACCTTTCCCAACCCGGAGGAGGCCGGGGCCATGGACGCCGCCTTCCGCCTCGCCGGAACCACCCACCCCGATGCCGTCATCGCCAACGACCCGGACGCCGACCGCTGCGCCGTGGCGGTCCCCCACGCGCAGGGGTGGCGCATGCTGCGAGGCGACGAGGTCGGCGCTCTGCTGGGTCAGCACCTCATCCAGCGGGGCATCGACCCCGAAGGCGAGCGCACGGTCCTGGCCCGCTCGATCGTGTCGTCACGGCTGCTGGGGGCGATGGCCAACCGGGCCGGACTCCCCGCGATGGAGACGCTCACCGGGTTCAAGTGGATCGGGCGCGTGCCCGGTCTGGCGTTCGGCTACGAGGAGGCCCTCGGCTACTGCGTCGACCCGGCCCGGGTGCCCGACAAGGACGGCGTGAGCGCCGCGTTGCTCATGGCCGAGCTGCTGGCGGGCCTGCGCGCCGAGAGCCGCACCGTCGACGACCTGCTCGACGAGCTCGCGTGCGCACACGGTGTCCACGCGACCGACGCCTTCTCGGTTCGCGTCTCGGACGTCTCCCAGATCGCTGCGATCCTGCAGCGGCTGATCGATGCCCCACCCGAGCGGATCGGCGGGGTACCGGTGCGCTCGGTCGAGGACCTCCAGGACCCCGACGACGACCTCCCCGGCACCCCGGGTCTGCGCTTCTACCTCCAGGACGACACCCGGGTGATCGTGCGTCCCAGCGGCACTGAACCCAAGCTCAAGGTGTATGTCGAGGCGATCGTGGGGCTCAGCTCGCCCGACGAGCTGCCCGACGCCAGGGCGCAGGCGCGTCGGCGCCTGGACGCCGTGGTGGACACGATGCACGAGCTCACCTCCGTGGGCTGAGCACCCGTGGTCACGCGCTCTCAGCCGCGATCGCCAGCGCCAGCAGGGCGGTGGAGGCGGCCAGCGGCACGACCGCGGCTGGGGCCCACTGCAGGTCGGCCCGCGCCTGCGGCTGCGGGGCTCCGCCACCCATCTGCCAGCGCTGGAAGGCCCGCTCGGTGTCCCCGGCCACGACCTGCGCGGTCGTCCCCGGGCGGGCTCTGGCCCGCGAGGTGGTCTCGGCGAAGTCGTCGAAGGCCCGCCGAGCGGAGAACTCGCGCTGCTTGGGCACGGCCCACGAGCTGTAGGTACGCCCGGTGGTGTCGGTCAGCTCCAACGCCCACCGGGAACCGACCGCGGCCAGACGCTCGAACGGCACGACGACGTCCCGCAGGATGTTGCGTTGGGTGACCGAGTCGGCACGCAGCTCCACCCGGGGGCGGAGCAGCAGCACCCAGACGAGTGCGATGACGAAGAGCACGACGGCCACCGGAAAAAGCACGTTGCGGCCGAGCGAGAGCTCGCCACGCACCACGACGAAGCCCACCAACGAAGCGGTGGACACCACCGTCCACCCCAGGAGACGGGCGGGAAGGGTGCGGTAGACGCCCAGGAGCGCCGTCTGCGCATCGTCCCCCGCCGCCTGCGCGGCCCCGCCGGGCGTGCTCACTCCAGCGAGTCTAGGGCCACCTCGCACGGGGCGGCAGGGACCCGGGGTTCGTCCGCCCGCCCCCGGCCCGGGTATCGTCCATGGCCACAGACGCACCGGGGGTGAGGAGCATGAGCGAGAGTCGCGGTGCGCCGACGCCGGCCTGGCAACCGCCCACGTCCGACCCGCCAGGGTCCTCGCCGAAGCCGGAAGCATCCTGGCCCGCGGGTCCCGCCCCAGGCTCGGAACCACCAGCGGCGCCGCCACCCGGTTCCACTCCCTCGCCGGCGGCCGCGGGCGGCTCCGGCCAGCCCGGCCCGGGGCACCCTCCTGGTCAGCCGCCCTCCTGGCAGCAGGTCGCGCCGGAGGAGGCTGCGCGCATGTACCAGCCGGGAGTCGTGCCCTTGCGACCGCTCAGCCTCGGCGACATCTTCGGTGGAGCTGTCAACACCATCCGGCGCAATCCGGAGGCCACCATGGGCATGGCCGTGGTGGTGCTCGCTGCCTTCCTGCTGCCCTCTCTGGTGCTCTCCTACGGTGTGCAGCTGGTTCCGGGGATCGGCGGTGAGCTCGCCGGCTTCATCGGAGTGCTCATCCCCTCTCTCGTGGCCGCCGTGGCCACCGTGTTGCTCACCGGCTTCGTCCTCTACGTGGTCAGCGAAGCGGCACTGGGCGACAAGGTCGGGCTCGGTCAGACGTGGACCCAGGTGCGCGCTCGGCTCCTGCCGCTGATCGCCGGCACCCTGCTGACCAGTGTGCTGGTGAGCGCGCCTCTGGTGGCGGGAGCCGGCGCCCTCATCGCTGCGATCGCGGTCGGCGAGACCGCGGTGGTGGTCATCGCCGTCCTTGCCTTCATCGTCTCCTTCGTGGCCATGCTCTGGCTCGCCGTCCGGCTCATCCTGACCCCGGCCCCGATCGTGCTCGAGCGAGTCGGACCGTTGCGCGGGATCACCCGGTCCTGGGCTCTGAGCCGGGGCAGGCAGTTCTGGCGGCTGCTGGGCATCACAGTGCTCGCCCAGCTCCTCGCCGGCATCGTGGGATCCGTCGTGTCCACCCCCTTGCAGGCGCTGATCAGCTTCGGCGGTGCCACGATCTTCACCGACGAGTCGAGCCTGCTGACGGTGATGGTCTTCGGCCAGCACCTGGCCCAGTTCGCCGTGGGCGTCGTGGTCACTCCCTTCACCGCCGGGGTCACCGCGCTGCTCTACCTCGACCAGCGGATGCGACGCGAGGGCCTGGACATCGCCATGCAGCAAGCCGCCTCGACGCGGACCGCACGACGTCATCGCCGGTGACCTCAGACCCCTCGCAGCCGGGTGAGCAGGAGAGCCGTCGCCTGCTCACCGAGGAGCTGTCCCGTCCCGAGTACAACCGGCCGGAGGACCTGCTCGACCGCCTCCTGTCGTGGCTCCTCGAGCAGCTCGACCGTCTGCTGCAGGTGCTTCCGGGTTCCGGCGGGCTCGCTTCGATCCTCATCGGCGCCGTCGTCGTGATCGCCGTGGCAGCCTGCGTCCTCGCGATGCGGGGTCGGCTGCGCTCCTCGGCCCTGGGCCCCCAGAGTCCGGGAGCGGTGTTGGAGGAGACCCATCTGAGCGGCCGCGACTACCGGCAGCGCGCAGCCCGCGCCGCCGAGAGGGGCGACTGGGACACCGTGCTCCTGGACTCCTACCGCGCGCTGACGACCGCGGCCGGCGAACGGACCTTGCTCGACGACGCCCCGACCCGCACCGCCCACGAGGTGGCCCTGCATCTGGGCCGGGTGTTCCCCGACCACCGGCTTTCCCTGCTCCAGGCGGCGGAAGGGTTCGACCGGGTGCGCTACGGAGGCAGGTCCTGTTCCCCCGCGGAGGCTGTGGCGGTGCGTGAGCTGGACGCCACCGTGATGCAGGCTCGTCCGGCACGCGCCGGGTCGGCGTCGTGAGCGCGCCCCGCACGTCTGCCCCGGCCGGGCGCGAGGCCCACGGTGCCGCGGGCGGCGACGCGGGCGGTCGACCTCGGCGCGCCCCCCGCTGGGTCACCTGGGGGCTGGTCGTGCTGGGGTTGAGCGCGGTCATGACGGTTCTCGTGGGGCAGTCCGGGTCCAGCACCCGCCCGCTGGACCCGGACAACCCCGAGGGTGAGGGGATGCAGGCGCTGGCGCGCGTGCTGGACCAGCGGGGTGTGCAGGTGGACGTGGTCCGCGGCGTCGACAACCTGCCGGAGGGGTCGGCGGCCGGGGCCACGGTCCTGGTGGCCGGCACCGGGCTGCTCTCCGCGGACTCAGGGGAGGAGGTGTTGGCGTATGCCCGGCCAGCGTCCTCACTGGTCGTGCTGTCCCCCGCCGACAACCTCCGCGGCACCCTGGAGATCGGGGTGGAGGTCACCGACCGGCTCACGACCACCTCCATGTCGCCGGAGTGCGACCTCGGCCTGTGGAACGCCGACGAACGGGTGAGCCGAGCAGACCGACGTCTGCGCGTCGATGAGGATGTACCGAGGGACGAAGCGGTCACCTGTCTGCCGCCCTCGCCGGGATTCAACGCCGGAGGGGCGCGCGAAGGCCACCTGGTGGAGTTCGCAGCCACCCCGGACAGCCCTCGCATCGTCGTCGCCGGGCTGGGTAGCGCCCTGACCAACGAGCACATCGCCGCCGACGCCAACGCGGCTACGGGGCTGCGTCTGCTCGGGCAGTCCGGTCGACTGGTCTGGGTCATCCCGACCGTCGCCGACGCGGGCGAGATACCCCCTCAGGGCCTCTTCGACGTCCTGCCCGACCCGCTCCTGCCGAGCATGGTCGTCATCGTGGTCGCTCTCGTGGTCTGGTCGCTGGTGCGCGGACGTCGCCTCGGGCCGGTCAGCACCGAGTCGCTGCCCGTGGTCGTCCGTGCGATCGAGACCACCACCAGCCGGGGACGGCTGTACCAGGAGGCGCAAGACCGTCGCCGCGCGCTCGCCTCGCTGCAGCTGTCCGCCCGGCAGCGGCTGACCCGCCGACTGGGGCTACCGGCCGGGACCGCCTCGGAGGACGACGTCGTGGCCGAGGTCAGCTCGGTGTCCGGTCGCAGCCAGCACGAGGTCCGCCGCTTGCTGCTGGACCCGACGGCCGACGACGACGACACACTGGTGCGGACCGCGCGCGAGGTGCGGTCCCTGGAGGAAGGGTTGGGCGCGAGATGAGCACCGACGACGGCACCACCACGCAGGGCAGCGCAGGCTCCGGCCCCTCCGGGCCCGCCCGCCCCGAGTCCGCTCGCGAGGCGCTGCACCGGGTGAAGGTCGAGGTGGGCAAGGCGGTGGTGGGTCAGGACGCCGCCGTGACGGGACTGATCGTCGCGCTGCTGGCCCGCGGTCACATCCTGCTCGAAGGGGTGCCGGGCGTAGCCAAGACCCTGATGGTGCGCAGCTTCGCCACGGCGCTGAACATCGACACCTCCCGCGTGCAGTTCACCCCCGACCTCATGCCCGGCGACGTCACGGGCTCGCTGGTGTACAGCTCCCGCGCCAGCGACTTCGAGTTCCGGCCCGGTCCGGTGTTCACCAACCTGTTGCTCGCCGACGAGATCAACCGCACCCCACCGAAGACCCAGTCAGCCCTGCTGGAGGCCATGGAGGAACGGCAGGTCACGGTGGACGGGACCGCGCGCCGCCTGGCCGACCCGTTCCTGGTGGCGGCCACCCAGAACCCGGTCGAGTACGAGGGCACCTACCCGCTGCCCGAGGCGCAGCTCGACCGTTTCCTGCTCAAGGTGGTGTTGCCGTTGCCGCCCCGCGCCGACGAGGTGGAGGTCCTCACGCGCCACGCCGACGGTTTCGACCCTCGTGACCTGGCACGGGCGGGGGTCCGCCCGGTAGCGGGGCCCGAGGATCTGGCAGCCGGATCGAGGGCGGTAGGCGACGTCGAGGTATCCCCGGAGGTGACCGGCTACATCGTCGACATCGCCCGGGCCACCCGCTCCTCACCCTCGCTGCAGCTCGGGGTGAGCCCCCGCGGCGCCACCGCCCTGCTCGCCACCTCACGTGCATGGGCGTGGCTGAACGGCCGCGACTTCGTCACGCCGGACGACGTGAAGGCCCTCGCGCCGGGCACCCTCACCCACCGGCTCTCGATGCGGCCGGAGGCCGAGCTCGAGGGCGTCTCTGTGCGCTCGGTGCTGGAAAGCGCGATGAGCTCCGTGCCGGTGCCACGCTGAGCTGCCGATGGTGATCCGCCCGCTCAGCGCGGTCGCGGTGCTGCTCGGCATCGTTCCGGTCGCGATCTGGCCCGGCGCTGCCACCGTGTGGTGGTGGTTGCTGACCGTCGCTGTGGTGATCGGCGCCGACCTGCTGCTGACGCCTGCCACCTCCACGGTCCGCGTGGAGCGCGAGCTGCTCGGCGACAGTGCGGTGCGCCACGGCGACGGGAAGGTCATGCTGTCGGTGCGCCTCGGTGAGAGCACACAGACCTCACTGCTGGTCTCCAACCCCACTCGGCGCCGCGTGCGCGGTGTCCTGCGTGACG
>Ga0209939_1000125_pt1 | contig 12911 bp, 12 predicted proteins | sample SalPon2A_A_D1_MG_FD_185714 | JGI IMG/M metagenome (GOLD analysis project Ga0209939, IMG submission 185714) | Soil microbial communities from South San Francisco under conditions of wetland restoration - Salt Pond MetaG R2A_A_D1_MG (SPAdes)... | ecosystem: Environmental > Terrestrial > Soil >...
TCTTCTGGATTGGCGGTCTCACACTCAAACTCTGCCAACACTTCCCTGGCTTTCTTGTCTGATTCAAGCATCAAATCGCTCATGATAGGTCTGAGTTCAGAAACTCGTGCTACTGGTAAATGCAAACAATAAGAACTGCGTTGAAAGAATTTCGGGCCGCCTGTCTTTGCTGACCTCAAATTATTTTCAACCGTCTCTAGCAATAGGGTAATCGTGTGTAAACCCACATCAAGCATTCCTGACTCGTCATTCGAAATGAACGGGTAAAAGTTATTTGTCACGAGCCGTATGCTTCGGTTACTTTGATCTATCTCTGCAGTACCACCTTTAACCAAACGAGCCAAAATTGACTGATTTGTTACACCTCTTGATGTAGTTGCAAGAGCCACTAATTTTGGAAACCCCTTTTTTGAATCTTCAAGCAAGAGCTCTCTCGGCTCTCCAGTTGACATGTCTGCAAACTGGGGGTGCGATGTCCACAGCCTGATAACTTGACCTTCAATCGTTAAACCGTGCAAAAACTCCTCATCTTCATGTGAGGGAATGCTGTACCCACTACTGTTCATAAGCTTGTTAATCGTCCGGGTATCCAACCCCGTCAATAAAGCAAGTTGTGTGAGCTTTATTCGATTCTTGGGATTCTCGTCTTTTAGTTTTTTCTCTGATTCTTGAACATAAATTTTGCGCACAAGTCCTACAAAGCTTGTGAGTGTGATTCTTCCCACCAAGATACGAATTAAGGGTCGTAACAATTGCTCAAGGGAGCGAGTAAGCAATGCACCTTGTGACATTGAGTTGTTGCTTGTCTTGGCCACAAAAAATCCTCTGTGTTGCCGATGGTTTTTAACTGAATTGACGAGATTTAGGAGTGATTTGGTATGTTAACTGATGACACAAAGCAATTCCCGGATATTGACATATATGTTGGTTTTTTCCATCTATGTCGATTTTCCAAAAATCTCAACCATTGAATAATTACAACTTTGTAGCACCCCAAAACTGTCGGTGAATTCAGATCCTCCATATCAAGAGTTGACGTTTATATTTGTGATTTCTGTTCTTCTATTTTCAGGCGCTCTCTGCATGCAGACCTTGCCGCAAGAACAACCCCAAAACCCACCCCAAATTTGACCCAGATCAGGTTCTTTTATAGGCAAATATCTAAAATATTATCTGTTCGTTAATTCAAAGGAAAGTTCAATGAAAACAATAGGTTTTCCGATATGGAAGGGGCTTGCTATTGCGGTTGTAATGTCAGTCAGCAGCCAGGCAATTGCATTTGAAAAAGGTGATTCGCTGATACGCTTTGGTGCGTCAATTGTTTCCCCAAAATCTGACAATCATTCTGTCGTTGATGTAGACGACGGAACCTCACTGACATTCACTTATTCCTACTTCATGACGGCCAATTGGAGTGTTGAAGTACTCGCAGCATGGCCTTTTGATCATGATATCGACTTGATTGGTGGGGAAAAAGTCGCTGACACGGATCATCTACCACCAACTGTCAGCTTAAATTATCACTTCCTGAGTGACGGTGGATTCCAGCCATACCTTGGAGTGGGCATCAACTACACGACTTTCTTCAGCACAGACACAACCGGCGCCCTTGCAGGAACGGACCTCGATCTTGATGACAGCTGGGGGTTGGCATACCAATTGGGCGCTGATATTCCAATCAATGAAAAATGGCTGGTCAACCTGAACGTCAGGTACATTGATATCGAAACAGATGCCACGTTAGATGGTACTGAACTTGGAACCGTCGAAATTGATCCCTGGGTGTATGGCATTCACCTTGGATTCAAGTTCTGAAAACCCAGGCATAAAGATACTAACCGGCGGTAGTGCAATCTGGCATCACCGCCTGGTTCGTATTAAGGGAATTAAAAGACGAAGTACAGTTCGTCTTTTTTCCTAGCCAGGAGGCCAGGTAAGGGGCCTTCCCCCCAGCAAGTGCAGGTGAATATGAAATACGGTTTGCCCTGCCCCTTCATTGCAATTCATGACCACCCGAAAACCTTCCTGATCGACACCGTGATCCCGGGCAATTTTTCGTGCCACGTTGATCAGCTTGCCAAGTAGCGCCTCGTCTTCGTCTTCGACATCGTTCAGGGTTCGGATGTGCTTTTTTGGGATGACCAACACATGCAACGGCGCTTGCGGGCTGATATCTCTGAACGCCAGCACATCATCATCCTCAAAAACGATATCTGCTGGTATTTCTCTTTCTATAATTTTCAGGAACAGGTCTTCGGACATGTTGGGGCCTCTTATACTGGCGTCGATTGGCTCTTCTGAATCATACTAGCGCACCTGTAATCCAAACAATCGACGCCAAACGTCTGCACGCACATAAAATGGATATGAAATAGTGCCAATTTACGAATACCTGGTAGACAAACCACCCGGCTGTGAAGTGTGCGAGGCTGGTTTTGAGGTGCTGCTCAAAATCAGTGATGCCCGGCTTGAGGTGTGTCCTGAATGCCAAAGTCCCGTTCGCCGGGTCCTCTCGGCGCCCAACCTGACCAGGTCTTCACCTTCGCTTGATCCGAAAAACATTGAGAAACACGGGTTTACCCAGTACCGAAAATCCGGAAAAGGCACTTATGAGAAAACTGCCGGCAGTGGTCCGAGAACCATCACCAGGGATGCCCTGGAGGACTGATTCCGGGGTTGTGAACGCTTTGATCAGTCTTTTGTTTGTGTCAAATGCGCCAGGCTTCCGGCGTTGTCTGACCAGTTGCGACCATCAAATTCACTGATCTGTAGTTCACAGTCCGGTGGAATGTCCAGGCAGCGAACGTTCAAACTGTATCCGTCCGGATTCGATCTGGGGACGTAGAAAGACTTAATGCCGCAGTTGGAGCAGAAAAAATGACGGGCGATACCTGATTTGAACTGGTATTCAGCAAGAATATCGCTGCCAGATTGCAGCTCGAAATGATCGCCCGGAACAATCAGGTGCTGGTAACCACACATTGAACACATTGAGCAATTGCAAACCTGCACCTCGGAATTCGGATCGATTTTCGCCTTGAAACTCACCTGGCCACAATGACAACTTCCGGAGACTGTAATTAAACTCATTCTCTATTTTCTCACCTTGCTTCCACGCAATTGTCTGCACGCAGACCATAGTTGATACATATCCAAAAAGCTCCACTTTCCGGGAACACCAGTGCCCCCGCCTTCGATATCCTGCCTGGTTCGTGCAAGCCGTATCAAGTGTGAAGTGTTCATGGCCACGAGGTGCCTGGCATTGTTTTGCAGGTTTCCATCACGGCCATCAAACTCCTTGAAAAATGTGAATTGTTCTTCCATCCATTCTGCTGCCCATTCCAACAACGAGCCGAGCACGACCGCCACGTCCTGGCTGGAATGTCCCAACGAATTGACTTGCACCTGGTGTTTCGCCTGGATGGATAAAGGCAAAAACCACCAGGGTTTATCCGGTGTTCTCAATGCTGTATCGATAAGATAAATCAGACCACTGACCGAACCACAACCTGATTGCACGCTTTCATCCTGTTCACTCGCATCAACTCCCAATTGCAAACAAACCCTGGGCGATCCGATCCTGTCACATAGCGCTTTGAGCGCCGGTTTGTCACTCAATGGTTCTGCCTGGAGCCGCTCAAGCATCGGAGCGATTAAATGATCGGTCATCTTCGTTGATGGCAGTGCCTGGTCGTTGCGGTTACGAAGCACACGAATAACCGGATGTGCGCTCACCCCGGCTCGCTCAGGCTGGAGTTCTTCCCGCCACCAGGCCAATTGCGCGAGCACAAGTGACTCTTCACTCATTTGCAGTGTTCGCTCCAACATAGCGAACAAAGCATGCAGGCCTGCTACCTGATTTCGCTGGTCGGCCGGTGCGAAAACAAAATGCATTCGAAACCAGGGGTCCAACCGGGTTGAATGATCCAGGCAGATGGCAAGGTCATCTTCCAGCGGAACACTCACGTGTATTGACCAATCGTATTCACCCGTGTCACCTGGGATTTGCCATTGTCCTGGCCATTGTCCTGGCCATTGTCCTAGCCATTGTTTTGTCTGAACCAGACAAGAAGATCACCCAGACCATGAATGGTTATCGCATCCTCAAGCAGCGAAGCATGTTCGGGTTCTTCAAAATGCGCGGCGCCATATCCATACATTGCTGCACAATTTCTTACGCCTGCTGCCCGGCCGGCCTGCAAATCACGCGGGTCATCGCCTACAAACAGAACCTGCTCCGGTTCAAGGCCGAGTTCCTCGCAAGCCAGGATGACCGGCGCGGGATGGGGCTTCATCTCCGGGGTGGTGTCACCGCAAACAACGGTTGCAATGGATTCATCAAGGCTGGCTGCTTTGAGGATCGGATGGGTCAGGTATTCGGATTTGTTGGTCACAATCCCCCAGGAAATGCCCTGCATCTGAAAATACTCAAGAAGCGGATAAGCGCCTTCATAAAGGACGGAGTTCACAAAACTGTTTTTTTCGTAGTGGGCCAGAAAAGCCATGCGCCAACGCTCGAATGTCTCAGCGTCTGCTTGCGGCATTCCTGCCTGTAACAAACTCACTGCCCCTGCTGATGCGGCACTTTCCATTTTTCTGACAGACAAGGCCTCCAACTCATGCTCGGCCCGCAGAAAATTCAGGGATCCTACAAGATCAGGGGCAGAATCAAGCAGGGTTCCGTCGAGATCAAACAAAACACCCCGGATCATCAGGTCTGACCGTGGGCCGCAGAAACCTCTTCAGCACTTTGCGTATCGACCCCAGCCAGAGGCCGCCGGGCATGCAGCAAGTAATTCATTTTCAAATGCCCGCCAACCATGACCCCATGTGAAAGCGGGTTGTAATGTATGCCCCTGATGTCCAGGACTTCCATATCTGCTGCCCGAACCCAGGCGCTAAGCTCCGATGGCCTGATGAAACGATCATATCTGTGTGTTCCACGGGGGCAGATTCGGGCAATGTGTTCTGCCCCGACAATACCCAGGGCAAAAGCCAGTGGGGTGCGATTCAGTGTAGAGAAAAAAGCCTGTCCTCCCGGCTTCAGCAGCCCGGAAATTGCTGCAACCACCGAGTCCGGATCGGGCACATGCTCCAGCATTTCCATGCAGGTTACGACATCGAATGACCCGGAGTCGCTCTGAGCCTTTTGCTCTGCTGTGGATGCCTCGTAGTTGACGTCAACACCAGACTCAAGCAGGTGCAGGCGCGCCACACCCAGAACTTTCTCAGCCACATCGATGCCTGTGACGGTTGCGCCCTTGTGAGCCAGTGCCTCAGACAATATTCCGCCACCACAGCCAACATCCAATACTGCCTTGTCCCTGACACCGGTGCGATCCAGGACATACTGCAGCCTTGCCGGATTCAGGTCATGAAGCGGCTTCATTGGCCCGTCAGGATCCCACCAGGTGGAGGCGCTCTCCTCAAATTTGCCGCGCTCTGAAGGATCGAGGTTGTGAACGGGGGTTTCTGTCATGTCACTACTTTTCCTGGTTCAGTTATTTCGCTCATGCGGAGTCGCCACGAATCTGCCGTACTGAGAATGTCTTTCTCGTTCAGTGTCAAAAGCCTCGAATCCTTCATCAGCTGCCTGCCATTAACCCACACATCTGAAAACTGGGAGCTGGAAGCGGCATATGCAATCTGGGAAACAATATTGTGCATCGGAACGGTATGAACAGCGGAAAGATCCATCGCACACAAATCCGCCTGTTTCCCAGGCTCGATCGTTCCCAGCCGGTCTTCCATTCCCAGGGCCATTGCCCCGTTTATGGTCATCATTTCCAGGGTTTGCATTGCATTGACTGCCGTGGCATCACCACTCACACCTTTGGCCAACAGTGAAGCAAAACGGGCTTCCTCAAGCAGGTCAAGGTTATTGTTGCTGGCCGCACCGTCAGTTCCGATGCACACGTTGACACCGTTATCCAGCAACTCAGTCACCGGGCAGAATCCACTGGCCAGCTTGAGATTGGACTGTGGGCAGTGAACCACATGCGCTCCGGATTTTTCCATTTGCCGGCAATCATCGTTGGTGAGTTGTGTCATGTGAACCGTAATCAACTGCTCATTCAACAAACCCAACCCGGTCAGTCTATCGAGAGGCCTGACGCCGTATGCGGAAATTGAATGCTTCACGTCAAAATCTGTTTCGAGACAATGCAGATTGATTCTCATACCCGTTTCACTGGCTACCCTTGCAATACGCTTCAGGCCCTCATCTGAAACCGAATACGGCGCATGAGGTGCCAGGCTGAACGTGATGCGCTCGCTTTTCGAAAACTCTTCCCTGACGGCCAAACCCTTGTCCAGGTATTCGTCAAAATCCTGTGCCCAGCATGTAGGTTGCTCAAGAATCGGTACACCAATCACTGCACGAATTCCGGTTTCCTCACAAACGCGTGCAATCTCATCCGGGAAAAAATACTGCTCGTTGAAACAGGTGGTACCACAACGAATCATTTCGGCCACTGCCAGCTGTGTACCGTCCCTGACAAAATCACGATCAACCAGCACGCTCTCGGCCGGCCAAATGTGGTCCTTGAGCCATTCCTGCATGTTCAGATCGTCGGCATAGCCCCTCATCAGGGTCATGGGTGAATGCGTGTGTGCGTTAATCAGCCCGGGCAGCAGCACATGTCGAGGCAATTCCACCACTTGTGCATGGGGATAGGTTGAGAGTGCAAGTTCCGAAGGCAGGATCGCAGCGATTTTTCCTTCTTCAATCAGAACACCCTGATGCTCCAGTACACGTCCTTGAGGACGAACCGGTACCAGGTAACGACAAAGAACAAGGCTGGAGCGAGACAAAAAATCTAGTCCTTGATGCGAGACACGTACTCCCCGGTTCGGGTATCTACCTTGATCACTTCATCCTGGTTAACAAACAGGGGCACCCTGACGACAGCGCCGGTTTCCAGGGTTGCAGGCTTGCCGCCACCTCCGGATGTATCACCCCTCAATCCAGGATCTGTTTCAACAATTTTAAGTTCTGTGAAGTTTGGTGGCGTCACGCTGAGCGGCGAGCCGTTGTACAAAGTCATCTGACACTGGTCTTCCTCTTTCAACCAGAGTGCCATGTCACCCATCATGTCCTTGCTCACTGCATGCTGTTCATAAGTGTCCGGTTCCATGAAATGCCAGAAATCTCCATCCGTATACAGATACTGGACACTCAGCTCAAATACATCAGCCGCTTCGACACTTTCGCCAGACTTGAAAGTCCGCTCAATCACGCGACCAGTATTCAGGTTGCGAATCTTGACCCGATTGAATGCCTGGCCCTTGCCAGGTTTCACAAATTCATTTTCGACAATATTATATGGATCACCATCCAGAATGATTTTCAGGCCGCTCCTGAATTCGTTGGTGCTGTAACTGGCCATTGACCTCTCCGTAATTATTTAAATGCCTCAACCTGGATTCCGACAACAATTCTGATATGCAGAAACAGGGCGGCCAATGATAACGCGATACGCAAGGCCGGGTAAGGGGCAGATTCAGACTGTTTGCAACCTCTCGAATCGGTCATAATAAATCTCAATTTCCGGAAACATATTTCGGATGTTGGGTTCAATTAGGACGTTAATTAATTGATTTAAGTGAATAAAGAAAGTTAGAATCATCTGCCAAGGATCGGGCAACGGACAAGTCTGCAATGGAAAGCGTTAATCTCTTATTTCTCGATCGAACCCCTGAACCGGCTGAGAACATCAATAGCCTGCTCAGAAATTCAGGAATAAAAGTTCATGTAATTCACGTTGAATCCTACGCGGACGTCAACCGTGCGCTTGAATCGTACTCACCCATCCTGATCCTCTATGCTGATCCTGACCCGGTTGATGCCGGCATAGAGGAGATCTCTGAGCTTGCTGCCAATTTCTCCGTTCCCTGCGCTTTGTACTGCGATCTCGAAGATACGGAGCGCCTGGTTGGCCTTCTTAAGAACGCTGCCTGCATCGTGATTGATTGCAACAACGACCAGCAACTCATTACTGCTGTTTCCAGGCTGCTCGACACACAATCCAGAATAAACCGCAGTTCTGAACAAAAATCTCGTCTGGATGAACTGGAACACAGGTACGACCTGTTGCTGGACAGTTCCCGTGAAGCGATTGCCTACATTCACGAGGGTCTTCACGTTTACGCCAACCGGGCTTACCTCGAGTTGATTCACGTCGAGGACTCCGACGAACTCCAGGGAATTTCGCTTCTGGAAATGATGAAAATTGCTGATGGCAATTTCAAGACTGTGCTGCGTAACCTGACCAAAGGCCGTTTTCCTTCAGACCCTGTTGAAGTACAGGTCAACCGGAACGATGGTAGTCAGTTCGACGCAGCACTGCAGTTTTCACCGGCGACTTTCAATGGTGAAGAATGCATTCAGATGAGACTTCAGGAGCGGGATGAAGCCACCGAACTACAGGCTGAAATTGAGCGGATTCGAGTCACCGATGCGCTGACGCAGCTTTCAAACCGCGCTCGGTTCATGTCGCAACTCACCGAGTTCTTAAATCGCGACCCGGATCCAAGGCTGGCTTCAGCCGTTCTTTATATCGAGCCGGATGTCCATGATCAGCCTAATTCTGCTGTAGGCCTGTCCGGCATCGATGCGCATGTTGTGGAACTGGCCAATGTCATTCGCCAGTACCTGGAAGATGGTGATGCCTGCGGCAGGATTCGTGATACTGGAATTGCTGTGCTTGTGAGCCGGGGTAACAAGGAAAAGCTGACAGCCTTTGCCAAGGCAATTCAAAATGCCTATCAAAATGTCGTCATCGAAGTTGACGGCAGTTCATTTACTTCTTCATGCAGCGTCGGGATTGTTCCCCTGGGAAGACTGGCCAGCGATGCAGACAGTGTCATTGCTCAGGCACAACAGGCATTTTCTGAAGCCACTGATGAAGAAGAAAACCTGGTTGTATTCAGGCCTCAGCTCACTGCGGTCGCACCTGCTGAAGACGAAAGCGAATGGGTTGACCGAATTCGTTTTGGACTCAAGAACGAAGACTTCGTGGCGGTTCACCAGTCCATCGTTGACCTGGATGGTGAAGGAGATCATGTTTTTGAAAACCTGGTGTTCCTCCGTGGCGAGGAAACCGAACATCCGGCTATTGAATTTGCAGCCGTTGCAGATAAACACGAGCTGTCCGGGTTTATCGACCGAAGTGTCATACCGGGAATATTGAGATCGGTATCGGATCATGCTGAAAGCCAGATAATTTCACTCAGCACTCACTCAATTGCAGATCCGGCTTTTCCGGGCTGGCTCAGGGAACAATTCAGGATGTATGCCGTTGATGCAGGTAAACTGATCATTCAGATACCAGCAGATTCAGCTCAGGCAAACCTGAAACCCACCCAGAGGCTGATGAAAGATTTGATCCCGCTGGGTTGCAAGCTTTCAATCTCATCCTTCGGCCCTGAGAGGCGTACGCTTCAGTTGTTTGAGCACCTGGATGTTCATTTCGTCAAGCTGCATACCGAACTGACTGAAGAACTGCAGGGCAACAGCAAGGCGCAGGAATCGATTCGCCAGATCGTCGACACAGCCAATGAGCATGAATCCGTGGTCATTGCCGATGAGATTACCGATACCTCCAACCTGGCCATTCTTTGGCAATGTGGCGTGAAGATGATCGCCGGCGCATTTCTGAAGGAAGACTCTCAGGTCATTGCCCAGTAGAAATTCAACCGACCGGGTCTATCGCGGTCGTTTCGCACCCTCCCCCACTGGTGAGCTGCATTTCGGTTCGCTGATTGCTGCCGTGGCCAGTTTTCTCGAGGCCCGACTACACGGGGGACAATGGCTGGTCCGAATCGAGGACATCGATCCTCCCCGTGAAGTCAGAGGCAGCGCCAGGAGCATTCTCAACGAGCTACAACGCATGGGTATGGAACCGGATGATGCGGTCCTTTACCAGAGCACACGAACCGGTGCTTACGAGGAAGCAATTGAACAACTGATTCAAAGTGGTGATGCCTATTGGTGTGGGTGCAGCCGATCCGATCTTCCACCCTCCGGCACTTACCCCGGAACTTGCAGAGAAGGAATCCCTGCCGGGCGTCAACCGCGCTCTGTTCGTCTTAGGACTGATGTTGAGGCCGTGATATTCGATGACGGCATTCAGGGTGAGATAAACACCTGCCTGCAACAGGCAGGTGGTGACTTCGTCATCAGGAGAGCCGATGGACTAACCGCATACCAGCTGGCGGTGGTGGTTGACGACTCATACCAGCAAGTCAGTCACATCGTTCGCGGTGCCGACCTGATCGACTCAACACCAAGGCAACTGCTGTTGCAGACAAGGCTGGGGCTGGAGCAGCCCGAATATTCTCATCTGCCGGTTGCGACAGATGCCTCAGGAAAAAAACTCGGCAAACGACTGCATTCAGATCCGGTATCAAACCAGGCGCCAGTTGCTGCATTAAGATCAGCGCTTGTGTTTCTGGGGCATCAGCCACCGCACTCAAGCGATCTGGAAGACCTCTGGTCATGGGCATTGGATGAGTGGGATATCAGCAAAGTCCCACGAACCAAAGCCGTTGCCATCGATCAGTCCTGAAGCGATTCCTCATCGACAATGAGCCGATGACGGCCTGACACGGTTATAATGGCCAATTCTCTGTTCAGACAAGTGAATATGGCTTCCAACTACCTGGATTTTGAACAACCCATTGCTGAACTACAGGCGAAGATTGATGAGCTGAGGCATGTGGGCTCGGACAATGCCCTCAACCTGGATGAAGAAATTCAACGTCTCCAGGCGAAGATGAACCAGAAGATCAAGGGCATCTTCAGTGACCTTTCTCCATGGCAGGTTTCTCAGCTGAGTCGCCATCCGCTTCGGCCTTACACGCTTGATTATGTCGACAAGTTGTTCGACGAATACCATGAACTGCACGGTGATCGTGCATTTGCGGACGACCATGCGATTGTTGGCGGGCCGGCGAGTTTTCGTGGTCGATCTGTGATGTTTATCGGGCAGCAGAAGGGCCGTGATACCAAGGCCAAGGTTTTTCGGAATTTCGGTATGTCGCGACCAGAGGGCTATCGCAAGGCGCTGCGATTAATGAACATGGCAGCGCGGTTTCGTTTGCCACTGATTACTTTCATAGATACACCAGGCGCCTATCCCGGTGTCGGCGCCGAAGAGAGGGGTCAATCAGAGGCCATCGCAAAAAATCTGGCGACCATGTCCCGACTGCCAACGCCGATTATTTGTACAGTCATCGGTGAAGGCGGTTCAGGTGGTGCACTGGCGATCGGGGTTGGCGACAGGGTCAACATGCTCCAATACAGCACCTACTCGGTGATTTCTCCTGAGGGATGCGCATCGATTCTCTGGAAAGACGCAAGTAAGGCCGAGGAGGCCGCCACGGCGCTGGGCATCACTTCTGACCGGTTGAAAAAGCTTGGCCTGGTTGATGAGGTCATCCCGGAGCCCCTGGGTGGCGCTCACAAGGAACCGGATGAGGTGGCCAGGAGGATCGGAGATTGCCTGGAACGGCAGCTCAACCAGCTTGAAACGAAGAATGCAGACGAGCTGGTCGAAGCTCGTTACCAACGCCTTTTGTCTTACGGAATGTATCGGGAATCCTGATTCGCACACAGGTCAATCCCTCGTTCAAATTTGATCATGCCATCCAAGGCTGCCACTTTCAGTTCCCGGGCCCTGCTCAAACAACTCCGCAGATTCCCTGCTGCCAGGCGATATCTCATTGGCATGAGCGGTGGTGCTGACTCGACAGCTTTACTGGTTGCCATGGCACGGCAAACAGACAGCATCGATGCCTCGATTGAAGCGGTTCACTTCGATCATGGCCTGAACAGCCAATCCACATCCTGGCAAAGACACTGCGAAGAACTGTGTCAGCAACTTGGGCTGCCACTGACTTGTCACAGCCTGGATTTGTCTCCTGGCTCACCGGATCTCGAAAACAACGCACGCAATCAACGCTACCAGTGGGTTGAAAGCCAGATCGATCAGGACACCATCTACCTGACCGCGCACAATGCCGATGACCGTGCAGAAACCCTGCTGCTGAATGCACTCAGGGGATCAGGGCTCGAGGGCATGGCCAGCATCCCTGAAATCCGGCCACTAGGGAAAGGTCAGGTCGCGCGACCCTTGCTTGGGTTTTTTCACGAGGAGTTGGCCAGGTATCTGGAAACCAGGGAAATCACCTGGATTGAGGATCCGTCAAACCAGGAAAATCACCAGGACCGCAACTTCATTCGAAATGAAATATTTCCGGCTCTGGAATTACGCTGGCCAGCTACCCGACAGTCGCTGGCACATACTTCGGAGCACTTGCGGGGAGCGAACAATCTGCTTCGGGAATTACTCACCCAACATTATGAACTCTCATTATTTGACCAGGGACAATTACCTCTCGGCATCCTTGACAACAAGGATGATGTGACCGCAACGCATGTGGTCCGGGAGTGGTTGCGAAGAAACAAGGCACCACCTGTGCCGGAAACGCGGTTACTCGAGTTTCTCGATCAGCTCAGGGCGTCTACGACACAATCCAGGTGCGAAATGTCCTGGCAGGGTTGGGCGGTTCGTCTTTTTCGTGGTGATCTGTGGCTGCTGTCTGCAACCAATTTTCCACAATGCCCGCAAATGAGATGGCAGGGTGATGCGCAACTCAACCTGGGTCCGGGCCTTGGAACCATTCTCTTTGGGAAGGAGAAACAAAATCTGAACGCCAAATGGACCATCGGGCCAAGACAGCCTGGTGCGGCTGTGCAGCTTCATCCGGATGGTCCGGACAGGAAACTGAAGAAAGTCATTTCCGAACAGGGCGTGCCACCATGGCAACGAATGTCTGTTCCGGTTTTATACCGAAATGGCAGCGTCATGGCCATTGGTGACTGGCAATTTGCACCCATATTTAGCAGC